>VFSW01000121.1_pt1 | contig 97600 bp, 85 predicted proteins | sample 5358111 | NCBI WGS metagenome assembly VFSW01 (sample SAMN11554181, study PRJNA540505) | mine drainage metagenome | isolation source: sediment from site ElyBrook_90M | place: USA: Ely Copper Mine, Vershire, VT | collected 2017 | reverse complement strand
AGCAACAGATAGGCCGGACCTGCGGAACACCGCGCCAGTCCTCGACCCTACTGCAAGGCACCTTTGAAAAAATCCACCTCCAGGGTCTTCTCCGCCAGCACCCGCTTCAAATCGCGTACTTGCTTGCGCAGCTCTCGTATCGGGGAGTCGGCCGCCCCGCCCTCGATGGCCTTCAGGTGGTTCTTCCAGTGATAGAGCACCGTGCGGTGAATGCCCAGCTCTTCCGCCAGCGCCGAGACGCTCTCACAGTTCTTCATCCGCTCCAGCGCCATTCGCTGGAACGCTCTCGGGTACTTGTTGACCCGCTTCTTTGTGCCCACTCGCAGCCTCTTTCTCGGCTGGGTGTAGTTACCGCCTCTGTCTCATTTTAGGGGTTCAGTCCAGGCTTGAACAGTCGTTCGAAAAGGGCTTGTAAGTGATTGATAAATTTGGTGAGCGCGGAAGGAATCGAACCTTCAACCTACTGATTAAGAGTCAGTTGCTCTGCCAGTTGAGCTACGCGCCCGCTTGTGAGGAAACGCTACAGAAGGGCGGACCTTATTATAGCATCAGCATTTTAGAAGAAAATTGCTCTCCAATGGGTAGGGGGCGCTGAAAGGCCCCTCTACCGCTCCAATACCGTGACACCGTGAGGCAAGATTCACCCTCCACTCTTTTCCATTGCACTCGATCTATTGCACGCGACGGCCCCGACTGTCTTTAAGCTGCCCTTCAGCTAGCCATCAGTACAATAAAATAGCAGAGAAAACAACCATGCGTGTGTTGATTGTGGAGGACGAGCGCCGTCTGGCGGAGAACGTCGCGCGCAGTTTGCGGGAAAGCGCTGGATACGCTGTGGACATTGCCCTCGATGGCGAAGAAGGTCTGTTCATGGCGGAGTCGAGCCCCTATGACCTGGTCATTCTGGACCTCATGCTGCCGAAACTGGAGGGTCTGGAGGTATTGCGCCGCATACGCCGAGGTGGGCTCGCGGTTCCGGTGCTGGTGCTCACGGCACGCGATGAAAAAGAGTCGGTGGTTGCTCTGCTCAATGCCGGCGCCGACGACTATGTTGCCAAGCCCTTCGATCTGGGCGAACTGCTGGCGCGGACGAAAGCTCTGATCCGGCGCGGCAAAGGGCAAAGCGCAGCGGTGCTCAAAGTGGGCGATCTGGAGGTCAGCACTGCCGATCTCACCGTGCGTCGCAAGGGCAGGGTCATTAGCCTGACCGCGATGGAGTATCGTGTGCTCGAATACCTGGCGCATCGCCCCGGCGCAGTCGTCGCCAAGACCGAGTTGCTCGAGCATCTCTACGATTTCAACTGGGAGCGTTTCAGCAACGTCATTGAGGTCTATATCTCCGGATTGCGGCGCAAGCTCGACGACAGCGGCGAAGAGCGGCTGATTCACACCCTGCGCGGACAGGGCTATATGCTGCGGGGATAAAATGCGCACCACCTCCATTCAGCGGCGATTGATTGCAGCGGTCATCATTTCACAATTGCTGCTGGCCATCGGGCTGGTGTCCGTCGCTGTGTACTTCATTCGCCGTGAGTTGCGTCAGGCCTTCGATGCACAACTGAATGGCCGCGCCATGAGCGTCGCCGCGCTGGTGCGTTATTCGGAAGACGAGCCTTTCAAGCTCATCTTCGAGGACGACCTCGTCCCACCGCCATTGGAAAGAGGTCATTCCGACCTCTACCAGGTGACAAGCCGGGGTCGGCAGATCGCACAATCGCAGAATTGGTCGCCGGAGCTTCGGCCGTTTGCGACGACGAAGCGGCGGCACGTGAACTTCGTGCGCGACGGCATTCGCTACCGTGCGGTCCGCCTGGAAAATATCCCTGTGTTGGACCAGGAAGGCGACACGCCGTCGACGGACGTGCTGACGGTGATCTACGCCACGCCCACCTTCGAGGTGACGCGAGCCATAACCTATGCCGGGATTTACACCGCTGCGGGCAGTGCCGTGCTGTTGCTGATCACGGTGGGACTGGCGGTATGGAGATTGCGGCGCGGCTTGCGGCCACTGGCCGAGTTGGCCGCGAGCGCATCAGCTATTTCCACGGCCAACTGGGAGCTGGATCCCAGCGAAGCAGCCCGCAAAACCACTGAACTGGTCCCGCTCACCCAGGCCATGACGACCATGCTCGAGGGCTTGCACCGCGCTTTCACGCAGCAGCGCGAATTTCTGGCCAATGCAGCGCACGAGCTAAAGACGCCGGTCGCCATCCTCAAATCGACCCTGCAGTCGTTGTTGCAGCGGCCGCGCCAGGCGGAAGAATATTGCGCCGGTTTGGAGCAGGCGCTGGACGACATGGCACGCCTGGAAAAGCTGCTCCACTCGATGCTGCGACTGGCGCGTGCCGAGCAGTGGGCAGCCGGCAGCGTGCGCCGCGATCTCGAACTGGTTGACGTAGCCGCAACCTGTGAAAGCGCTATCGAGCGACTGGCGCCGGTGGCGCGCGTGCGCAAGGTTATGCTGGAGTTCAGCAAGAACGGCGCGATGCCGCTGCGCGCTGACGCCGAAGACCTGGAGCTGATCTGGTCGAACCTGCTGGAGAACGCCATCCGCTTCAGCCCAGCAGGCGGTCGCGTCTGCCTGCGCCTGCGCGCCAACGGCGGGCAAGGTCTCGTGGAGGTAGAAGACCACGGCCCTGGAATGTCGGACGCGGAGTTGGAGCACATCTTCGAGCGCTTTCATCGCGGTGACGTTTCGCGGGCGCGCAATACCGGCGGATACGGCTTGGGTCTGGCCATCTCGAAAGCGCTGATTGAAGCGTATGGAGGGACTATCACTCCCTACAGCTCCCCCGGTCACGGCACCTGCATGAGAGTCACCGTGCCGCTCAGAACCTGAAATCGATTCCCATGTTTTGCGCCATCATCTCGGTGGCTTTGCGAAACTGGCCCGGATCGCTGATGAAGCGCGACTGGCCGCCGGTGCTGGAGGACAGAAGCTGCAGCCGATAGCGCCCGTAGCCCTGGCTGACGTCTATGCCGATGCAGTAGATGCGTACGCCGGCGGCGTTGATCTCGGCCGAAGTTTGCAAGGGCGACGTGTGGCTGTCGACGTTGCGTCCGTCGGAGATCACCAGCAATACGCGATTCGGATACCTGGCGATACGGGCTAGGTGCCCGGCGGCGAATGCGATTGCGTCATCCAGCACTGCGCCTCGTTGCGGTTTGATGCTCTCCAGCGCCTGCGCCAGTTGCTGCGGGTCGTTGGTCAGGTCCTCGGCGAAGACCAGATTGTTGTCGTAGGTGAGGACGAAAGCTTCATCCTGATTGCTCATGTGGCGCAACATGTCGATAAGGCTGTCGACCACGACAGAGCGATTGCGCCGGCCCGCGAGCGAGGTTTCGACCAGAATGCCCAGGGACACCGGCCCAACCGTTACCGGGGAACGTTTGCGCACAATCGCAGGCGAAGTCTCAGTATCTGCCCAGACCGAAGGAGCGGGCTTCCTTGCCGGCGCCGGTGGCTTGAGCGGGAGCGCCGAGGCCCCCGTGACCGGCGTGATTGTTGGCTGAACCTTCGCGACCGTCGCCGGCTGTCGCGCGACTCTTGTTGAGGCTGCCGGTTGCGCACTTCTGGCCGGAGGAGGTGGTACGGGATGGGGTACATAGAGTGAGGCCTTGCGTGTGCCAGTTGCAGTCGGTGCCGCGGCGGTCGCGAGGAATTGGTTCCAATCCGTAGTGCTGCCGCCGTCCTTCACATAACGAGCGCGCGCGTAACGCGCGATCTCTCGCCCCTCCGCTGTTCCGCGCGAAAGGTCCACGGCGCGAGCCAGGCACCAATAGCCTTCGCGGCGGTCCCGATCAGGGCCGTCAAGGTCGGCCAGCGCCATTGCATAAACATCACGCGCGCTGTTGGACTGTTCCGCGCCGGCGTTGTGCAGATAGATGCGAGCTGCGACGTAATCTTTGAGCCGCAACTCGGCTGCGCCGGCGGCATCACTCAGCATGGCATTGGCCCGGCGCTCGAGCTCGACGAAATCTGCCTCACTCATGCCTGGTGGGCGCGAAAGCTGGGGCAATGCATCCAGCCCATGACTCGCCATGGCCAGCAAGCGCTCGGATTTGGTGGTTCCGCGCTCCAATCCGACGCGGGCACCGTTGCTCAAAAGCGCCATGGCAACGGGGTTGTCCTTGTCGGTGTCGGCGAGCGCATCGGCCCAGACCAGGGCATGGCCGACCTTGCCCTGCCGCAGATATTCCCAGATGACGAACTCCAGGGCATCGCTCTTTAGCAGCCCTGGGCGTGCGTTGACGGCAAACCGCTCCAGTTGGACCACGCGATCCATCGGATCTACGCGCGCCACGGCGTTGGTGTACTGGCTGAGTTCGTTGCCAGGCGATTGCGCATGGGCGGTCGGCACGGCGGCAAGGGCAACCAGCAGACACGCCATCGAAGCCGGGCCGGCAAATGTCGTGCATCGTGCTTTGCTTTGCTTCAAAGCCATGCGTATGGAGAGAACAGACAGCCGCGAGATTCTGAGAACATCGCGGCCTGGGTTTTTACGAAATGGCAAAATTTTAGATGGTCGACTGCGGGGTTGGGGTGCCCAAAGCGAAAGGAAATCTCGGCCGCCGGCGCGGCGCCGGTCTGGCAGCAATCCCGGCTCACTTCTTTTGGAGATGGCGCGCTGCCGTCGACTCCATTCTGACCGAGCCACGGCCGGTGGGGTCCGTGGAATTCCAGGCGAATATCCTTCCCAGTGCGATTCCGATGATGGCTCCAGCAACGACATCGCTGGAGTAGTGATAGCCATCATAGACCGCGCCCACACACATCAGCAGGACGGGAAACAGCAGCCCGGGTGCGGCGCGCGGAAAGAATCGATAGGCGAACATGAGCACAACAAACGCCAGCATGATGTGTGCACTGGGGAAGGCATTGCCGTGCACACCCGCATGGTCCTGAATCATGCGGACCAGGCGCTCGAAAAGCCCGCCGTGGGTGCTGCCGACCTGCTGCACGCCGGCAACATTGGCCGGGCTTTGCGTGGGAAACAACAGATAGATCGAGTAGCAGATCACATATCCCGCGCTTAGGGTATCGGTCAGCTTGCGAAATGCGCCGATAAAGGTCGGCCGCCGGCGCCAGGCCCACAACAGGCCTCCCACAACGGGGTACAAAGGATAAAACGCGAAGTAGCCGAGCTCCAGGAATTCGATCACCCAGTTTTGCGCATGACTGTGCATCCACGCCATAGGGGACACAGGAAACAGCAGCGCTTCGAAAGCAAGGATGTAATGATTCTGCCAACCGCCGCGGATGGCGAGCGAAAGGAAGGAAACTTCTTCGAAGACCGTGATAAAGAAGATCGCCGGCAGCCAGTCATGCGAGAACTCCCACATCTCGCCATCGCCGCGCTTGTGGGCAAGAAACAAAATTCCCGCAATCGCACACAGGTTCCATGCCACGTACCACGGCCAATGTGGCGCCTCTCCATGCCGAATGCACACCAGCAGCGTCAGGGCAAGATGTACGGCAAAGTAGATTCGGTCGGTGCGATTCATCCCTCGCACGAGCATATCGCACTAAACCCGGCCCCAATGCAACAGCTTTACATTCTTTGCTCGTATCGGTCACAATACCGGCAGACCGTCGCCTGGATCGAGGAATTACCTTGAAGCTGCGTGCAGGGCTGTTGCTGATACTGTTCGCGCATGTGCTGCTGCACCCCTGGGTGCACACCATGGGCACGGCCAAGCTCGCCGGCGCGCCTGTATCGATCAGCCGCAGCTTAAATCCATCCGGCAGCGGCGTGGCGTCGAGCGAGCAATGCGAATTGTGCCGCACCGGCCACAACGCTACCCTCACCGCCAAGCCTCCCCAGACTGATCTGCTGGATCCGATCTGGATTCGTACCACCTTTCAGGCAGTCAACTACGCCTCTCTGCAAGCTGATCGCCGGCTTCCTTCCCGCGCACCTCCAATCCTCTAGTCGCTTCCATTTGAAAACCGCAGCGCGCTAACGTGAGTTCCTGGATGCCTTCTTGGTCTGTTCCAGGAGCTTATGCCCTGTGTTTCCGGCCCACCTCGCCATGGAGCCTCAGCGGAAGAAATCTGGAGGATCGATGTCCCCGAAGCTACAAATGCCCAGCCCAAATGCCCTCCGTCCGGCAAGGACGGCTCCCCTGCAGCGCCTGAATTTGCCTCTGCTCACACTGATTTTCACCACAATTCTCTGGCCGCTTCTCGTTCACGCCGCCCAGGGCTCAACCGGATCTTCATCCGTAAACGGAGTAGTCACCGACCCCTCCGGCGCGGTCGTGCCCGGCGCAACCGTCGAAATCCACAATCCCGTCAGCGAATTCAGTCGTACGACCACCACCGACAACGCAGGGAAATTTAGTATTGCCAACGTCCCGGTCAATTCTTATCACATGACTGTGACCAGCCCTGGTTTTAAGCCCCGCGTGCAGGACATCGCCGTTCGGTCCGCCCTTCCTTTGACGCTGAAAATAATCCTGCAGATTTCGTCAACCGCAGAAAACGTCACCGTGCAGGGCGAAGCCAGCGACCTGTTGCGGAATGAGCCTACCTATCACACCAACGTGGACCGTAAGCTGCTCAACAAACTTCCCCTGGAGAGCAGTTCCTCGCAGCTCAGTTCGGCGATCACCCTCTCGTCGCCTGGTATCGCGGCCGATTCCAATGGCCAACTGCACGGCCTGGGAGACCATGCGGAAAACTCTTTCTCGCTGGACGGCCAGCCGATTACCGATCAGCAGAGCAAAATCTTTTCCAACCAGATTCCTCTCGACGCAGTGCAATCGATGACAGTCATCGGCGGCGCTCCCCCGGCCGAGTATGGCGACAAGACCAGCATGGTGATCGACGTGACCACGCGATCGGGGATGGGCGTGACCAGCCCGCACGGTGACATTACCACCTCCTACGGAACCTTCGGTACTTCCAACCTGGACGCTGATTTTTCCTACGGAGGTAAGAACTGGGGAAACTTTATCGCGGTCAATGGATTGAACACCGGCCGCTTTCTGGATACGCCGGAGTTCTCCGTTCTGCACGACCATGGCAACGAAGAGAACGTGTTTGACCGCGTGGACTATCAATTTACTCCGGATGACTCCCTTCACTTCGATTTTCAGTTCACGCGTTCCTGGTTTCAGAACCCGAATGCGTATGACCAGCAATTCCACGACATCAACGGCATTCAGGCTCTGAACCCTTTAACGGGTCTTCCACTGGGACCGACCGACCAGCGTTCTAAAATCCTCACGTTTGACATAGCGCCCACTTGGACGCACATCATCAACAACCACACCCTTTTTACGCTCAACGCATGGACACGCCGCGACGGCTATAACTACTATCCCAGCGCCGATCCTTTCAACGATCTGGGACCAGTCAGTCTCCAGCGACAAACGGTGGGGCAACAGCGTTCGCTGCTCAACGCCGGAGCTACTGCCAGTCTCAGCTACACCAAAGGCATTCACAACATCAAGGCGGGTCTCACCTATGCGCAAACCTTCCTGGACGAAAACGATCAGCTAGGAATTATTGATCCAACCTACAACGCGCCCTGCTTAAACGGCAGCGGCATCCCGGTCAACGGTTTTACCAACCCGGGGCAGTGCGCGCCGGCAGGATACCTGCCCAATCTGCCCGGCAACCCAATCGCGACGGGTTCGGCTTTGTATCCATACTTTAACCCCGTCCTTTTGCCCTACGACCTGACTCGTGGGGGAACGCTGGTTCCCTTTGTCGGGCACACTGACATTAAAGAACTGGCGATGTATGTGGAGGACACCATTACCAAAGGCAATTGGTCCTTCAACCTTGGCATACGTGGCGATTTCTACAACGGGCTGGTAGTCGCCCGCCAGGCCGAGCCGCGTACTGGAGTTGCCTACAACATCGCCAAGACCAACACCGTGCTCCGCTTCTCTTACGCCCGCACCTTGGAGACACCTTTCAATGAGAACCTGGTGCTCTCCAGCGTCGGCTGCGGTTCTCCGGTCCTGAGTCCTCTTCTTGGCTGCACGTCAAATACGCTGACGCCGGTTACTCCCGGCTACCGCAATGAATATCACGTCGGACTGCAACAGGCTTTCGGGCGCTACCTGGTCGTCGATGGGGAATACATCTGGAAGTACACCACCAATGCCTACGACTTCAGTGTCCTGGGGAACACGCCTATCGCCTTTCCCATTGAGTGGGCCAAGTCCAAGATTCCCGGTTTTGCCTTGCGCGTGAGTATGCCGAACTATCACGGGGTGAGCGCCCTGATGACGATGTCCGGCGTAACGGCGCGGTTCTTCGATCCGCAGATCGCCGGAGCCGGAGCCACTCCCCTGGCGCCCAGCGGGGTCTTCCGCATCGACCACGATGAGGCGTTCAACCAAACCACCCACGTGCAGTATCAGACGCCCTGGAAGCGCGGACCCTGGGTCGGCTTTAACTGGCGCTTTGACAGCGGATTGGTAGCCGGCGCAACGCCGTGCTTTGGACTATCGTCCTCGAACACCTGCCCCGGATCGGTACTCATCGGCGGCATACCATATGTTTCCATGGTGGCCGCTGACTATGGGACCGTACCTCTTAGCGCTGATCAGGAGTATCAGGCAGGCTTTTTCTGCGGATCACTACGTGCAACTCCTACCCAGCCGCTACCCTTTATGTGTCCGGCCTCGCAGTTCGGTTCCACCCTCCTGCAAGTCCCTTCGCCCGGAACCGAGAACGCTGACCGTAATCCGCCGCGGGTTGCGCCGCGCAATCTCTTTGATCTGGCCATAGGAGATGACAACCTTTTTGGCGGCGACAAGTATAAATGGAGCGCCCAACTCACGCTGGTTAACCTGACGAATGACTATGCGCTTTATAACTTCTTGTCCACATTCAGCGGCACGCACTATGTAACTCCACGAACCATTACCGGGCAGGTCGGATTTCACTTCTAGGAGTCGCTAGAATATCGTCTGAACCTGGATTATTCATGAATGTCGCGCCTTGTTAAGGATTGTCTCCCGACTAAGGGCTTCAGCCCGCATGGAGGGACCTGCTGTTTGCCCCGACAGCCTGCCACCTCGCACCAGCAGCAGGTCCTTCGACTACGCGGCCGCCCGACTCTCACCCCATCGTGCGAAAACCGCGCGCGATGGGGACCCCGACCCGCGAAAGACGCGGGCCGGAAAGGCATGGCGTACGCTCCGCTCAGGATGACACAGTAATAGGTCTACCTTCATAAATAATCCAGGTTAAGGCAGGTCCAGCGAGAAGAGGCGGTCGAGGTCGGGTATCTTATTGAAATGACGTTCTTGCGCCGTCGTCGCATTTCTCAACGCCGGATAAGTATTCCGATTGCAAGGAGAAAACAGCGGGTTGATAAGAATGCCACCCGGAAGAAAGAGTGGCATTCGAGAAAATGTGGCGATGGCTCAAATCCTATCGATTTCGTGTTCAAGCTTTCGCTTTGCGCTTGCGCTCGGCCCAACGCTGCTTCATCATCTCAGAAATTCTCTTCCTTGCCGCCGCACTCATATGGCGGCGTGGACCAGGTGCGCTGGCTGTGCTCCCGGCCGGCCGGCCGCGGCGGCCCACTCCCGGTCCCTCTAACACTGCAATGGCTCGATCCAGACGTTCGCGCTCTCGCTTGAGATCATTGAGTATGTTCTGAATATCCATGCTTCTCCTTTCCAGCTAGTTTACCCCTGGACTAGTTTAACAGCAGGATCAGAATAGTCCAGACAATTGTAAATGCTCACAGAAATCCCATGCGTGTAACCCATTGCCTAGCTCGTTCTACGCTCTAAGAAGGCGTGGTCCTTCGACAAGCTCAGATCAGACGATAGTCCTGGCCTTGGCTCTTCACTACCAAACCCACTCATTGTGTGTGAGGAAACTCTGATTAAGTGTGGTCCTTGAATGAGCTCTTTAGGCCGTCCGTAGTCCGCAAAGAGCAGTGTGACAGGGCAAAACGGGCCGGCTTTGGCCAAGCCGAAACCAAAGCTTTTTGAAATAGGCTCTAGTCATGACAACCGTGAGGAAAGTCGCGTGTTCTCTTATCTATTCAGCGGACTAAAATCGGGCGCTCCCGCCCCCCTTTGCAGCACATTTTGTTTGCCGCGATCAATAGCTACAGAAGAATTCAGTTAGGCCCCACTTAAGCCGCTACTTGACGGCCTTATCGAAATGAGGCCTTAGCGAGCGACGCTATGCACAGCGATGGGGCCGCCTTATATCGCGAGGCTATAGGTCGGTTGCCACTGCTGTCTGCATTTGCTCTCCCACGCGGCTCGGCTTATCATTCAGCCCAATGCCATCGAGTCACACGCCAGACCCGGGCGGCGCGGGGACGTCCAGCACGAATGTCTACGCAGTGCACGGGGCCGATCCGGAAGTGCTGGCTTACGGCATGGCGAAGTATTCGCGCTCTGCGCTCTCCATGCAGGAGTCGCTGGCCGAGATCAACGAGCAAAGGGCCGAAAGATTCCTCAACACTTTTTACTTTCAGTACGGCCATCGCAGCATTGCCGATCTGGCGCACATCGCTTTTGCCATTGAGCGGCTCTCCATCCTGGCGGCGACGGTCGTCGTCGACGAGCCGCGCTGGGACGGCCAGGAGCGTTCGACCCGTTACCAGGACTTCCAGAAGAGCGGCTATTACATCCCGGATTTCGGCGATGATGCCGCCGCGGGGCGGCTTTACTGCGAGACCATCGACCACCTGTTCGCCGAGTATCGCTACTTCTCCGAAGAGATGTTCGGCTATCTGCGGGAGCGCACTGCCAGGCCGCCGGAGATGAGACCGGAGAGCTACGAGCGCACGCTGCGCGCCCGCGCATTCGACATCTCCCGCTATCTGCTGTCGCTGGCCACCAACACCTCGCTCGGCCAGATCGTCAGCGCCCGCACCCTGGAAAGCCAGGTCTCGCGCCTGTTGTCGCATACTCACGCCGAGGTGCGCCGCCTGGGCGAACTGCTGCGGCGTGCCGCCCAGGAACCGGCCTACAACGTCAATGGTGCAAAAGCTCGCGAGCTTCTGGAGGAAATCACGCGCGAATCACCAGCCATGGCTGAACGTCTCAGCGAATTTTTTCTGCGGCCGATTCGCGTTGCTCCTACGCTGGTGAAGTACGCCGAACCGAACACCTATGAGATCGAGACCCGTCGCGAGCTGCGAGCGGCGGCAGAGGAATTGCTAGGCTCGACTGCCATTGAAGCTGCTCCGACCGTGGACTTGCTGGACGATGATCCGCTGGAACTCGAGCTGGCAACGACCCTGCTATATCAACACTCACATCATCCCTACCGTCAGATTCGCGATGTGGTCGGCGCGCTACCCGAGGCGCAGCGACGCGAGATCATCGACCTCGGCTTGCGCCATCGCGGCCCTTACGATGAAGTCTCCCGCGCCTTCCGCGCCGGCCAGCAGTTTCGCTTCGACATTCTCATGGACATCGGCGCGTTCCGCGACTTGCATCGCCATCGTCGCTGCGTGCAAATCGTACAGGATTACACCGCGGCTCACGGTTACGATGTGCCGCCGGAGATCGAATCCGCCGGCCTGACCGTTCGCTACGATGCCGCAATGGAGCGCGCGCGCGACACCGTCGCGAAGCTCGCCGCACGGGAGGCTGAGGAAGCGGATGAGCAATCGCAATACGTGATTCCTCTGGCCTTCCGCAAGCGCACGCTGTTCAAGATGGACCTCGCCGAGGCGATCTACATCAGCGAACTTCGTACCGGCCCCGCCGGCCACATTTCCTATCGCAATGTCGCCTACGCGATGTACGAAGCCGTGGCGCAGCGCTATCCCACGCTAGCGCAGTACTTCCGCGTGACCGACGTGCGCGAACCGGTGGACATCCTGAAGCGCTAGCCAGCCATAGCTAGGAGTGAAAATGAAAGAACGTTCTCGCATCGAACGCTACTTCGTCATTACGTTTTTCCTTCTATGCAGCCAGATGCACCTCTTGGCCGCACAGCCTCGTGCGCAAACTCAGCCTGCGGGAAAAAAGGAAACCATGGTGACAGGTCATGCAACCGGAACGTTCGAAGTAAGGGTTATTCCTCAGACCGCAGATGCGCCGGCGCAGGCTGCAAACATCAGTCGCATGTCGCTGGATAAACAGTGGCGCGGCGAGCTCACAGGCATCAGCACGGGCGAGATGCTGAGCCTCGGTACCGGCGCAAAGGGCTCCTCTGGCGGCTATGTCGCTCTCGAACGGTTTACTGGTGAGTTGAAGGGACGCCGCGGCAGCTTCGTACTCCAGCACACTGCTACCATGAGCCGCGGAGTAGCCCAACTGACGATCTTCGTGGTTCCCGACTCAGGCACTGGTCAACTTGCGGGCATTACCGGCAAGATGAGCATTACGATCATTGACGGAAAGCATTCCTACGACTTTGAATACACATTGCCGGAACCCCGATGAAGTCCGTGTCTTTGCTGCGTTTGGCTAAGCCTGCTAACCGCGAGGATTTCAAAGTCTCGGACGCAAGGCGTAGCACTCTAGCTACATCATCTTCGTAATATTACTTCGTAATCTCTTCGCCGCATATTCCGGTGTATATTTGCAGTGTCAGTATCCATGCGCTTTGCACCGCGAATCGCCCATTCCACGGCGCCTGTCGCACTGACCCATCGCAATTTCCATTTCCCTGTCCTCCCCCCAGCGGGGTGGAACAGCCAAGGAGCAGCACTCATGGCGGACGAGAAAACTGAAAAAGGCCGGGCCATCGACCTGGCCATGTCGCAAATCGAAAAGCAGTTCGGCAAAGGCTCCATCATGAAGCTTGGGAGCAAGGGCGCCGTCGTCCCCATCTCAGTCATCTCCACCGGAGCGATTTCCTTCGACGCCGCTCTCGGCGTGGGCGGCTTCCCCCGTGGCCGCGTGGTCGAGATCTTCGGCCCGGAATCTTCGGGCAAGACCACCATCGCCCTGCAAGTGGTCGCCCAGGCGCAAAAGCAAGGTGGCATGGCCGCCTTCGTCGATGCCGAGCACGCCCTCGACCCCATCTACGCCAACAAGTTGGGCGTAGACGTTGACAACCTGCTGGTCTCGCAACCCGATTACGGCGAGCAGGCGCTGGAGATCGCCGAGGCGCTGGTGCGCTCGGGCGCCATCGACGTGCTGGTGGTGGACTCCGTCGCCGCCCTCGTCCCCAAGGCCGAACTCGACGGCGAAATGGGCGACAGCCACGTCGGCCTGCAGGCCCGCCTGATGTCGCAGGCCCTGCGCAAGCTCACCGGCATCGTCGCCAAATCCAATACCTGCCTGGTCTTCATCAATCAGATCCGCGAAAAAATCGGCGTGATGTTCGGCAATCCCGAAACCACCACCGGCGGCCGCGCCCTCAAGTTCTACTCCTCAGTCCGCATCGATATCCGCCGCATTGGCGCCATCAAGGACGGCGATCAGGTCGTCGGCTCGCGCACCCGAGTGAAAGTTGTGAAGAATAAGGTCGCCGCACCATTCCGCGAGGCTGAATTTGACATGATGTATGGTGAAGGCATCTCACGCGAAGGCGACCTGATTGATCTGGCCGTCAATGCAAACCTGGTGGAAAAATCCGGCTCGTGGTTCAGCTATAAGGGCGAGCGCATCGGGCAGGGCCGCGAGAACGCCAAGCAGTTCCTCAAGGACAACAAGGATTTGGCCGCGAAAATCGAGGCCGAAGTGCGCAAGGCCCTGGGACTGGCCTCCACGACTGAGAAAGCCCAGGCCGCAACCGCCAATGCCGAGGCCGCTCCCACGCCGCAGCCCAAGGGTCCGGCCGGGCGAAAGTAGCTTCAGGGCCAATCACCGAGGGACCCTTCGATAAGCACTCCCTCGGTGCTTTTTCACTCCCGCGATCGACGACGCATAAACAAGCTCTATGCCCCGGCATGAGACCGGTTGCGTCCGGTCGGCTTTTCCGTCTTATCTTCGGCCGGAGAGAATGACAGGTTCACGGTCTGATTGTGGCCCGAATTGCTGAAGCAGACACGAGTGAGCAAGAATTCCGTGCGGACCCGCTGGTCCAGCTGTTCCTCGTTGCCTCCCGCCGCCGCTCAGAATAAAATCAGGCAGCGTCAGTTCCTCCCCTCGAGGCCGCTTGAAAAATATCATCGCTATCTACCCCGGCTCCTTTGACCCGGTGACCAACGGCCACCTTGACCTGATTCACCGCGGAAGCAAACTCTTCGATAAACTGATCGTGGCCATCGCGCAAAACCTCGACAAAGGCGAGTCGCTGTTCTCCATGGCTGAGCGCAAGGAGATGCTGGAGGCCATGACCGAAGAGCTGGACAACGTCAGCGTCGACACCTTCGAGGGTCTGCTGGTGAACTACTGCATCCAGAAAAACGCCAACGCTGTGCTGCGCGGCATCCGCGCCATCAGCGATTACGAATTCGAGCTGCAGATGGCGCTGATGAACCGCAAGATGGAGCCCCGCGTCGAGACCATCTTCATGATGCCGGCACAGCAGTACTCGTATCTCAGCTCGCGAATCGTGCGCGAGATCGCCAAGTTGGGCGGCGCGTTAGATGGCCTGGTGCCGGAAATGGTAGAACAGCGGGTACGCGACAGAGTTGCGCGCAAGCATATCTCCGCCACGGGCAAACATCTCTTATGAAGGACAAGCTATGACTGTTGCCGGGACCCAGCTTTCGTCATTCCTCACCAATCGCATTCAGCGCATCGAAGTGTCGGCCACCCTCGCCGTGGCCGGCGAGGCTGAGAAGCTGCGCGCCGCCGGCGCCGACCTGGTCGATCTGGGCGCGGGCGAGCCGCATTACCCCACGCCCGAGCACATCAAGGAAGCCGGCATTGCCGCCATCCGCGCCAACTACACCAAGTACACCGCCGTCGGCGGCAGCGCCGAGCTGCGCGATGCCATCGTCCAGCGCCACGCCGCCGACTTCGGCTCCGACTACAAGCGCGAGGATTGCATCGCCTCCGTGGGCGGCAAGCACTCGCTCTTCAATGCCATCCAGGTGCTGGTCGATCGCGGCGACGAGGTCATTCTGCCCGTGCCCTACTGGGTCTCCTTCAAGGACATTGTGCGCTATGCCGGCGGCGAGCCCATCTACGTCCCCACCGACGAGCGCCACAATTTCGCCTTGACCGCCGGCATGGTGGAGCGGGCCATCACGCCGCGCACCAAGGTCATCATTCTGAATTCGCCCAGCAATCCCTCCGGCGCGGTCATGAAGCCCGAGGACATGGCGGCCCTGATGCGGCTGGCGTTCGAGCGCGGCATCTTCGTCGTCTCCGACGAGTGCTACGTCTACCTGAACCACACCGGCAAGTTGTTCTCGGCGGGCTGCGTTCATGAAGTGCGCGAGCGGCTCATCATCATCGGCTCGCTCTCGAAAACCTACGCCATGACCGGCTGGCGCCTGGGCTACGCGCTGGGCCCGGCGCCCATCATCAGCGCCATGAACAAGCTGCAGAGCCAGAGCACCTCGAACCCGACCTCCATTGTGCAGAAGGCCGCGGTCGCCGCGCTTACCGGCTCGCAGGATTGCGTCAAGCAGATGCTGGCCGGCTACATCGCCCTGCGCGACCAGATCGTCGCCGGCCTGCGTTCCATCCCCGGCATCATCTGCAGCTCGCCCAATGGCGCGTTTTACGCCTACCCGAACGTCAGCCACTATTTCGCGCGCGGCGGGCTGAATTCGGCCTCCGATGTCGCCCGCAAGTTGCTGCGTGAGGCCCACGTTGTGGTCGTTCCCGGAGAAGGTTTCGGTACGCAAGATCACATCCGCGTCTCTTATGCCACCTCGCCGGAGAATTTGGAGCGCGGCATCGAGCGCATGCGAGACTTTTTCGCCAGGGTGTAGCGGAGTCGATGTAGTCTACGCACAGCGTGCACCCTCTTAGATTGTCATCCTGAGCGGAGGCGGCCCGGTTTTGGCCGCCGGAGTCGAAGGATCTGCGGTTCGCGCGGTTTGGCAGAACGCTAGAATCATGCCGCAACTGTACCCACTTCTGATGGTCCCCATCTTCGACGAGCGCCCCTGGGGGGTGCTCGACCTGCGGCCTGTGTACACTCGCGTCATCAAGGAGCCCATCGGCGAATCGTGGCTCACCTGGGAAGATAATCACGTCGCCAACGGGCCGCTCGCGGGACGCACCCTGGCCTCGCTCAGCAAAGAATTCCGCCGCGACCTCGTAGGACAGCTTTCCTGCTACGAAGACCGTTTTCCGCTGCTGGTGAAATTTCTCTTCCCCGGCTCGAAGCTCTCCGTGCAGGTGCACCCCGATGACGCGCAGGCGCGGAAGGACGGCTTTCCCTGCGGCAAGACTGAGTGCTGGTACGTGCTTCAGGCCGAGCCAGGCGCGCAGGTTGCTCTGGGCCTAAAGCCCGGGGTCACTCTGGAGCAATTTCGCGATGCCATCCAGAACACGCGCGCGGAAGAGCTGCTGAACTGGCTCGACGTCTTCGCCGGCGACATGCTTTACGTCGCCGCCGGCACCGTGCACACCATCGGCGGCGGCATGATCCTGATCGAAACCCAGCAGACTTCGGACATCACGTATAGGCTGTATGATTACGGACGCCCGCGCGAGATCCACGTTGCTGAAGGCTTGGCCGCAACCAAGCTGCACACCAACGCCGGCAAGGTGATGGGTAGAGCGGACCTTCAGGTCCGCGTCAACGCCGGCAAATATTTTGTTCAGCCGGCTTCAGCCGGCGCCAGACGAACTCCCCAATTGCTGAATGGCGCCGCCTCGCTCGTCCTCGTGCGCTCGCCCTACTTCCAGGTGGAAAAACTGCGGCTGCGCGATGCCTTGCAAGCTGAGGTTTCTCCCGATTCCCCGCACATCCTCGTCGCCATCGATGGCGCAGGCATCGTGGAATCGCGCGGCATGGAGCCCATCAGCTTCAATACTGGCGATGCCGTGGTCGTCCCCGCCTGCGTCGGCGAATACACCGTCCGCCCGCAGTGGGAGCTGGAACTCATGCGCATGTCCCTGCCCACAGGACAGGTGCCCGAGCCACACACCATCCTGCATCGAGCGCCTTGATGAGATATACGGCTATCCACGCCCGAGGGCGGGCGAAGCCGCCGTACTTCGCATCCCGCGCCCTTCTTGAGTAGAATCAGAAATTCGAAATTCTCCGTGGTGAATGAACTTGGCTACTAATTTCTATCCCGTCATTCTCGCCGGTGGGCGCGGCACGCGCTTCTGGCCGCTCAGCCGTAAGCGTCGCGCCAAGCAACTCCTGCCGCTCAATAGCTCGAAGAGCATGATCCAGGAGACAGTCGAGCGCCTGCTTCCGCTGGCCAAGCCGAAGCAGTTCTGGGTCATCACCAACGACGACCTCCGCGCCCCCATCCTCCGCCAGCTCAAGAAGCTCGACAAGAAAAAGATCATCGCCGAGCCCGTCGGACGCAATACAGCGCCGGCCATTGGCTTGGCGGCCTTTCTGCTGGCCGCGCGCGACCCCGCCGCCGTCATTGGCATGTTCCCCTCCGACCACGTCATCGGCAACCAGAAACAGTTTCGCCGCGACATCCGCCGCGCCGCCCAGCTCGCATCGCAGATCGCATCCCAGGGCGCGAACATCGTCGTCATCGGCATCAAGCCCACCCGCGCCGAAACCGGCTACGGCTACATCGAAGTAGGCCGCGAATCAGAACCGGGCGTGCTGCGAGTGCGTCGCTTCACCGAGAAGCCGACGGCCAAACTCGCCGAAGAGTTCGTGCAGGCCGGTAACTATTTCTGGAATAGCGGCATGTTCATCTGGGGCGCGAAGACTTTGGCCGACGCCCTGCGCGAGCACCTGCCCAACACCGCGCCGCTGCTGGAAGAAATCGCCGCCAGCTACGGCACGCGCAAGTTCGAGAAGACCTTTGCCAAGCTCTATCCCAAGTGCGAGAACATCAGCGTGGACTATGCTGTGCTGGAGCCGCGCTCAGCCAAAGGGGAAGGGAAGTCGGGCATCTACTGCATTCCGGCAACCTTCGCCTGGAACGATCTTGGCTCGTGGACGGCGCTCTATGAGCATCGCCTCGCCGCCAACCAGGACAGCGCCAACGTCATCGTCGCCGAGCAGAGCTTCACTTTGAACGCCGAGGGAAACTTCATTCACACGAACGGGAAGTTCGTCGCCGCCGTGGGCGTGAGCGACCTGGTAGTGGTGGAAACCGCCGACGCGCTGCTGATTACCACCCGCGCCCATTCGCAGGATGTAGGCAAAGTAGTGAAGTATCTCGACGAGCAGAAAATGAAGAAGCTGGTGTGAGTGCTATATTTGTATAGCGAGGAATTTCATGCTGGCAATTCGACTTCCCCAGTCCGTTGAAAAGCGCTTGCAAAAGCTGGCAGAGCGCAGCGGCCGGACCAAAACCTACTATGCTCGCGAGGCGATTTTGCGGCACCTTGAGGACCTGGAGGATGCCTATGAGGCCGAGCGGATTTTGCATCGCGTCCGCGCCGGCCGCGAGCGCACTTACACCCTGGACGAGGTCGCGAAGCGACTTGGCTTGGACGATTGAGCTGACCAGTACCGCAACTGGGCGACTGGCCAAGCTGGACAAGCCGGTGGCTCAACGCATCCGGAAATTTCTGCAGAACCGGCTCGCCACGCTGGCGGATCCACGCACCATCGGCCAGAAGCTGCAGGGGAAAACGCTGGGCGAATTTTGGAAATATCGAGTAGGCGATTATCGGATTATCACGAAAATCGAGGATGATCGGCTGGTCGTTCTCGTGATCGACATTGGGCACCGGCGTGAAATTTATCGCTGACCCACCGGCTTAGCTATGACCACACCCATCAAATTCGGCACCGACGGCTGGCGCGGCATCATCGCCGACGACTTCACCTTTGACAACGTTCGCCGCGTGGGCAATGCCATGGCGCACTATGTCCACAAGCATGAAGACGCCAGCAAGGGCCTGGTCGTCGGCTACGACACGCGCTTCGCCTCGCCGCGCGCGGCGGAAATCATCTCCGAAGTCCTCGCCGGTTCCGGTATTGCCGTGCGCCTGTCGAACGACTACACGCCCACCCCCGCGCTCTCTTACGCGGTGAAAAATCTGGGCGCGGCCGGCGGCGTCATGATCACCTCCAGCCACAATCCCTTCAACTGGAACGGCGTGAAGTACAAGGCCGGCTACGGCGGCTCAGGCACGCCGGCCATCATGCGCGCCATCGAAAGCGAGCTCGATTCGCCACGGCTAGAGGGCAAGGGCGGCGGCGTTACGCTCACCGATTTCAAAACGCCTTACATCGCCGCCATCAGCAATTTCGTCGACCTCAAGCGGATTCGCGACGCCGGTTTCAAGTTCGCCATCGACGTGATGTATGGCGCCGGTCGCGGCGTGCTGCAAGGCATTTTCGCCGAAAACGGCATCGATCACATCGAGATTCGCGGCCAACTCAATCCACTCTTTCCCGGCATTAATCCCGAGCCCATCCAGCCGCACATTGCGATGCTGCAGGAAACCGTGGTTCGCGAGCGCTGCCAGGCCGGGCTGGCCGTCGATGGCGATGCCGACCGCCTCGGCGCCGTCGCCGAGGACGGCAGCTTCGTCGATTCCCACAAATGTTTCTCGCTGATTCTGGAATGGCTGCTGAAGCGCAAGCAGTGGCCGGGCGAAATCGTGCGCGCCTTCAATACCACCCGCATGTTGGACCGCATCGCGGCAAAGTACGGCCGCAAGCTGCACGAGTGCGGCATCGGATTCAAGTACATTTGCGATCTCATGCTGGAGCGCGACATCCTGGTCGGAGGCGAGGAATCGGGCGGCATCGGCATTCGCCGCCACCTGCCCGAGCGCGATGGCATCCTCAATTCGCTGCTGCTCGCCAATATCATGGCCGACGAAGGCAAGCCGCTGGGAGAACTGGTGCGCGCCCTGCAGCAGGAGTATGGCGAGCATCATTATGGCCGGGTGGACCTTCACCTCAGCAACCAGGTCAAGGACGAAGCCATGCGCCGCGCTCAAGCCAAGCCTAAGCAGATTGGAAGCTTCCGCGTGCAGAAAATCGAAACCCTGGACGGGGTGAAGTTCTTCCTCGATGCGCCCACCTATGGCCGCGGCGCTGAAGCATGGGTATTGGTGCGCTCCTCCGGCACTGAGCCACTGCTCCGCATTTATTGCGAAGCCGCTTCGCCCGAGTTGGTCTCGCAGATCCTCAAAGAAACCGAGGCCTTTATCCAAACGCCGAGTGAAGCGCAGTTATCGGCTCCGGCGAATTTTTAAGAGGCGGCTGAGAAACTCCGCAGATGCCGGCGCAGCGTTTCGCCATCGCCAAAGCCCGCGCTTTCGGCCACCGTTTCCAGGCTATGACTCGTCGCCGCCAGCTTGGCTTGGGCGGCTTCCGTCCGCAAGCGCGCCACAAAGCGCGCCGGCGTGGTGTTCACTTGCTGCCGGAATATGCGGCTGAAGTTCCGCTCGCTCATGCCGGCGCGTCGCGCCAGTGCCGGGACCGAAAGATCAGCGCTGAGGTTTTCGGAAATCCAGGCCACCAGTTCGCGAATAGGGTGATGGTCCGCGGCTTGCGCCGCCAGTTGCGCACTGAACTGGCGCTGGCCCGCGCCACGCCGCATGAACAGCACCATGCGCCGCGCCACTTCCAGGGCGAGCGCGTGACCGTGGTCCTCTTCCACCATCGCTAATGCAAGATCAACACCAGCCGAGACTCCGGCGCTCGTCCACACGCTTCCATCCTGCGTGTAGATACGGTCGCCATCCACAGAAATCCGGGGATAACGCTGGGCTAATGTGTCCGCCAATAGCCAGTGGGTGGTAGCCGGCCGTCCGTCAAGAATTCCTGCGGCAGCCAGGACAAAAGCTCCTGCGCACACCGAGCCGATGCGGCGCGTGTCTTCGCTGCGAGCACGCAGCCATTCCACCAATTCCGAATCAAGCCGCGAGTGGGCCGTGCCCGCGCTGGCCAGCACCAGCAAGGTGTCAATCGGCTGGCGTGCCTCCGTCCAGCGAGCGCCTCCGCTTACCGACAACCCCTCTGCCATCGGCAAGGCTTGTCCGTCACCCGTCAATACCTGAACCTCATACGCCGGCGTGCGCCGCTTGCCGTTTGCTGTAAGCAGCAGCGTGGCTTCCGTAAACACGTCCAGCGGGCCTGCAAGGCTCACGAAATGAATGCGCGGGAGAACGAGAAGGGCTACGCGGCGCGTAGGCCATTCCGCTGCCCTGTAATGATCGCCAGTACCGATACTTCTCAAATCCATAGGAGTAGAGATGACGGCGAGGCGTTTGGGGCTCCATGAATATGCGGTAACACAGATTGGCAGAAAGTGAGGAGAACTTGTCCGTGCAAATGGCCGCGCCGCTCAATCTTATGAGCAATGAGGAGGTAAGTCATGAGATTTCAGAATTTGCTTTTGACTGCACTGTTGCTTCTGCTTTCGGCAGCCGCGCTGCCGGCGCAGAATACCCTGCCCAACGCGCACAATGACGCCTGCTGGTCAAGCCTGAGTGCGCTGCGCGCCTGCCAGCTCAAGATGGAGCAACAGGCGCAGGAGTACGCCCAGGACTGCACGTCTTATCCCGAGTATCAATGTTTCGACTACTACCAGCCGCATCAGAAGCCTGCCAAAACCGTGGCAAAAGCTGATACCAACAGGGCCCAGCGGACGGCGGCGGCAAGCACGGAAGCCACCTCCAGTTCGAACGTGCAAGCACACAGCGGCACCACGAACTGATGACCTGGCTGCGATCCTCTCGCGCTCCATCTTGGATGGAGCGCTTTCTTATGCCCGGACAGAGCCTAGTTAACGCTATAGCTTGCCGACGATTTTCTGCGCCACGCGGGCCTTCATTGGCTCTTAATCAGCGTAGTCGGCAGCGGCTTGTCCAAGGAAATGGAGAATCTCTGAGTTCGTCATTACGAATTGCCAGTGCCGCCGTTAGAACCTTCCGTTGGCGATCCAGGAGCGGACCTCGGACTCGACATCGAAGCCGACGCTGCCCATGAGGAAGCGTCCATCTAACTGGTAGGCGCAGACCTCGAGCGGCGTTCCCTCGTAGCCGCCGTGCAGATAGCCGCGTACATAGAGGCGAGCGAACTCATCGACCCCCAGCAGCCGGTACTGCACCACGTGCACCATCTCGTGGAAGATGAGTTGCGGCGTGAGGGGATCGTGGAAGACAATCACGTCGTCAAAGGTGATGGCTGCCATGGCGGTGAAGTTGGGCAGGCCGGTGAAGCCCAGTTGCTTCAGTTGGGAGTAAAACGGCGGATTGGGAACGCGCTCCTCCAACTTGCTGCGCGCAGAAGCGGCGCTCAGCGGCGGCCCGGCCGGCAAGGCGCGGACGCGCTGCAAATCGACGGGCCTGAAGAAGCGTGACCACAGATCGCTGAAGCTTAGCGGAGCGGCGCGGGCATAGTAGGAACTGCGCTGGGCGCGAATGTATTCCGCCACCGCCTGGGTGAAGAAGGCGATCTGCTGCGGCGACATCTCAGGTTGCGGTGGCTTTCCCGGCTTGGCTTCGAACAAGGCTCGTTACTCCAGATCTCGCCAGTTCGGCCCGATCCCCAAGTCCACTTTCAGCGGGACCCTGAGCTCGTGCGCGTGCTCCATGCGCTCGGTGACCAACCGTCTCACAGTATCAACTTCGGCATCGGGAACTTCAAACACCAGTTCGTCGTGGACCTGCAGCAGCATCCGGGAGCGCAGGCCGAGCCGGCGCAGGTCGGCATCGATGCGAATCATGGCGATCTTGATGAGATCAGCGGCCGTGCCTTGCAGGGGCGTATTGACGGCGGTACGTTCGGCGAAGCCGCGGAGGTTGAAGTTCTTGCTGTGAATATCGGGGATAGGACGCACGCGGCCAAAGAGCGTGGCGACTTTTTGATCGCGGCGGGCCTGGTCGAGCGTTTGATCGATGAAGGCGCGCACCCCGCTGTACTTCTCGAAGTAGGCGTCGATGAAGCGCTTGGCTTCTTTGGTGTCGATGCCGATCTGCTGCGAGAGGCCGAAGGCCGACAGGCCATAGACGATGCCGAAGTTAACGGCCTTGGCGCGGCGGCGATGCTCGGGGTTGACCATGAGTGGCGGCACGCCGAAGACCTGCGAGGCGGTGAGCGTGTGAATGTCTTCGCCAGTACGATAGGCCTCCACCAGCAACTTGTCGCCGGAGAAGTGCGCCAGCAGGCGCAACTCGATCTGCGAGTAGTCGGCTTTGAGCAGAACGTGACCGGGCTCGGCGACGAAGGCGGCACGGATTTCGCGGCCCAGCTCGGTGCGAATGGGAATGTTCTGCAAGTTGGGATTGACCGACGAGAGGCGGCCCGTGGCCGATCCAGCCATGTTGAAGGTGGTGTGCAGGCGCCTGGTGCAGGAATTCAGCAGCGCAGGCAGCGCGTCAACGTAGGTGGACTTCAACTTGGCGAGCTGGCGATAGTCCAGCACCATGCGGGGGACTTCGTGTTCGGCGGCAAGCCCCTCCAGCACGTCGACAGCGGTCGAGATGGTTTTGCCTTTGCCGTACTTCACCGGCTTGGGCAGCTTCAGCTTGTTGAAGAGCACGTCGCCAAGCTGCTTGGGTGAGTTGATGTTGAACTCGCAGCCGGATTTGTCGTAGATTTCGCGGGCCTTGGCGTCGATATCGTGCGCGAGCCGCAGAGACATCTGAGCCAGCACGTCGCAGTCGAGCTTGACTCCGGCCTCTTCCATGCGCGCGAGCACAGGCACCAGCGGGAGGTCGATTTCATCGTAGACCTTCAGCAGGCCGGCTTGCTCCACTTCGTTGCGCAGCTTGTGGGTGAGGCGGAGGGTAACGTCGGCAGCTTCGGCGGGGGATGGTCCGAGCTTCAGGTTGAATTTGCGAAAAGCAACTTCCGGCAGTCCGTAGGTCGAGTAGGTGGGATCGAGCAGATAGGCGTAGAGCAGCGGATCGTGCTCGACGCCGGCGAGCGCGATGCCTTGCGGAGCGAGGGCGTGCATCGCGGATTTGGAGGCGTGGACGGTCTTGGCAAGCGATTCATCGGCCAGCGCCTGTTGCAGCGGGGCTGACGTCTGCGAATCATCGAGAGCAAGCGTAAGCGCTTTGCCCGCTTGAGCGGAAATTGCGATGCGATGGCTGATGGCGGGCGAGACGGGTGAGGGAGCGGCCGCGAGCGAAAGCTGCTCGGCGTCTGCTTCCCCAGCGCTTTCGGTTTCGGCGGAGGCGAGCGATTCAGCTTTGGATGATTCCAGCGCAATCGCTAGCATTGCGCCCGGCTGCTTTGCCGCGCTGATTACAGCTTCGACATCGGCTGCGCTTTTGGCTTCGCGATAGTCGGTCTCGCCCAGTTCGATGCTCTCACTGATGAACTCCTGCAGGAGCGTGTTGAACTCCAGCTCGGTAAATAGGGCTCGCGCTGCGGCGGCGTCGGGATCCTGCGCCTGCATTTTGTCCGGCTCGAAGCCGACAGCGACATTGGTATCGATGGTGACGAGCTGCTTGCTGACGAGGATGGCGTCGCGGTTGTTCTGCAGCGATTCGCGGTAGGTCTTGCGCTCGACTTCCGAGGCGCGGTCGAGTGCGGCTTCCACGCTGCCGAAGCGCTGAATCAGTTCCACCGATCCCTTGTCGCCAATGCCGGGCGCGCCGGGAACGTTGTCGATGGCGTCACCGCGGAGGGCCATGACGTCCACGACTTTCTCTGGCGGGACGCCGAGGATTTCTTCGACTTTGGCGGCATCGCAGATCAGGTTGTCCTTGGGCGGATTCAGCACGCAGGTGCGGTCGTTGACGAGCTGCATCATGTCCTTGTCGCTGGAGACGACAAAGACGGTATAGCCGGCGTCGACGGCCTTGCGCGCCAGCGTGCCGATGACGTCGTCGGCCTCGAACCCCGGAGCTTCCAGAATCGGAATGCGATACATCTCGAGCGCGCGCCGGATGTAGGGCACCTGCTGCGCGAGCTCCTCGGGCATGGCGGCGCGGTTGGCTTTGTAGCCGCCGTAGGCAACGTCGATATAGGTTTGCGTCTTGCTGTCGAACTTGCGGAGGCTGGTGATGGCCGCGGCCTGGTCGTCGCGGAAGGTTTTCGCGCCCACATCGAAGACGGCAGCCAGGTATTGCGGCGAAAAATCGGCCCGCAGTTTGCGCAGCATATTGACGAAGACGTACGTCGCGCTGGTGGGGATGCCCGTCTTGGTGGACATCGGCCGTTGCCGCGCCATAGCGTGATAGGCGCGAAAGATGAATGACATGGCGTCGATGAGGTAGATGCGGCCTTTGGATCCGGCGGGCTCAGCAGGGGCGGCAACGTCGACCTTGGCGGCGCTGGAGACGGTGCCGGATTTCGCGGGTTTGCGCGTGGAGGGCAAGTAAGAATTCTAACAACCAGAAGCGTTTTCTTGCGGGTTCGGCTGACAAAACTCCTACTTCTTCGCCACCTGCGCAAAGAGCGTCTCGTACTTCTGGGCGATGGCTTCCCAGCGATAGAGAGACTCGGCGCGGCGCCTGGCGCGGGTGGCCAATTGTTCGCGGTGGGCGGGGTCGTCGAGCAGCGACTGCAGCTTGGAGGCGAGATCGGCTTCGGACTTCTGATAGGCGAGCGCGGCATCACCGGCGGTCTCGGCGTTTTCCGGCGTATCGAGATAGAGCACGGCGTTGCCGGCGGCCATGGCTTCGATGAGCGCAGGATGGACGCCGCCGATCTCGCAGGCAAAGACGAAGATTCCGGCGTGCTTTTGCAGCGCCCAGTAGCCCTCGCCGTAGATGGCGCCGGTGAAGCGGACGCGGTCATCGCCCAGCGCCTTCAGGCCGTCGAGATAACCCGCGTTGTAAGGATTGTCGCCGACGACGACCAGCGGCCAATCGCTGCGCACCTTGCGCCAACTGTGCAGGACGAGAGCGGGGTTGTTCTCCGGCTCCAGGCGGCTGACGTAAAGCACGTAGCGGCCCGGCTCAAGGTTGAAGCCGTTCAGGTTGTAGTCGCCGGCGGGCATCTCCGAACCATAGCCGACGACGGCGGACTCGCTGCCGTACTTGGCGAGATAGTAATCGTGAATGGCCTTGGCGTCGGTGACCAGTTGATTGGAGCTGAAAGACGACATCCATTCGCAGAGGTGCAGCACCTGCGCGCCCAGGCCGCGCCACTTCTCGCGCTTGCGGTCGAGGCCGTCGACGTTGAGAACAACCGGCTTGCCGAAGAGGCGAGGAATGTAGGCGAAGGGACTGTTGGCGACGTTGCAGAGTAGGACGACGTCGTTATCGCTGAAGGCGACGTGAACGGCGGCAAAGAGGGTGCTGACCCAGGTATCGAGATGCTTCTGGTGAAAGCTGGGGACGATGACGCGCCGGACGCGGCGGTCGTAGAGGTCGTCGGGGGTGGTGAAGGCGCGGCGGCAGTAGACGGTGACGCGGTGCCCGTGATCGGCAAAGCACGAGCTGATCTGCTCGGCGAATCGCTCGAAGCCGCCGTAACGGTTGGGAATGCCGCGAGTTCCGACGATGGCGATGTTCATGGATCGAGCTGCCAGCGACCAGTTTGGCGCAGGCAGCCTCGGCAAGGCAAAGGAGCGGGCGCGACGCAGGTTCTCTGCGAACTACTTGTGATGGTTCTGCGCTTCGTTCACGCCGCCGTTTTCCTCGGCCAGTTCGACGCTTTTCTGCAGCAGATCGAGGGCCTGGGCCGTGGTCAGATTATCAGGTACGGGGCGGAAGTCGGTCATGGTTTCCGTCGACCAGATGGTCAGAGTTTTGACCAGGAGAATGCGGCCGGTGAACTGCAGGGTTTCCTCCACCTCCTCCCAATCGCCGCCGCCGACATCGCGCTGCACGATGATGAACCTGCCGCCCTTATAGAGCCGGCCCAGAATTCCCCAGCCGAAATTGACGTCTTTGAAGAGCGTGCCATCGATCCTGGCGATACGCATGGCGTCACGGTCGATGATCATGTCGCCGTTCATACCGGCGTACATGGCAGTTTCACGGTTGGGCGGAACAAACTTGGGATTGGGCTGGAATTTCAGATGGACCAACTGTTCGCCCTGCGTGCCGCGCTCGGTGCCGGTGTAGGTGTAAAGGAAGGCGTCGGGCAGGCTGGCCAACATGAGTGCGGCACGCTGATCGTCGGCTTTGCTGGATTTACGCTGCTGGCGGCGGGCGTTAGCATCGTTGGCGAACTTTTGCAGGCGGTCGTTGTCCTTCTGGCGCTGTGCGGCACTCAGCGGCCGGCCGTTGATGAGCAATGTGGCCGACAGGCCGCCTTGGCGAGTGCGAACGATTTCGCGAGTGACGGAGTGATCTTTGTATTGGGTGGTGTCGCGGAACATGCGGTAAAACGTCTGGTCGCTGGCCTTGATTTCGTTTTTCGAGGCGAGCTGCACCAATTCCAGAGGATCGAAATTCAGCTTTTGCTGAGCCTGAGCGAGCGCGCTCGTCGGCCCTACGGCCAACGTTGTTGCCAACAAAAACCAGACGGCGTTGTGACGCGAGTCCACGAAATTTTTGCGCCGCAAAATTGCCTTTTCCCTTTTAGTTAGACGAGCTATCGAATCCCGGGGTTTGCGCTTTCCGCCACGTCAACGTCGCTTTTGTGATGCGACCCAAGAACCCAAGAACCAGAGTGGGACGATCTATTCCGATGATCCCTTCAAGAATGGTGCTACCGCGGCGTAGGCTTTTGCAAGAGCAACGGGGGGCGCCACAGGCGAGCATCCCCGGGCAATTGGAAGATTATTCGCTGCAGGGTGACGGGTTGCGGGGAATTGGTGTCGGCCCGGCGGAGACAGTCCCACTGGTTTTACCGGGAGCGCGCGAGCCAGGCCGCTGTTCCCCTGGTTCCGGTCCTGCTCGCTCGGCCGGCACTCCGCCGGGCCAACCTGTGCGTAACGGTAGCAAGTAGGCGTCCAAAACGTTCGGAGGCAGCGGGTGTGCTGTATTTAGGCCTGAAATGCGGCGGATAAGGAGCTTGCCGGCATAATGAGGGCGGCAGCGAGGCCATACCCGGCTTCCAATTGTCGCACTTTCGTTGCCATCTCTGAGCAGCCAGATTCTGCCGAGAATTCTGGAGGACGGTGGGTTTTTCGACAAGCACGGGTGTAGTAGGGCAGCCACTGCGTCAGGATTTTCCCGGCGGGCGGCGTGGTTGCTACTATCGAGAAGGGCCGCCGGATCGCGGTTGTGCGAGGCTGCCGGGGTATGCCATGCGACGTGAGGTGATTGCCGAACTGCTGGACCGTGATCTGGGAACGGCGGCGGAAGTGGCGGCGTCGCTGGCGGATTTGCGTCGCATCAATGATTGGTTTGGAGGCACACGCACCACAACTGCTCTGCTGCGGCGCGTAGCGGCAGAGTGCAGGTGCCGCAGGTTGTCCCTGCTGGAGGTTGGCGCAGGAGCGGGCGACGTGCCGCTTGGCGCGCGCCGCAGGCTTGCCCACGCGGGAATCGAGTTGCAGGTGACGCTGCTGGACCGTATGTGGTCGCATCTGCCGAGCGGAGGCGTTGCGGCGGTGGCCGGCGAGGCGCTGGCGCTCCCGTTTCGCGATGATTCTTTCGACGTGGTAAGTTGCACGCTGTTCGCGCACCACTTCCAGCCTGATTCGCTGCGGCAGTTTGCCCTGGAGGCGTTGCGCGTTTGCCGGAGTGCGGTAGTGATCAACGACCTGGTGCGCAGCCGTCTGCATCTGTGGCTGGTGTATGCGGGAATGCCTGTGTTCCGCAGCCGTATCACCCGGCACGATGCGCCCTCGTCGGTGCGAAACGCGTATACGATGGAAGAGATGCGGGGAGTGCTGCACGGACTACCGGCTGAGCGGATCGCGATAGCCAGGCATTACCTGTATCGGATGGGGATAGTGTTGTGGAAGGAGAAAGCAGCAATTAGCAATTAGCCATTAGCTTAAGAGAAGAAGAAGTTAAGTACTAATTGCTAATTGCTAATTGCTGACTCACACCCATTTCGACTTGGCCGTCATCGGCGGCGGGCCGGCGGGAAGCTCGGCGGCGATTACGGCGGCGCGCCTTGGCAGGAGCGTGGTGCTGTTCGAGGCGCGGGACTACCCGCGGCACAAGGTGTGCGGAGAGTTCATCTCGGCAGAAGCATTAGATGTGCTGGCAAGCTTGCTGGAGCAATCGCCGGCGGCGCAGGCGATGTTCGAGGCCGCACCGGCCATCCAGCGCACGCGGCTGTGGCTGGGCACGCGGGTGATCGAGGCGCCGGTGTCGCCGGCGGCGCTCAGCATTGCTCGCTACGTGCTTGACGCACAGCTCTGGAGTGGGGCCCGGGCGGTGGGCGTTGCGACGCGAGCCAACTGCGAAGTTTCCTCCGTCCAGGGTGATGGGCCATTCCAGTTGCCGACATCCTGCGGGGACTATTCGGCAAAGGCGTTGATTGTTGCGGCGGGGCGGTGGTCGCAATTCACCCGTGATCGCAGCGTTTCGCCCGGCCCCAGGTGGATCGGCGTGAAGGGGCATTTTCAGGAGGCTCGCCCTTACGCCTCAACCGATCTCTACTTTTTCGAAGGCGGATATTGCGGGGTGCAGCCGGTCGCCAAAGATATCGTCAACGCATGCGCCATGGTGCGCTCCGATTGCGCCACATCGCTGGAAGAGGTTTTCCAGCAGCATCCCGGGCTGGCGTCGCGAGCGGCCGGGTGGTCGCGGGTAACGCCAACGGTTACGACGGCGCCGTTGATTTATCGGCAGCCTGCGCCGGTCGAGGGCAACGTGGTGTTCGCCGGCGATGCCGCCGCATTCATCGATCCCTTCGTCGGCGACGGCATCTCGATCGCCCTGCGCAGCGGACAGGCAGCAGCGCAATGCATCGCGAAGTTTCTCTCCGGCGAGGTCACGTTGGAGCAGGCCGTCACTGCATATCAGCAGCAATACTTGCGACAGTTCGCCCCGCTGCTGTTGGTTGCGTCGCGAGTGCGCTCGGTTCTGACGCTGCCATCAATCATGCGGAACGCGGCGTTCGAGTTGCTGCGGTTACCGGGTGTGATGACCTACGTGATTCGCAAGACGCGGCGGGCGGCGTGATTTTCGCTTCCGCAGGGTGGATTTCGTTTACAGTGCAACTGTCGTTTTTGCCAGGAAAATGAGCAGCGAAGCTTCAGCAGCAGCGCCGATGGATCGCGAACAAGCGGTTGTGGTGCGCAATACCGCGCCATGCGACTTCGAGGGCATTACGGAGCTGTGCCTGCGGATCTATCCGGACACTGCGCCGTGGAATGCGGAACAGCTTGCTTCGCACCTGCGCATTTTTCCCGAAGGTCAGTTTGTGGCCGTGCATGGCCCGCAGGAGAACGTGGTCGGCATGAGCGCCAGCCTGATCGTCAATTGGGAAGACTACGACGCGCTGGAGAACTGGGAGCAGTTTACGGCCGATGGGATGTTCACCAACCACGATCCGCGGCGCGGCCGGACGTTGTATGGCGCGGAGGTGATCGTCGATCCCACGTTGCAGCATCATGGAATCGGCGACAAGCTCTACGCGGCGCGACGCGGCTTGACCGAGTCGCAGAAGCTGCTGCGCATCCGCGCCGGCTCGCGATTGCGCGGGTATTCGTGCCGCGCCGGCCGGCTGAAGCCGGAGGATTACGTCCTGGCGGTGGTGGAGGGCGTGGAGCATGACCCAACCCCGAGCTTCCAACTGAATGAAGGCTTCCATGTGCTGGCGGTGGTGCCGCACTACCTGAGCGATGATCCAGAGAGCCTGGGTTATGCGGCGCTGATCGAATGGCTGAATCCGCAGCTTATTCGGCCCGAGCATATCGCCGGCAGGTCGACGCGCTTCCTGCGCAAAGCGATCGCGCGAGCAGCAGGAGTGGCGGAGTAGAAGTTATCAGGGCGCGTCTAGCGCCAGTCTACCGCGACTCCCCTTGGCACCCATCTACACGTGGCGTGATCGCCCGACTCACACTTCGCATTTTGCATGACCCCGTGTGTCAATTGTTCGAGAGCGCCCGTATTGACAGCAGAGATGATCGCCATGTCGTGATCGGCCTTCGATTCCCTAACGAGGTAAACGAGCCTTATATACCGGGAATCTTCAGTTGGCTGAAATAGCTCTATGCCCGGAGCGCTCTGACTTTTCTTCCTGTTGCTTTTGTCATACACCTCCGCGTGCGTGAAGTGAACTACGATTCCGCTGTTCAAACGGTCAACCCTATAGAAGTCCTTCTCGTAGCCCAGGTAATCTGCCCCTGTCTGCAGGTCAACCGTGTTCCCTCCAGTGGCCTGCTGCACCGATGGAAGCACGTATCCTCCCGACCGTAGCTTTGGGAATACCACTAGCATTCTCCAGCCCGGTTGGAGATCGATGTAGCCGCGTTCTGCTGCTGCGCTACGGAGTTGACTGGGCGTTGGGCCTGAGCCGTTTCGATGAACGCAGGCGGTCAGCAAGAGAGTGGACATTGCTCAAGAGTATGGCGACCTTTTTCCCCAAGTTCCTGCGTTTGTACGGGTACGACAATTCAGTGCTCTTGGGGTCAGAAATGGCGTCCCTGTTCATAAGCCTGAGAATATCGCGGCCCAGTTTCACACTGCCGCGGCCTAATCAACCTCGCCGCTGTATCAGCCCTTGTCGCACTCCGTCCCAGAAGAGCCGAGCCTACCGTATTACCAGCACTTCGCGGATGTTGTCCCGGCCAAGAAAGAACTTGATGGATGCGTAGTCGTGGAAGAGGTTTTCCACGTGGCGACTGTTGAACACGCGTTGCAGGCGGAAGCCGCGGACGGGCGCCAGTTCCAGTGTGTCCTTCGACAGGATGTTGTAGCGGTAGAAGGGCGCGTTGGGGCCGGCGTCTTTGGTGTGAAAGAAAGCCAGCAGGATGCCCGCGGGCTTCATGGCTAGCTGGATGCGCTCGATGACCGGCTTGACCAGCGGCTCGGGCAGGAAGTCGGCCAAATCCCAGAACATGGCGGCATCAAATTCCTCGCGCGAGAAGCTGAGGTTTTCGCGGAGAAAGCGGTCGACGTCGATGGTGGAGCCGCCGTCGCCGTTGGGCACGAGCAGGGATTTGTCGCTCGCGAGATGCAACACATCCTCCTGATGGAAGCGGTGGCCAAGCCCGGTCATGAAGGTGATGTTGGCGGGCGAGGTCGCGCCCAGGTCCAGAATGTTCAGGCGCTCCTCGCGGGAGATGGAGCGAATGAACTCGCTGAAGCCGGTGGAGCGCCGGCTGACTTTCTGGGCCGCGAGAGCGTCGGCCGCGTCCCGGCCCGAGCCGAATAGCTTGTGAAAGATGCCTGGAGCCACAGGCACATTGTAGGGGCAGAAGGGCTGTGCAGCAATGGGTTCCGGCGAACCACGACCGCTGGTCCTCCGGCGCGTGGAATCGGGCCTATAGAACGAGGGAAGTTCTGATTAAACCACGGCGAAGTCCCTCGGCGACTAAAGTCGCAGTGATTTTGCAGGAGTCACGGACGCCCTAAAGGCCGTCCCCTGCAAGAACCGGGTTTATCAGAACTTCCCTACAGCTTCTTGGGCTCCAGCAGAGCGCCCTGCGCGGAAACGGGCGCCGCGACGGCCGCCGCCGCCGAGGCCTGCGGTTTGGCTTCGGCCGGCTTGGCCTGCTCCGGCTTCTGAATATCGATACTCCCCTTGAAGAACGCACCGTCTTCAATAGCGATGCGGGCAGTGGAAATGTCGCCGCACAACGAGGCGCTTTTCCTCAGGTCGACTCGTTCGGTGGCATGCACGTTGCCATCCACGCGTCCATGCAGGATCACATTGCGGGCCTCGACGTTGGCGCGCACGCGCCCGTTTGGCCCCACGGTGAGGCTGTGGCCGCGCAAGGTGATGGAGCCTTCCACCTCGCCGTCCACAACCAAGTCCTCGCTCCCGGACAACTCGCCTTTCACGACCACCGACTTGCCGATGGTGGCGACCTCGCCGCTGCGCGGAGCCTCGCTGCGCAGGGGTTCGGGCGTACGTAGCGGCGCAGGAGCGGCAGGTGGGTAGGCAGAGCCGGCATTGGTGGATTCAGGAGGTGCGTTCTCTTCGTCTTTTCGCTTCCACATTTCGTTGAGCTCCCCCAGGCAGTGGCGCCTTTCATGAATCGTGGATTGTGAATCGTTGTTGGATCCACAAACTATCAGAAACCATCGTACTCGTAGATCGTGTGCCGCGCACCGCTGCGAAGAGAATACTCAACCGGCGGCAACCGAGCAAATTGTTTTTGCGCCCTTGGGGGTGACGTTCGATCCCCGAGGCCAGCCCTGCCTCTCGTATAATGGCTCGATTGATTCCGCGGCCGCCGCGCGCGAGCGAATCCCATCGGCGGAAGAAGCAGGACTCTTATGACAGGCATAGAACAAATACTTGGACGTGAAATTCTCGACTCGCGGGGCAATCCCACCGTAGAAGCCGAGGTCATTCTAGAGAGCGGTGCGCTGGGGCGGGCCGCGGTGCCCAGCGGGGCTTCCACCGGCGAACATGAGGCGTTGGAGTTGCGCGATGGCGACCCCAGTCGCTACGCCGGCAAGGGCGTGCTGAAGGCGGTGGACAACATCAATGACGTCCTCGACCCCGAGTTGGAGGGCATGGATGCCAGCGACCAGCGCGAATTAGACAATGCGATGCTCGCGCTCGACGGCACGCCCACCAAGAGCAAGCTGGGCGCGAATGCGATGCTGGCAGTCTCGATGGCGGCGGCGCGCGCTGTGGCCGACCATCTCGGCATTCAGTTGTATCGGTATCTCGGCGGATTCACCGCCGGCCTGCTGCCCGTGCCGATGATGAACATACTTAACGGCGGCGCGCACGCCGATAACAACGTTGATTTCCAGGAATTCATGGTGATGCCGGTGGGCGCGGGGTCGTTCAGCGAGGCGCTGCGCTGGGGCGTCGAGACCTTTCACGTGCTGAAGAGCGTGCTGAAGAAACGCGGCTACAACACTGCCGTGGGCGATGAGGGCGGCTTTGCCCCGTCGCTCAAGTCCAACACCGAGGCGATTGAAGTGATCCTGGAGGCCATCACGCAGGCCGGCTACAAGCCGGGCGAGCAAATTGCCGTGGCTCTGGACCCTGCCGCCAGCGAGTTCTACAACAGCACGAAGAAGAAGTACGTCTTCAAGAAGTCGGACAAGAGCGAGCACTCCAGTGAGGACATGGTGAAGTTCTGGGCGGATTGGGTGCGGCAGTATCCCATCGTCTCGCTGGAAGACGCTTTCGCCGAGGACGATTGGGAGGGCTGGAAGCTGCAGACTGCTGAACTGGGCAGCAAGGTCCAGCTTGTGGGCGACGATATTTTTGTGACCAACATCGAGATCTTTCAGCGCGGGATCGAAGCGGGTATCGCCAATTCGATTTTGATCAAGCTGAACCAGATCGGCACGGTGAGCGAGACGCTGGACGCGATCAATCTGGCGAGGCAGCACGGCTATACCACTGTCATCTCGCATCGCTCGGGGGAGACGGAAGACAGCTTCATCGCCGACTTTGCCGTGGCCACCGGCGCGGGACAGATCAAAACCGGGTCTGCTTCGCGCAGCGACCGCATCGCCAAATACAACCAGTTGCTGCGCATCGAAGAAGAGCTTGGGCCGGCAGCGCGGTTCCTGGGATTGAAGGCGCTGAACTACCACGGCGAGCTGGCGAAGAAGGCAAAAGCATAGGGCGCTGCTTTGACACTGGGCGCTACATTCATTCGTCCTTGGCGGAACGCTGAGTGCTGACTGCGGGTGGCTTTTCGGCTGTCGTGTCGATCGCGCGCGGACGATTGCTGAACCACCATAGCAGGTCGCGATCACTGACACGGCGGCGCGCCTGGATGATCACCCGCTTACGGCGGATGCTGTCGCGCGCCCGCCACCAATACGTCACCGCCGACCACAAGCGGCGGTCGCGAATAATGGCGTAGCCGAAGGTCAGGATGTCGCGCCACAACACCGGCCAGAACAGCCGCCGGCAAAGCCATGCCGAGGCATTCTTGCCGCGCATCAGGAAGCGATTTTTGGCCGAGTGCCAGTTGATGACCAGCGGCAGGTCTTTGCGGCGCTCGGGGGTGACGCGGCGCACGTGCCAGGCGACCGCCGTCGGCACGTAAAGGCATTTCCAGCCCATGAGCTGCGCGCGCCAGGCAAGGTCGCCGTCCTCACGGAAGGCGAAGAACTCTTCGTCGAAGAACTCGCCTTCGACCGAAACCTCGTCAATGAAGTTACGCCGGAAGAATGCCGCCGCACCGCTGGCGCCGAAGACGTATTGCATACGGTCGTACTGGCCGCGATCGATCTCCTCAGCCCCGCGATCCAGGTGGCGCATGTTGGGCGTGAAGTAGATGCCGGCGGAGTCGATGATGCGGGTGCGGCGGAGATCAGCGTCGATTCCAGACCCGTCTTCAGGAGAGGGTTTTTGAAGGGGCACGCCTTCAGGCGTGCCGTTAAGACCAGCCAAGGCGCCCGGCTTTAGCCGCTGAGGAGACTCGCCCTCAGCGCCTAAAGGCGCAATTTGGGACGCTTGACGGCACGGCTGGAAGCCGTGCCCCTTCAAAGCCGCGCCCGCAGATGCAGAAACAGCTCTCGGCACCGGATCCCATCGCAGCAGCTTGCCGCACAGCGAGCCGGCTTCAGGATGCGCTTCGCCGGCCGCGACGAGCTGCGTAATAAAGTCCGGGCTGAGCGCGACGTCTGGATTGAGGCACAGCACCCACTCGCCGCGCGAGGCGCCAATCGCCCGGTTCTGCCCGGCGGCAAAGCCAACGTTCTTGTCGTTGTAAATCACCTGCCAACGAGGATCGACCCGCGCCAGCAATTCTCGCGTGCCATCCTCGGAGGCGTTGTCAACGATGATGACCTCGATATCGCGGTAGTCCTGCCGCGCGAGCGCAGCGAAACATTCGCCGAGATACTTCGCCGAATTCCAGGTGACGATGGTGACGGAGACCATGGACGATGCGCTGCGCGCAAGGTTCAGTTTAGGTGAGTTACGGGTGAAATGGGCATTTTACGGCAGTAATCCTAATTACTTGGCCCGAACAGGAAACGTTTCGACGAAAATGCCAGTATCCACCTGCTCGACAGAACGACGGTCCGGTTGGGCGATTTGAATTGTGTTTAGGAGAATTTGATTTTGCTTTTCACTGACAAAACTGATTCCAAGAAGCAGATCTCCAGCATCAGCGCCAGCTTGCCAGATATTCCCTTCAATTGTTTCGGCGCTAGTGGTCTGATATTCGCCTTGAAACTTACGTCCGCCCTTGAAGGTGAAAGCCAGGATTTTCTGTTTACCATTGCGCTCGTTGACAGGAGCATTAGTCGTCTTGCAAATCGGGAACGACGACTTAAACACCGATTTGCCATCAACTGTTACCTCGATACCCATCGTTGCTTTCCCGGCACAATTCTGAAACCAGCGCCAAACCGGCGGGCCTGGCGCTGATGACTGCGGTGCTGCACTTGAACTGAGCGTAGCCACGAGCAGCAGAACTGCCGTCATGAAGAGTGCTCGCTGAACAGTCAATGCTTTGGGCCAACCTTATGCCGGGTAAGCGAAAATCCGGCTTTCTGAAGCACAGCGATAATCTGGCGAACGGTCAGGCGCAGCAGCTTGGTCATCAGACGGCGATTTCAATCATCGATAGGCTGACTGAGACGTGTTCAGGGATTTCTTCGCCGTCGGCTAAATGATCCTCGATTTCCAAAATTCGGGAGCGCGAAGGAGCGAAAGCTCACGGTTTTGGTGGCCCTTCCGACAGTGGCCGCGCTTCCCCGTGCCGAATCTGCTCGTCAACTCTGTTCAGCAATTTGGCGCCACGCCCCCCGGGAGAAAAATCGCGCTCAATCTGCGCATCCCAAGCTGCTGCGTCCTGCGCTGCGAGCCAGTTTGCCAATTGCGCGCGCTCCTCGTCGGTAAGGCTTTCGATTGCCCGTTTGATATCGGCGACGGTCATGCTCATAGTTTAGCGCGAGGAGTGTCCAGCCATAAACCGCCTGCTGCGAGGACTCTCTTCCGGGTCACTCGTCACGAAAAGCAGATCCCTCGTCGGGCTGAAGCCCTCCTCGTGATGACAATTTTTCTCTCTTGACCACTGACGCTAATTTCTTGATCACTGACGCTTAATATGCGCCTCTTCCCGACAGCACAATAGGGATCGTGCGCAGGAAGATTTTGGCGTCGAGCCACAGCGACCAGTTGTCGATGTAGGTTAGGTCGAGCTGCATCCAGCGATTGAAGTCGACGTGGCTGCGGCCTTCCAGCACCCAGGTGCAGGTGAGGCCCGGTCGCATGCGCAGGCGCCGGCGCTGCCAATCCTCGTACTGCTGTACTTCTTCCGGAACCGCCGGGCGCGGGCCGACGAACGACATGTCGCCGCGAAAGACATTCCACAGTTGCGGCAGCTCGTCGAGCGAGAAGCGGCGCAGCCAGCGGCCGACACGCGTGATGCGCGGGTCGTCGCTGATTTTGAAGACCGGGCCGTCGAGTTCGTTGAGTTGGTGCAGCTCGGCGCGCATCTGCTCGGCGTTGTTGATCATGGAGCGAAACTTGTAGAGCACGAAGCGGCGCCCGCCCAACCCGCAGCGCGTTTGGCGGAAGAGCACCGGGCCGGGCGAGCTGATGCGGATCATGCCTGCGATGGCCAGCAACAGCGGCGAAAACACGACAAGCGAAGCCGACGACAACGCCACATCAATCACCCGCTTGAAGAACAGGTGCAACTCGCTATCGGGCGCGCTTGACAGGCTGAGCAGTTGCACGTCGCGGAAATTTTCCAGGTAAACGCGCGAATAAGCCGGGGGCAGGAACTCAAGCTGCACGCGGGTGCGGATGCCGAGATCGGCGCAATGCTGCATGAGCGGCTCCAGTCGCGCCAGTTCCTGCAGGTTCACGGCGAAGACAACTTCATCGACCACGCGGTTTTGCAGGATGCGGCCAACGGACGAGAGGGCGAAAACGTCATAGCCGCCAAGCTTGGGAGCGGGGCCGCCGTCGGCCTCCGGATCGACGAAGCCCAGCAACCGCAGGCCCATGCCGCGGCCTTCTTCGATGAGCGTGGCCATCTCGCGGGCGCGCGGGCCGCAGCCGACAAGCAGCAAGTAGTGATAGCGCCGCAGGCGGTCGCGGGTGAGCGAGACGCCCCAGTACGTCATGCTGCGTCCCAGCAGCAGCAGAATGAAATCTACGCCCGCAATCAGCAGGACATAGCTGCGGCTGATATCGACGCGGCGCGAGACATACAGGCCGGCGTAGATGACCACCAGCACAATCCCAAGCTGGCTGACGATGTTCAGGACGAGCTGGACGGGATTGCTGAGCTCCAGGTCGCGATAGAAGCTGGAGAAGTAGCCGACGACCGCCCAGACCACGAGAAACGCGACCATCACGGGAAGGTAATGGCTGAAAGGGTAAATCGGGTGTTGGCTGAAAAATGCGAAGTGCACCAGGAAGCTGCGCAGCAGGTAGGCGACGACGAAGGCGACGCAGGTCACCCCCAGGTCGTGCAGCAAAGTCACCGTGGTGAGCAGCTTGGAGCGTCGATCGAACACAATAGCGCCGTCTTAGGACCCGGCAACCCAAAGCGGCTGTCGTATGGGGGCCGTTAGGCCGTCGCAGCGGTGCAACGGAGGTAAGCGAAGCAGGCGCAGGAGGAACGGAGATGCCCTGGCGTTGCGTGCGCCCTGCGAAGCTTAACTGTAGCAGGATTTCTCGCCCCGGCGCTAGTAGTGTAGGCTACCGAGTAACATAGAAGTTTCGATGGCCACCAGACAACCAGCGTCCCCACCCCACGCCGAGCAGTCCGCAACTTCGCGTTCAGCGCCAACTGCCCTTGGTGGAACCGCGCGGCGCCGCGTGAGTGCCTTTCTGGATGGCGCCATCTTCTTCTTCCTTTGCCTGCTGGCGATCCTGCTGCCTCATTCCATCAAGGGAGCGCAACACTCGTGGCAGATTGTGTTTCTGCTGTGGCTGATTAAGCTGGCTGTGGAGCGCAAGCGGCCCTTCCCGCAGCCGCTGTCAGCGCCGTTGCTGGCTTATGTGACGCTCAGCGGAATTTCCAGCGCGCTCAGTCCTGATCTCAACCTGAGCTGGGACCGCATGAAGATTGTGTGCCTGGTGCTGGTCGGCATTGTGGTGGCGCAGAACCTGCATCGGCTGAAACAGGTGCGCGTGCTGGTATATCTGCTGCTGCTCTCGGGGCTGGCCGCCGCCGGTTTCACTGCCTGGCAGTACACATACGGCGTGGGCGTGGGGATTGCGTACGTCAAAGGGACGTCGCCGTTATACCAGGCGCGTGTGTACCAGAATGACATCATCCAGCGCATCAACGGCCATCGGGTACACACACCTCGGCAGATGGAACAACTGGTTGAGCAGAGTCCGCCGGGCACGCTGCTGCGACTGGACCTGCTTCGCGGCTATCCGTTTCACAAGAAGCGTACCTACATCGTTCGCGAGCAGCTCCTGAAGAGCGGGTTGGGTACGGCGGCGCTGCCGCTCACGCGAGGACATCCGCTGAAGGCGCAAGGCACGCTGGGCCACTACGTCAACTTTGCCGAGATTCTGATGCAGATCGGCTGCATGGCCTGGGCAATGCTACTGAGCACGGAGCCGCGCAAGCGCAAACTGCGGCTGCTGTTCGCTGTGATCTTCATGGCGCTGGTGGCTTCCTTGTTCCTCACGGAGACCCGCGCGGCGCTGGGCGGGCTGGCCGTGGGCGCATTGATCGCCGTGCTGATGCTGACCGGGAAACGCTCGCGCCTGTGGGCGAGCGCTGTGCTGTTGGTTTTCATTTTGGCGGCGGCGGCGTGGGTGCGGCACACGCGCGGCCCGGGTTGGCTGGGCCTGCACGATCCGGGAACGCACTTCCGCACCATGATGTGGGAGGACGGTGTGCGCCTGATTGTGCAGCATCCCTGGTTTGGCGTGGGCATGGAGACCATTCGCAATCACTGGGAACAATGGCATATTCGCGCGTTCTTTTTCTTCCACGACGAGAGCCACTTTCACAACGACATGATCCAGATTGCGGTGGAGCGCGGGCTGCCGGCATTGGCGGCCTGGTTATGGTTCGTCATTTCCTATCTCATCTTTCTGCTCCGGCTGATTCGCCGCTGCCGCGCGCGCAGCCGATTCGCCGCAGGCGCTGCGGTCGGGGTGCTGGCCGGGTTTGTCGCTTACCAGACCACCGCGATTGTGCACTATGACCTGGGAATAGAATCGGTGGCGATGATCCTATTCTTCTATTTCGGGCTGGCAATCGCGATGGACCGAATGCTGGGAGATTCCGGCGCTATGGATGTGCACTAGGGACACAGCTTGGATACGAACGCTACTGCTTCATCTTGCAACCTCGCCGAGGAAGGCTTGCGCAGCCGCCCATTACGGTGGTGGATTCCCGCCGCGCTCCTGGCTTTGTTCGCGCTGCAGTCGCTGTGGTTTATCGGGACGCAGTCTCTGACGTACGACGAACCAGGACACATCATCGCCGGAGTTGACGCCTGGCAACATGGCCGCTTCGAGATGTGGCCGGACCATCCACCGCTGGGCCGGTACTGGCTGATGTTGCCGCTGGCGCAAGCCCATGTCGACATCGTGCAGGAGCCGCTGCCACGCGGATATCACGTGACCGCGATGCGGCCCGGCCCCGAGTGGCTGGCGTGGCACACGCGTCCCATGAACACGCTGCTGGGCCTGGCGCTGGGGGTGGCGCTGTGGTTCGCCGCCCTCCGCTACTTTTCCGAAGGCGCGGCGAATGTCGCGCTCGCGCTGTTCGCCTTTACCCCATCCCTGATCGCCCATTTCTCGGTGACGACGACCGACGGCATCGGCACGCTGTTCGTCTTTCTCACTGCCTGCCAGATGGTGTTGTGGCGCAGGAATCCCGGACCGAAGCAGACCGTGCTGATGGGGCTGGTTTTGGGCGGGCTGCTGCTGGCCAAGCTGTACACCCCGCCGGAAATGCTGCTGGCCGTTTTCTTCATGCTCGTCCTGCGGACAGGCGAGGGGCGCGAGTTCGGCTGGCTGAATCGGCTCCGTGCATGGAATTGGAAGCCGGCGCTGACGGCATTGTGTATGGCGCTGGTGATCCTGTGGGCAGGATATTTGTTTCACGTTTCGCACTTGACGGTGAAAGACGGGCAGGTGGTGGCGACATTTCCCAATCGGCCGACACGGACGCTGGCCACCAAGTCAAAGCTGCGTCTCAGTCTCTGGGTCCCGGCCGGCGAATACGTAGAAGGCGCGCGCCTGGTGGCGATGAGTAACCGGCAAGGGCGCCCCTCGTGGTTCCTAGGACGGATTTACCCTCACGGGGGCGAGAAGGCTTTCTATCCGGCAGCGATTGCGCTGAAGTGGCCTACGGTCCTGCTGCTGCTGTTCCTGGCGAGCCTGGTTCTCGGGATTCGCAAAACTTGCCGCGCTCCCCGCGATCTGCTTGTCATGAGCCTCTTCGGGTTGATGTATCTGGCATTCGCACTGCAATCACGGTTCAACATAGGAGAACGGCACGTCCTGCCGCTCTACCCGTTTGCGCTGCTGATCGCCGGTGGAGTGTGGGAGCACGCGCGCAAACATCGCGCTGCCATGGCGCTCGTGATCCTGGCGCTTTGCCTGAATGCCGCCGACGCGCTTCGCTACGCTCCTGATTATCTGGCGTACTTTAACGTGTTCGTGAAGCCCGAGAACAGTTGGCGGCTGCTCACCGATAGTAGCCTGGATTGGGGACAGGGACTGCTGGCGTTGCGCTCCTACGAGCAGCAGCATCCGAACGAAATTTTGCACCTGGCCTACTTTGGCTCGGTTGATCCCAAGCTGTACGGCATCCGGGCGATTGCTCTGGCTCCCAATGAGCAAGTCCGGGGAACGGTGGTCGCCGGCGCCAGTTGTCTTTCCGGCCAGGTGCTGGACGACTACGACGCATATCACTGGTTATGGAAGTACCGGCCCAAGCGAGTCCTCGACCACGCTATGTGGGTATTCGACAGCAGCCCGTGAAGCCCCTCATCGCATTAGCAGTGTCCTGTTAGCAAATAGCGGACCGTCCGCACCAGGTCCTCCGGATCGCCGTTAACGTTGAGGGCGGCATCGGCCTGTTCTGCCTGCGCGATGCTTGTCTCATAGAGAAACACGACGCGGGGTCTGGGCCGCAGGCCTTTATTCTCGCGTTCCAATCGCATCCCACTGGAACTGGATCACATCCGCGAAGTGGCGGACGACGAATTGCCAATTGTGCCCGCCGGGATAGATGTGGAACTGGTGCGGAATGCCGCGCGAGGTCAGCAGCTTATCGAGTTCCTGCGCTCCCTGCTCGAAGCCGTAGTCGTCGTTGTCGCCCACATCGAAGTAGATCTTCATGCGGCGGAGGCTGGCGGCGCTGTCGATGCGGGCAAAATGGAAGACGTTGTTGCGGTCGAAGTAGACGCGATTAAACGGCGAGCCAAATACCTCGCCCAGCAGCGCTCCGGGCGAACCGGGCGCGCTGGCACCGATGTTCTTGGGCAGATGGGTGATGAGCGCCGGCATCTGCGCGCTGACGGCAGCGAACTTGTCAGGATACTTGAAGGCCAGGCGTAGAGCCCCGTAGCCTCCCATGGAAACGCCGGTGACGCCGCGGGTGGCGCGCGTCCCCTCCGCCCGATACTTCTTTTCCATCTGCGGCAGGAATTCTTGTACGAAGAAGTCCTCGTAGCGGACCTTGCCATTTTCAGAGTTGACGTAGAAGGTACGGCCGGCGCTGGGCGCGAGAATGATGAAATCGCCGATCTTCCCTTTGCTCCGCAGATCCGAAATGATGTCCCAACCGCCGGAATTCAGCAGCGACTGCTCGTTGTCGCCCAGGCCATGAAGGAAGTACAGCACCGGATAATGGCGTGACTTGTCGTGGGCAAAGCCGGGCGGCAAGAAGGCGCAATAGCGAACAGAGTGGGAAAGAATTTCTGATTTGATAACGGAGCATTCCGCGCGGCCCTGGGCGTGAAGAACAGAGGCAAAAGCAAGAACAGCGAGCAAGGCGGCGAACCCGAGGCCGTCACGCCAGGCTGACTGAAAGCTATATTCCGGCGATCTCTTCATTTCTTGATTCTAGGATCAAAGGGATAGCGTATCGCCGAGCGGACGCGAATTCGCCGGGCGTCGGCATGCAGGGGATTCAACATCACATTGAAGGTCGCGGGCACCAGCGCACTGGGTATTCGCAACAGCGCCGTTCTTCCTTCGCCAAGCCAGGCTGAACCAGTCTTTCGGGTATGGCGCACATCTTCGATCCACTTCGCAGGTAGAGCGCTGATCTCTACCGTGTCGATTGCGACTCCGGCGCTGACTTCGATGGCCAGCAGAGTGTAATGGGGAGGCACATCGTTGGCGCTGGTGTGGACGCAAGCTTCCAGCAAGGCGCCTGCGGGACCCTCGGCGAGATAGACCACGGGCAGGCCACGCTCATGCCAGCGCCCGGGAGCGCGCAAACCTCCTGCTCCTGTTAGATCGCGATGCCGGCTCACGCGCCAGAGCGTCGTCAAACCACCATGCCCTCATCAATCTGCACCAGCAACTCTTCGACGATGCGGCTGCCGGTATCGGTCTTTGCCATTTCCAGGGGGCTGCGATTGCGCAGCCGGGGATGCGGACGGCGAAGCCAGGCCAACGCCCGCTCGCGCGACCCGTAAAGCGATTCGGCTTGAGACAGAAGACGGGCGGTCCGCAACACGCGGTCCGATTCCTCCACGGTGAGCTTCTCGCGGCGAGAACGGCGGTGCTGCAAAGTGCGCAGCGGAATGACCAGCGCGTCGATCTCTGAACGTGTAAGGCCGAGCGAGACAAGGCGACTGATTGAGGAGGTCGGCAGTTGATGCTCAACCATCTCCAGCATCTGCTGCTCCGTCCGAGGAACGGCAATCCCTAGCCACTGGCCAATTTGCTGATGAAGAACAGACATCCAATAATCCTCATCTACATTATGCCATAGATTTCATGGCAAAATGTAGTGTCGCTGCCCTATTCATACTTCAGCGTCTGAACAGGATCCAGACGCGCGGCGCGGCTGGCGGGATACAAGCCAGCCAGCAGGCTGACCACAATCGAGAAGGCGATGGCCGCGCCGATCAACCACGGCGGCAAAACCCACACCGCCTCCGCCGGCAGCTTGTGATTGCGCAAATAGATGCCGGTGCCGAAATTGATGGCTTTGCCGATGGCGAGGCCCAAAGCAATGCCGAGCACCCCGCCAAAAAAGCCCATCGCTCCGGCTTCGGCGAAGAAGAGCCGTTTCACGTCGCCGTCGCTGGCGCCGATGGCCTTCATCACGCCGATCTCGCGCCGCCGCTCCAGCACAGCCATCACCAGCGTATTGATGATCGCCAGCGTGGCGACGGCGAGCGCCAGCGATCCGAAGATGCCGAGAAAAAGGTCGAGCACGGTGAAGAAGCGGCGCAGCCCCTTGGTTGCATCCAGAATGGAGAAGGTGCGAAAGCCCATCTGCTTGATTTCATCCTGCACCCGTGCGACTGTGGCCGGATCTTTCACGCGCACCATCAGCGTCATGTAGTTTTTGCCGCCGCGCAGTGAGCTGCGCATGTCGCCGAACTCGGCCATATTCAGCTTTTCGGTGAGATCGACCGGAAGATAGATGCGCCCGCGCGAAACCATACGCATGCCGCCGTAAGGCTCTTCGTCGATGATGCCGACCACTTTCAGCGGCTGCAGCTTGCGCACCACGGAGAAGCCGTAGTTCTCATCGGCCTTCGAACTGCCGCCGCCTTCGGCCGAGAGTTGCGGGGAGTTTTCCGCATCCGCAGCCAGCGGCTGATGTTCTCCGTAGCGCAGCGTCACTTCCTGCCCGATCAGCGACTGGGGATTCTGCGGATCAAGTTCCTTGGCGAAATCGTTCAGCAGAATGACTTCATCGGCATCGGAGCGCGAGAAGAACTTGCCTTGAAGACCGTCGAATGCCTCGTTCTCACGCGCCGACATGGGCAGGCCGGTGACGAATCCGAAGTGCGTCTGCCGGTGATAGAGAATCTCGCCCATGACGCGAATCTCCGGCTCGACCTCAGTGACGTAAGGCAGCTTGGTCATCTTCAGGCGCGCGGCCTCGTCGAGCAGGGGAGCATTTTCCGGATGCTGATCGTTTTCGTCGGAGTCATGGTTGAAGCCGCGATGGTCCTGCTTCGAGGTGACGAAGACGGTATCGAACATGCCCGAGCCGGCCAGGCGCCGAGTCGCAAGCTGCTGTAGTCCCACGCCGAGTGACAGCATCGCGACCAGCGACGCCACGCCCACGGAGATACCGACAGTGGTCAGTCCGTTGCGCAGCTTTGACTGGCGCAGGTTGCGCACGGCGAGATCGAGCAAGTCATAGCCCTTCACGCCCGCACCTCCTGCTCACCTGGACTTCCCGCGGGTCCCGCGGTTGGATTCGCCGGGGTGGAAGAAATCAGCTTGCCGTCGCCGAGAAAGATGAGCCGCTGGGCGAAGCGCTCGGCCAGTTCGCGCTCGTGCGTCACCATCACGACGGTCATTCCGAGCGACCGGCTCACCTCACGAATAAGGTTGAGGATGTCCTCGCCAGTGCGGCTGTCGAGGTTGCCGGTCGGTTCATCCGCCAGCAACAGTGACGGCTTGTTCGCGAGCGCACGCGCCAGCGAAACCCGCTGTTGCTCCCCGCCGGAAAGTTCCGCCGGCCGATGCTGAAGGCGCTGGCCCAGCCCAACCCGCTCCAGCGACTCGCGCACGCGCTGGGCCCGCTCGGGCCGCTCGACTTCGGCGAAGCGCATGGGCAGCTCTACGTTTTCCGTAATGGTCATGGTCGGAATGAGGTGGAAGGCCTGGAAGACCATGCCGACATCGTTGCGCCGGTAGCGCGCCAGTTCATCCGAGGACATCTTCGCCAGATCGCGTCCCTCGACAACCACCGAGCCGGAGGTCGGCCGATCAAGCCCGGCAAGCAGGTTCAACAGCGTGGATTTGCCTGAGCCGGACGGTCCCAGCAGCGCTACAAATTCGCCGCGCCCAATGCGCAGCGAGACGCCATCGACTGCGCGGATTATGCTGCCGCCCATGGGATAGTGGCGGCACACGTTCTCGGTCCGTATCGCTGGGGAATCTGAGGGGGAACTCATCAGTGCCTGATTCGATGCTGCGGTGGTGAGCCGGGGCGCAAGTTGCTGGTTGCGACGGGGATTGATTGTATCTGCAAAACAAGCCCTTTCATGGCAGCGCGGAGACTTGCCGAGGATCGCGTCAAGAGAATCGTAGCAGCCAGGGATGCAGCCCCCTCCTAGACAACGACCTGATCGATCAGCGACGCCAGTTTTTCTGCCTGGGATGTGGCATTGAAGTTATCCCGGAACCAGTTATTGATGGCGACCGGCGCGCTCGGGAGCCGAAGAAAGGCCAGAACCTTGGCATCGACCGTGTGCGGATCGTCGTCCGGATAGAGGCAAACACGCGGGACTTCAGCATTTTTGAGGATAGGCTCGACGGCGGAGAGGCGCGGCACCAACGCCAGGATCGGTCGCCCGATGCAGATATATTCAAAGAGCTTGCCGGGGATCTGGATGTTCGTATGCGGCTGGACCAGAAGTAGCCCATCGGCCTCTTCCAGCAACCGTTGCGCTTCCGCCCGCGCCACAGGCGGCCGCATCTCGAGCCAACCATCTTGCTGGGCTTGCCGGCAGAGCCCCGGATCGATCGCCGAATTTTGATCGATGCTGCCCAGTAACAGAATCTTGGCCGTGAGAGCCTCAGGCATCGCCCTGCTCCGTAGTCGCGAAAGTGACTCGACAATCACATGCGGGTTTCTACCGTGATACAGGGCGCCGGCATGTACGATCAACCGGTTGGGGCGAGGCGGTATCTCCCGTGGCCGGGGAGCGTCTTCGGGATCGAAGCCGTTGAAAATGACGTGCAGCTTTCGCTGCATACTGGGGTAACGCTTTCGCCAGGCGTTGGCCATCGCCTCCGTGTTGGCAATCACACTACTGGCCAAACGGAAAGTCAAAGCCTCCAAGGCTCCATTTCCCAAGCGAATTCTCAAGGGCGGAATCCCTGGGCCCGTAAGAATTGGATCACGGAAGTCGGCGATCCAGGGGATCTGCTTTCGCAGGCGAAGGGTCAGTCCGGCCAACAGGGTGCCTATCGGCGGATACGTGGAATAAAGGACAAAGCGATCGTGCGGGTGCTGATCGATGATCTGCCGGCACTGCGCGGCCACTTTGCGCGACCATACGAACCCGAGATGCCCGGGGAAGGCCGCCTTGCGAATCAGCAACTCCTGCCAGGCTTCGAAGGAAAGCCGCCCGCGCGGGCCTTCATCCCACAATCGCTTTAGCTCATCGCCAATAAAAACCGTATCTGCAGGACAGCCTCCTGCTTGCGGCGACGCGGTAATAACGTGACATGGATAGCCCGCGCGCTGAAGGTATTTGCGAAAGCGAAATGGCCGCAACCCGCCAATCTCCGGCGCGGGCGGGAAGTGGTAGGCAATGAGGATGACATGTGGCTTGGCGTCGTGCATCGGCTTCCGTGGCGGAGCTTCCCCTGCAGCACGCCAACAACGGACGTGCAAGACCACGAGGCTTCAGACTAGCAGAATTCGCGGTGCGTTCGGTTACAATGGCTGCACCACTTCGGGAACTACTGCACATTGACGCGTGACTAATCCAGCGATCCCAATCCGGCTGGCGATGGTGGCCGGCGCCCGCCCCAACTTCATGAAAATTGCGCCCCTGATGCGGGCGCTGGGCGGCGATCCCGCCTTCGATGCCATTCTGATCCACACCGGCCAGCACTATGACGACAACATGTCCGGCCAGTTCTTTCGCGATTTGGGCATTCCTGCGCCGCACTACAACCTGGAGGTCGGCTCCGGCAGCCACGCACAGCAAACCGCTGAGATCATGCGCCGCATCGAGCCTGTGCTGGAGGAGATCCGGCCGACGGCGATCGTGGTGGTCGGCGATGTGAATTCCACCGCGGCGGCTGCCCTGGTCGCCAAGAAGCTCGACATTGACGTGGTGCACGCCGAAGCCGGCCTGCGCAGCTTCGACCGCTCCATGCCGGAGGAGATCAATCGTCTTGTGACCGACGCTATCTCCGATCTTTTCCTCGTCACCGAGGAGAGCGGGCGCGTCAATCTTCTGCGCGAGGGCGTGGCGGCGGAGCGAATTCACCTGGTCGGGAATTTGATGATCGATTCTCTGCGCCAGAATTTGGAGCGGGCGCGCAGCTCGGAGCTCGTCGACCAATTAGGGGTTCGCGGCAAGTCTTACGGGGTCGTGACCTTGCACCGTCCGGCTAATGTGGACGATCCCGCCGCTCTGGGCGAGATTCTGGGCGCGCTCACGGTGATTGCAAAAACTCTGCCGTTGCTGTGGCCGGTACATCCGCGAACCCGCGCTCGTCTGGCAAGCGGAGGCATTGCCGTAGCGGCAGGGCTTCGCCTGCTCGATCCGCTGGGGTATCTTGATTTTCTGGGCCTCGAAGCCGGCAGCGAGCTGGTATTGACCGACTCCGGCGGCATTCAGGAAGAAACCACGGCGCTGGGGGTGAATTGCTTGACGCTTCGCGACAACACGGAGCGGCCGGTTACCATGGAGCTCGGCACCAATCGTTTGGCGGGCACGAAGCAAACTACGATTCTGGCTGCCTGGGAGGAGATGCAGCGCTCGCGGCGGCAAAAGCAGGTTCCTCCGCTGTGGGACGGCCGGGCGGGCGAACGAAGCCGCGAGGTGCTGCGGCAGTTTTACACTGAGCGCTGCGCCAACGGCGGAGCCCAGAACCGTTGTGCAGCGACGAGTTCGTGAGTGCCGACGGCTGCAGGACTTAGCGGCAAGACGCATGAGCCAAATGAGCGACATTCAGAGATACCGCGAGAGCGAATCAGAAAAAGTACGCACGGCCGACCTTCTGCGCCTGCTGCCTTGCGGCAGGAAATCTGTGCTTGATATCGGCGCACGCGATGGCCACTTCTCGCGCCTGTTGACCAACTATTTCGAGCAGGTGACCGCCCTGGATTTGCAGAAGCCATCTTTCGAATATCCTCGGGTGACCACGGTTGCCGGAGATGTCACCAAGCTGCAATTCCCCGATGAGTCGTTCGATTGTGTGTTCTGCGCGGAGGTGCTGGAGCACATCCCGGCAGTGGAGCAGGCTTGTCGCGAACTCAGCCGTGTCGTGCGGCATGAGCTGATCATCGGAGTTCCCTATCGCCAGGACACACGCTCCGGCCGCACCACCTGCCGCAACTGCGGCCGGAGTAATCCTCCCTGGGCACATGTCAATCGCTTTGATGAACAGCGTCTCCAGGGGCTCTTCCCCGGCTTTGTCGTGCAGGCAAAATCATTCGTGGGTTCTACCAATGAGGTAACGAATTTTCTCTCCATGATGCTGATGGATTTGGCAGGCAATCCGTGGGGCACATACGATCAGGAAGAGTGCTGTATTTACTGCGGGGCGGCGATAATGCCGCCCAACGAAAGGTCGCTAGTCTCGAAAATCTGCTCCGGCGTGGCTTTGCGCCTTAATCATCTGCAAATGTTGCTCACCACGCCACACGCCAACTGGATTCATATTGTGTTTTACAAAAAATCTGCTCCAGTTGCACCTCTCCGAGAGGCTTGAAGCACAGGCAGGTGCCACTTATGAGGCTTCCAAACCGGGCACCGCTCCATCAACCGGATTTAATCAAACACAGCCGTTTAGGGTATCTTTGGTGGGGATAAGTTTGCTTAGCGATAAGGCAAATGCAACAGAGTAACGGCACACTTGGGAGAAATAAAATGCAGACGGCATCAAAGGCGGTAGGTATATTCCAGATTCTCAAGGAAAAGATCGAAACCAAGACCGCGCGGGTCGGCATCGTGGGTCTTGGCTATGTCGGCCTGCCGCTGGGCGTGGAGTTTGCCAAGGCCGGCTTCACGGTCACGGGCATCGACGTGCTGGACGCAAAGGTCGCGGGCCTGAACCGCGGCGAATCGCACGTCCAGGATGTTCCCTCGGCGGAGGTCGCCAAGTTGGTTGCGCAGAAGCGCTTCCATGCGACCACCGATTTCTCCGTGGTTCGCGAGCTCGACACCATCAACATCTGCGTCCCTACCCCGCTGCGCAAGACCAAAGACCCGGACATGAGCTTTATCGTCTCCGCAGTCGAGGAAATCGCCAAGTTCTTCCACCCCGGCCTGCTGGTCATTCTGGAATCGACCACGTATCCGGGGACGACCGACGAGTTGCTGCTGCCCACCTTCGAGAAACTGGGCTTCAAAGCTGGCGAAGACTTCTTCCTGTGTTTTTCGCCCGAGCGCGTCGATCCCGGCAACCCTGTTTACCAGACTTACAACACTCCCAAGGTCGTGGGCGGCATCACTCCGGCGTGCACCCAGATTGGAGCGTTGTTCTTCGCGCAGGCGCTGGAAAAAGTAGTCCCCGTCGCCAACACCCGCGTCGCCGAGATGGTGAAGTTGCTGGAAAATACCTTCCGCATGATCAACATTGGCCTGGCCAACGAAATGGCCCTGATGTGCGACGGTATGGGAATCAACGTCTGGGAGGTGATCGAGGCGGCCGCTACCAAGCCCTTCGGCTTTATGCCCTTTTTTCCCGGTCCCGGGCTCGGCGGACATTGCATTCCCATTGACCCGTTTTATCTTTCGTGGAAGACCAAGCAGTCCGGCATCGAAGCGCGCTTTATCGATCTGGCCGGCTACATCAACGGCCACATGCCGCATTTTGTGGTCGATAAAATCCAGAACGCCCTGAACCAGCACAGCAAGGCCGTCAATGGCGCACGAATCCACGTGGCCGGCGTTGCTTACAAGCGCAACATAGATGACCTGCGCGAGTCGCCCGCCCTGGACGTGATTTTGCTGCTCAAGAAGCGGGGAGCCGTGGTCACCTACAGTGATCCCTTTGTGCCACATTTGACGCTAGACGCCGCCAACTTGGACTCCCAGCCGCTGCTGGAGTCTGCGACCAAGGCTGACTGCGTCGTGATCATCACCGACCACTCGAACTTTGATTACCAAGAACTGCTCGCCTCAGCGAGGCTGATTGTCGATACCCGGAACGCGATGAAGGCCTTCAAGTCAGAGAAAATTGTGCGGCTATAGACTGCCTTCACTTGCAATCCGCCAGGCCAATCAGAATCAGCTTGGGTCAGGGCGCTTTCGGCTCGAGGCGGACCTATGCTCGCGCCCAAATTTGGACAACAAGTGAATTCCACTGGAACCGATGTGCAACAATTTGCACATCAAATTGCCAACCTCTTGCGCTTCCCGAAGCTTTATTTTATAAGTATTTCAGTTTCATATATTTAAAAAAGCTCACATTAGGGCAACTCGGCTAAATAATTGCACATACCTTCGACGTTTCGAGAATGAATTTAAGGAGTGACTAGCCTGTGGCGCTTGCTGGCACCAAGACAACGGGTAGCGCGGTGACCGCGACGGCAGAGGTTTTGCCGGGTGGAAAGTCGCATTCAAAGTTCTCATCTTTTTGGCGGAGTGTGCGGCCATTCGGTTGGCAAGGGCTGCTTCTTGTCGCTGTACTGTTAGTTTTGTACGCTCCAGTCCTACGCCTACTGGTCTGGCAGTGGTACAACGATGCGGATTACTCCCACGGCTTCCTGGTTCCTCTGCTCTCTGCGTTTCTGATCTGGCAGCGGCGCGACAAGCTGCGCCTGATTCCACGCCGTCCCTCGCCTTGGGGAATGGTCATCGTGCTGTTTTCGCTGGGGCTCCTCTTCCTGGGCAGCCTCGGCGCGGAACTATCGCTTGCCAGGTTGTCCCTCCTCGGGGTGATCTGTGGGTTGATCGTCTATTTTGCCGGCGCCGCGATACTGCGAGCCATGACTTTTCCGTTGGCCTTCCTGCTGTTCGCCATTCCCATCCCGGCGGTGATTTACAACTCCATCGTTTTCCCTCTGCAATTCATCGCATCGCGCTTCGCTACCAACGCGCTAGAGATGCTCAATCTATTTCCGGTCATGCGGGAGGGCAATGTATTAGTCTTGCCGCACATGTCGCTGGAGGTGGTGGAGGCGTGCAGCGGCATCCGATCGCTGATGTCCTTGCTTGCGTTGGCGGCGGGTTACGGATATCTTGTTGAGCGCAGCATTTGGGTGCGTTGGCTGCTGGTACTCGCCATGGTACCGCTGGCCATTATCAGCAACGGCACCCGGGTCATGATCACCGCTATCATGGCTCATTATATCGGGCGCGAAGCGGCACAAGGATTTATGCACGAATTTTCCGGCTGGGTAATCTTTGTAGTGGCCACGGTTTTGTTTCTGCTTCTGCACAGCGGCATAACCTTCATCCGCAAAAAATTGGGGTGGTATGACAAGGGCCAGCATCCGGCACTGGCAGCCAAGGTGAGCCAATGAAGGCGGCAGCGCGTTATTGGTTTATGGTGGCAGTGTTGTTGGGGGCTACGTTCGGAATGGCGCACCTGTCTCACGGTGAGTCGACTCCCCCGGCCAAGCCGCTTTCCACATTTCCCGCTCAGGTGGGGCCCTACACCAAGATTGTCGACTGGCCTCTGGATCAGGAAACGCTGAACATCCTGAAGGTGACGGACTATCTCAATCGCGGGTACTGGACGCCGGGCATGAACCGTGATCTGATGGGGCTGTATATTGCCTATTTTCGCAGTCAGCGAAGCGGCGCTACTATTCATTCCCCTAAGAACTGCTTGCCGGGAGCGGGCTGGAGCCCTGCCGAGTCCAGCGTTTACGAACTGCCGCTCGCAAGCGGCCGCAAAGTGCCGGTCAATCTCTATCTTCTACGGCGTGGCCTGGACGAACAGCTTGTGCTGTATTGGTATCAGGCGCACGGCCGTATTATCGCCAGCGAGTATTGGGGCAAGTTTTTTTTGGTTTATGACGCATTACGCCTGAACCGTACTGATGCCGCGCTGGTTCGTATTACCATACCAGTGGAAAATGGCGATGAGGCAACGGCCCAGAAGCGGGCGGTTGCCTTCGCAAAACAAATTGCAGTTGATGTTGATCAGATTATCCCTAGGTGAGCCCAGGAGAAGTTATGCGGAACCGCTACTTCGTTTCCATCGTCATGGCTGTGCTGGTCGTCCTCCTCGCCGGATGCAGCCGCAATCCCAACGTTGCCAAGAAGAAGTATCTCGATAGCGGCATGAAGTTCATGGAACAGCAAAAGTATGACTCCGCCGCGATCCAGTTCAAGAAAGCCATCCAGATCGACCCCAAGTATGCCGAAGCCCACTACCAGCTCGCCGAGGTGGATCTCAAACTGAAGAAGAACCAGGAGGCTTTCAAGGAGATGAGCCAGGTGGTGGAGCTGGATCCTAACCACCTGAAGGCGCGGATCGCCCTGGGAGGGATGTATCTGGCATCCGGCCGCAACTTCTATGGCAACGCCGAAGAGCAGGCCCGCTACGTCATTGAGCACGATACCAACAATGCTGACGGCTACCTGCTGCTGGGCAACGTGCTCCTGGCGGAAAGGCACCTGGACGATGCTCTGAGCAATTTCAGCAAAGCCATCGCGCTAAAGCCTAACGATCCCAATGCCTACCTGAACCGCGGAGCCGCCTATGTTTTCATGAAACAGGACGAAGCCGCGGAAAAGGACTTCCGCAAAGCCATCGAGCTCGATCCCAAGATGCTCCAGGCCTATAACAACCTGGCCGGATTCTATCTCTACAAGAAAGAGCCCAAGCAAGCGGAGGACGTCTACCGGCAGGCAATCCGAAACAATCCCGATTCCCCGGTCCCATATCTGCGCCTGGCCGGCTTGCTGCTGCAGGAAGGCCGCAAGGATGACGGCGAAGCGGTGGTGGAGCAGTTACGCGAGAAACAGCCGAGCTCTGCCGAAGTCGCATCCGCTATTGGCGACTACTACCTGGCTGCCCGCAATGCCGACGCTGCTTTGAGGGAGTACCAACGAGGCCTGAGCTACGATCCTAAGAACCAGCAGCTCGAGGTGCGGGTGCTGGAGACCTTGATCAACATGGGCAAAACGGATGAAGCCCAGAAGAAGGTCGACGCTCTGCTGAAGCAAGATCCGGGCGACGTCACGGCGCGCTTGGCCAATGGCCGCTTGCTCGCCATCAAAGGCAATATTCCTCAAGCGGTCATCGTGCTGCGCGAGGTGGCAAAGGATGCCCCGGAAAGTCCCCAGGCCCATTTTGCCTTGGGGCAGGTGCTGCGCCAGAGCGGCGACGCGCCGGGAGCAAAGAGCGAACTGCAGGAGGCTAATCGCATCCAGCCTAATAGCCCAATGATCCTGCAGGCGCTGGCAGAAGTTTATAGGGACTCTCGCGACTTTGATACCGCGGCCGAATATGCTCAGCGTCTGCTGAAGCTGAACCAGAACAATCCTATGGCCCACTACGTGATTGCCACGATTGATCTGGGTAATAAGCACTACGAGCAGGCGGAAGATGAGCTGAAGGAAGCCCTAAAGACCGTACCCAACGATCCTATCCTCTACGTCAACATGGCCTTTGCCTATGCCGGACAGAAGAAGTATGCGGATGCCGAGAAGATGTTCCAGCAGGCGCTCCATTTGTATCCTACTTATGATGCAGCTATGGCGAACTACATAGCCATGCTGTTTGCCACGAACCAGGTTCCCAAAGGTGTCAACCTGGCTAGCCAGTATGCCGCGGCTAATCCCAAGCGGACCGGTGCGGCCTTCATCTACGCTTCAGCGCTGGCAACAACCCACAAGTACGACCAGGCGCTCGCCGAATATCAAAGAGCGCTGCAGCTTGACCCCAAGTCTGCCGCGGCTTATATGCACATCGGGCAAATCTACGAAGTGCAGGGCAAGTATGACCAGTCGCTGGACGCTTTCCAGAAGGCGCTGGCCATCGAGCCTACTTCCACAGCCATTAACAATGCTATCGGCAATCTGTTTCTGCAGAAGGGAGACCTGAAGTCGGCGGCTAAGTACTATCAGGCTAGCTTGTCGCAGAACTCCCACGATCCTATTGCGGCCAACAACCTGGCTTGGCTCTACGCGCAAGAAGGGCAGAACCTCGATATGGCGCTCAGCCTGGCAACTCAGGCGAAGCAGATAGCGCCGGAAATGCAGGCGGTGAACGATACCCTTGCCTGGATCCAGTACAAGAAAGGCAACTATCAGGTATCGGTTTCTCTAGCGGAAGATGCCGTCAGGAGTGCTCCCCAAAATGCAGACTTCCGCTATCACCTGGGTATGGCACTGAGCGGCGTGGGTAACAGGGAGCGTGCCCGCGCCGAACTGGAGAAGGCTCTGCAATTGAACCTGAAGGGCCAGGACGCGCAAGACGCGCAGAAGACACTGGCCTCGCTGCGGTAACTGACCACTTTCGGAATAAGTTGTTTCGCAGCAGCGCCGGCGGCCTGACCTTTCTTTCTGTCAGGCCGCTATTTTTGCCTGCTGCCGGAGCCAGGGCGCCTCAGCAGCCCCGTATAATGAGCCTGTGGCAAGTTATCACGTGGAGAACTTCGGTTGCCGGGCCACCCAGGCCGACGGCGCGGCGATTGAACGCCAACTGCTCGCTCATGGTCTCCAGCGGGCCGATACCGCGAGCCAAGCCGAACTGGTCGTGCTGAATACCTGCACCGTGACTGCCTCCGCCGATCAGGATGCCCGTCACGCCATTCGCCGCATCCACCGCGAAAACCCTGGGGCGCAAATTCTGGTGACCGGCTGCTATGCCCAGCGCGCGCCGCAGGAGATTTCCGCTTTGCCTGGCGTGAGTTTGGTGGTCGGCAACTCGCACAAGCACGAACTGGTGAACTACATCCGGACCGCCGGTACTTTGGCGGAGTTCGTGGAACCTGGGTGCCCCGACAAGCGCCGCTTTGCGCTGGTTGGGGTGGATGCGCAGCTTGCGAATAAGTGGGAAAACGATTTCGTTCCGCTGGCGCAAATTGCCGGGTGCCCCACTCATCCGCGGTTTTCGGATGAGTGGGACCGACCAAACGTCATCGTCAGTGATATCTTCGCCCACACTGTACTCACTGCCGCTCCTGTCTTCGACGGCGAGTCGCTGGAGAAAACCCGCCCCAATCTGAAAGTGCAGGACGGCTGCAATAATCGCTGCTCGTTCTGCATTATTCCCTACGTGCGCGGCAAGAGCCGCTCGCTGAAGCTGGGCGAGGTGCTGCGCGAGGTCGACGCGCTGGTGGCCGGCGGCTATCGCGAGATCGTGCTATCGGGAATCAACCTTGGCCGCTGGGGACGCGAACTGGAGCCGCGCGCGAACTTCGCGGCCATGCTGCGAGCAATTTTGCAGCGGACGGCCATCGAGAAAATTCGCATCAGCTCGGTCGAGCCCATGGACTGGACGAATGAGCTGATCGAGCTGGTCGCGTCATCCCCCCGCATCTGCAAGCACGCGCATGTGCCGATGCAGTCGGGCAGCGACCGCATTCTGCGCAAGATGCACCGCAAGTATCGTCCTTGGCACTATGCGGATCGCATCGAGCGCATCCGATACGGGATGCCTGATGCTGCCATCGGCGCGGATGTCATGGTCGGCTTCCCTGGCGAGACCGGCGACGACTTCGACGAGACACGATCGTTCATCGAACGCCTGCCGTTCACCTACCTCCACGTTTTCACCTATTCCTCACGGCCAGGCACGCCGTCAGCCGCCATGCCGGACCAGGTGCCGGTTCAGGTCGCGCGTGAACGCAATCGCATCCTGCGCGAATTGGCCGCACAGAAGAAGCGAGCCTTTATGAAGTCGTTCGTCGGCAGGGAACTGGAGGCGATAACGCTCACCCGCTTCGACGGCGAATACACCGAGGCGCTGACCGATAATTACCTGAAGCTGCTGGTGCGGGGAAAGCACAACGCAAACCAACGTATGTGGATTGTGGGCGAGGCATTGCGACATGACGCACTCGTAGGGTCGCGCTGCGGACTAGACCCAAACACTGATCGCGCCACAAGATTGTCATCACGAGGAGGGCTTTAGCCCGACGAGGGATCTGCTGTTCGTCCGCAAGTCTCACGCTGTTGGAACGAGCCGCAGAACTCTCGAGTGCGTGTCGGCCACTAGAGTCTGCATCCCGGCGTTAGCAACCACTTCCGTGCCGGAATTAATGGAAGCATCCCATGCTATACTTTCCCCAAGACTTGCAGTTACAGCGGAGGACTGTATCGACAAACGTTTTGTCCGCATCAACGAGCGCATTCGTGCACGCGAAATCCGCGTCATCGACGATCAGGGGAATCAACTCGGCATCATGCCGCCCTATGAAGCGCTCAAGATTGCCCGCGAACGAACTCTGGACGTGGTAGAAGTTTCTCCCACCGCGCAGCCGCCGGTTTGCCGCATCATGGATTACGGCAAATACCTGTACCAGCAGGAAAAGCGCGAGCGCGAAGCCAAGAAGCACCAGCACCAGATTACCGTCAAGGAAGTGAAGTTCCGCATCAACGTGGACGATCACGACTACGAGACCAAGAAGAACCACGTGCTGCGCTTCCTCGGCGAGGGCGACAAGGTGAAGGCCACCATCTTCTTCCGCGGGCGCGAAATGACCCGCCAGGGGCTGGGCCGCGAGATTCTCGATCGGCTGATCAAGGACATTGGCGACAAGGCAATTGTGGAGTTTCGTCCGCGACAGGAAGGCAACACGCTGCACCTGATCCTGGCGCCGCCCAAGGTGCAGCCCGGAGCCAAGCCGCCCAAGCCCGCCGCGCCGCCACCGCCGCGCCCCACCGCGCCGCCGCAACAGCAGTAGCTACTCTACAGGTCACGCGGGAGGAACGCGGCCGCAGATGCCGGCCTCGAAGCTCCCATGTGTCCCGGTGTCAGCGGCTAGAACAGCTTCTTCCACTGCAGCTTCACTTCCGGATGGGCGCGAGTGCCGGTGATCGCCACCGGCAAATAGGTTCCCGCGCCGTGCCTCTTGAAAAGCGGATCAAAGGGAACCAGCAACCAACGTTTGCTGCCTTTCATGGTTTCGGAAACCGTCGCCTGCAGGCGCACATCCCCCTGGAAGTTCACCGCTTGGCTATGCAATCCATAGCTGCCTTTCATCTGCGCCATGGCGCCGGGAACGACCAACTGCAGCCGCTTGAAGCGCAGGGTTTCTCTTCCCAGGGAAAAGTCTCCCGCAAAGTTGGCAGGCACGTCGCTAATGCTGGTGTCGTTCGGCTTGCCTTGCCCGCTCCGGCTCAAGGCGGCAATGGCGTTCTTCACTTTCTCGTCAGCGAACCGCGCGCCGGAGACGTTGAAGCTTCCGTGCAACAGCATTTTTTGCAGGACCCGCTCTTTGCCCGGCGGCAACAGCAGCTTGGTTTTCAACGCCAGCCCGCCGGTCAGCGCCGGCGGCTCTGACTTGGCAGCCAACGCCAGCACATCCTGCAGTAGCCCTTGCTCAATATCGACGTCGAGTATGATGCTCTTCCCCTTCTGCCCCGGCGAGCGAGCAACTTCGCCATTGGTCACAATGTCCGTGCTCCGGAAGTGCGCTTTCACCGGCTGCAGATAGGTGTTGCCGTTGGTGCCGTCCACGATGGCATGGAACTGTGTGGTTAGGTGGACCGCCTCGCCGCCGCTGTCGAGCTCAAAGTCGGGAGTATCGGTTGTGCCATCCACGGCGATTTTATGTAGAACACCCTGATAGTCGCCGGTCGACGAGAGAATACCGGCGATGCCGTTGAACACCGACAGGTCGGCATGTGCAAAGGTGTAATGGCCGCTGACCTTCGTTCCCGAGGGCTGGTCGAAATCCCAGGGCCCAAAGCGCCCCCTGGTTTCGACAAGGCCCGGGGGCGTTGGATTCGTCAGCTCTGCTGTAAACGTCATCGGCTGGCCATTGCCGGCGCTGCGCAGGCTAAGCTTGCGAAGATCCCACTGCAGAGGCTCGCGGGTTGGGTCCTTGCGCAGGATGTTAAGCTTCGTTCCATCGGCGTCCACTTTGTCGATGACAAAATTAGCCAGACGCGTGCGATGCCTCGGCCTTGATAGCGGCGCCGGCGCCGCAGCCGGCTGGCCTTCGCGGTTGACGCCCACCTGAATCACCAGACCATCCAGCTTCAGCCAACTCAGATGAATCGGCGAGCGCAGCAGTTGCGGCAGCGCGGCCCGCGCGGTGATGTGTTTTACCGTGATCAGTGGCGGCAAGCCAGGGCGGCCGCGGTGGGGCAGTACGAAATTATCGGCAGTAGCGCCAAAGGCGGGAATCAGCGTGACATGGAGATTCTGCAGTTGAACGTCGGCCTGATAATGCTGGCTCAGGGCCAGCAGTATGCGTCCCTGTAACCAGCGTTCGAGCGGCGGCGGCACGGTAAGCAATACCGCAATCCCGCCGCCCACAAGAATGATGACCAGCATGGTCCACAGCAGGATGCGGATTCCGCGACGAGCGCGCATGAGCGTTAGTTTAGATGCGCCTTGCCGCAAACTACATCATGCTCAGGGAATTTGTGAGCATCCCGCTGGGGCCAAAGGATTGCTTACGCCCTCGCACCTTCCTGCTTCGACTGCAACTGGCGCAGCACGTACTGCAGAATGCCGCCGTTCTTGTAGTACAAGGCCTCCTGCGGGGTATCGATGCGCACCGTCGCTTGCAACTCGATGGCGCTGCCGTCCGCCTTCTTCGCGCGCACCTTGACCTTTTTGCCGGCCGCGAAGTTGTCGAGCACGTCCGTCAGGCCGATGATGTCGAAGGTCTCTTCGCCGGTAAAACCCTTGCTCTCGGCGCTTTCTCCCTCGAGGAACTGCAGCGGCAAAATGCCCATGCCCACCAGGTTCGAGCGATGGATGCGCTCGAAGCTCTCAGCCAGCACGGCGCGAACGCCCAGCAGCCGCGGCCCTTTGGCCGCCCAGTCGCGCGACGAGCCCGAGCCGTATTCCTTGCCCGCCAGCACCATCAGCGGCGTTCCTTCGCCGCGATACTTCTCCGAGGCGTCGAAGATCGACATCTCTTTGCCGTCGGGAAGATGCCGCGTAAACGCGCCTTCGCGCTCCGGCGTCAGCTTGTTGCGCAGCCGCACGTTGGCAAAGGTGCCGCGCATCATCACCTCATGATTGCCGCGGCGCGAGCCGTAAGAGTTGAAGTCCGCCGGCTTCACGCCGTGCGCGATCAGGTATTCGCCCGCCGCGCTGTTAGGCTTGATGGCGCCGGCAGGCGAAATGTGATCGGTGGTGACACTGTTGCCGAGGTAGCAAAGTACCCGCGCGCCAGTAATGTCTTTCACCGCCTCAGGCTTCGCCGGCATGTTCACAAAGTAGGGAGGGTCCTTCACGTAGGTCGATTGCTTGTCCCATGCGAAGGTCTCGCCCGCAGGGACCTGCAGCCCGCGCCAGCGCTCGTCGCCTTTGAAAACATCGCTGTAGGTCTTCTGGAAGATGTCGCCGGTAACGTACTTGCGGACGACTTCGTCCACTTCCTCCTGCGACGGCCAAATATCTTTCAGATACACGGGGTGCCGCTTGCCGTTCTTGCCGTATCCCAGCGGCTGCTTGTACAAATCGAGATCGATCCGTCCGGCGAGCGCGTAGGCCACCACCAGCGGCGGCGACATTAAGTAATTCGCCCTCACTTCCGAGTGGACGCGGCCTTCGAAGTTGCGATTGCCGCTCAGCACCGAAGCCACCACCAGGTCCTTCTCGCCCACCAGCTTCGATACTTCCTGCGGCAAGGGCCCCGAGTTGCCAATGCACGTGGTGCAGCCGTAGCCCACCACGTTGAACTTCAGCTTCTCAAGATAAGGCAATAGCCCGGAGCGCATCAGGTATTCGGTGACCACCATCGAGCCCGGGGCCAGCGAAGTTTTCACCCACGCCGGCACAGACAGACCTTGCTCGACCGCCTTCTTGGCCACCAATCCTGCGGCCACCAGCACCGATGGATTCGACGTGTTGGTGCAACTGGTGATCGCCGCAATCACCACGCTGCCGTGATTGAGCGCCTGGTCGAGCTGGACGTGTTCCTCGCCGTCATGCTGCGAATCCATTCCCGCGGGGTGTCCGCCTTCACCCTCCCAGCGCACGTCCTTGGGAAGAACTTGCTGGCCCGGCTTCAGCAGCGCGGGCAGCGCCTGCTCAAACGCCTTGGCTGCAGACGATAGCGCTATGCGATCTTGCGGACGCTTCGGACCGGCGATGCTGGGCTCGACCTTTGCCAGGTCCAGCTCCAGCACATGCGAGTACTCGGCTTCCGGTGTGCTTGCGGTGTGAAACAGCCCTTGCTCCTTGCAGTAAGCTTCGACGAGTGCAATCTGCTCTTCGCTGCGGCCGCTGAGACGCAAATAGCGCAGCGTCTCCTCGTCGACGGGGAAGATGCCGCAAGTGGCGCCGTATTCGGGACTCATGTTGGAGATGGTGGCGCGGTCGGCCAGCGGCAGGTGCTGCAGCCCCGGCCCAAAGTACTCGACGAACTTGCCCACCACGCCGAACTTGCGCAGCATCTCGGTCACGGTGAGGACCAGGTCGGTCGCGGTTGAGCCGGCAGCGAGACGGTTCTTCAGCCTCACGCCAACCACCTGCGGGATGAGCATGGAAACCGGCTGGCCCAGCATGGCAGCCTCGGCCTCGATTCCGCCGACGCCCCAGCCCAGCACGCCCAGTCCGTTGATCATCGTGGTGTGCGAGTCGGTGCCCACCAGCGTGTCGGGATAGGCGAGCGGCTTGCCGGTCTCGCCGTGGGCGCCGATGAAAACGACGCGCGCCAGGTATTCGAGATTCACCTGATGGCAGATGCCGGTGTCGGGCGGGACGATGGCGAAGTTCTTGAACGCCGTCTGTCCCCAGCGCAGAAACGCATACCGCTCGCGGTTGCGCTGGAACTCCATCTCCGCGTTGAGCTGAAGCGCCTGCGGCGTGCCGAACTCATCCACCTGCACCGAGTGGTCAATGACCAGCTCCGCCGGCTGCAGCGGGTTGATCCACTTGGGATCGCCGCCCAGCGCCTTCATGGCGTCGCGCATGGCAGCCAGGTCCACCACCGCAGGCACGCCGGTGAAGTCCTGCAAGAGCACGCGGCTGGGCATGAAGGCGATCTCCTGCGTGGGGGCAGCCTTGCCCGTCCAGGAGGTGAGCGCGCGAATGTCGTCAGCCTTCACCGACTTGCCATCTTCGCGGCGCAACAGGTTTTCCAGCAGAATGCGTAGCGAGTACGGCAGATGAGCGGTCTTGCAGCCCTGCTTTTCCAACGCACCAAGACGATAAATTTCAAACTCCCGCTTTCCCACGCGGAGAGCGGAACGACTGCCAAAGCTGTTCATGGATGAGTCCCTTCTTATGCAGATAGTTGTCAGTTGCCGGTTGTCAGTTGTCAGCGGCGCGACCGGCGGCTGACAACGGAGAACCGACAACTGCATTTAGGAGAGGGCGCGGCTTCCTGGAAACCGAATCCTTATCTTAACTCTCCCGGCCAGCGGCGTGAATACGCGAGAAAGTTTGCTGGGTAGAGCTGGCCTTCAGGCCAGCGTCCAAGTTGCCTATTTCAAATGTCGAGCCGGCTTCAACCGGCGGCACAATACTCCCGGGCCTGCGTGAGAGTCCGAACCGAATCACTGTCACTATGCACGGCGGCAATCTTGCCGTGAGCCGCACGCGACCTTTTCCATCGCTGCGGGTTGATGTGATAGAGTCGAGATCGCCGGGAGGAACCCATGAGAGCCATCGTTGCTCTGCTGGCCGCGGTCCTCGGTGCCAGTGTTGTCACTCTGCCCGCCGCATCCCAGACCAGCCAAAACGGCCCACAACTGACGCAGCGCCGGACTGCGGTCCCCGCAGCTCAGGCCGACCCGCCGGCCAATCCCGCCCCGGCTACTGAGATCACGGTTCCCGCCGGAACCAAGATTCCACTGACGTTGAAGCAAGGCATCAACAGCAAGAGCGCGCGACCCGGCGACCCGGTTTACGCCCAGACTGCTTTCCCCATCACCGAGAATAATCAGATCGTCATCCCCGCCGGCACCTTCGTCCAAGGCGAGGTGCGGAGGGTGGTGCGGCCAGGCCGCGTCAAAGGCCGCGCTCAATTGCAATTAAGCTTCACCTCCATGATCTTCCCCAACGGCTACACCGTCATGTTGCCCGGTGCCGTGCAGAACACTCCCGGCTCCAACAGCAACACGGTGAAAGGCAAGGAAGGCACCATCCACGGACCCGGCAGCAAGGGGAAGGATGCCGGCACCCTTGCAGAGGGAGCCGGTACCGGGGCCTTGATTGGGGCACTGGCCGACGGGGGCAGAGGAGCGGCCATTGGAGCCGGTGCGGGAGGGGTGCTTGGGCTGGCGACCGTGCTGCTCACCCGCGGTCCGGAGGTCCAACTCGGCACCGGCGACTCGGTCGAGATGATCCTGGAGAGCACCATCGAGCTGAAGTTCGCCGGAGTACACAAGCCCGCCTATGCCGAATAGGGCGAATGGCCAAGCCCTCCGCTCCAAGGTCTAAATTCCTTCCACTGCGTACACCAGCTTTTCGTTGTGCCGGTTCTGACGCGTCACTAGAAACCTCGAAACCGCAGGCCCCCGCTTCAGTGGAGACCTGCGGCTCGATTCTTTCACCAGAAGCTTCGCATTCCACCGCTAGACTAAGGAACGGTCACGCTCTTTCGAGTCATGGTCTCACAGCAGTCGACGTTATAGTAATAAGTGTTGTCGGGGAGCACCTCTGCAGGCTTCAGGTGCGTCGTAGCTCCTGATGGTGGAACAGGAATGGGCGAGGGATCGGTAAACGGCCAGGTGCTATTGACTACCGAGGTGATGTTGCACGTAGTGGTGGCGTTGGGATTGGTGAAGTTTACCTGGCTGCCCGCAGGCGCGTTCCAATCATTGCAAACGCCGACGGTGTACACTGCGGCTTTGGGCGCTTTCTTTGCAGCCTTCGGTGCACTACGCTTGACAGCTTTCTTAGCCGTAGTTTTCCTGGCCCGCTTCGCTATTGTGGCCTTGGCTGCCGTTGCTGACTTTTTTGCTGCCTTGCTTGCCGGGCGCTTCGCCGCAGCTTTCTTTGGCCTGGGCTTGGGCTTGGGCGCGCTGCGTTTGGCCTTAGTTGCTTTCTTCTTCACACTCCTCGACTTGCTGGGTTTCGCCATGGTTGCTTCCTTTCCTGGAACTACGTTATAAGGCCAGATACTCAACTGCCATCACTGCCACAACAATACTATGGAGACGACTTTGCCTTCGCTGTCAGTTGTTGGAAGCCCGGGTTATCATTAAGGTTCTGGAATTCAGGAATCCCGGCTATTCTGCTCGCAGGGTAGCCCGCATGGACGGCCTTCTCCAACCACTCCACAGCCACTCCGCTGTCGCCCAGATGATTGTAGACTGAAGCTGCATCTACGAGAATATCTTTATCGTTGTGTCCATACTGCAAAGCTTGCTGCAGATAAGATAAGGCGCGGTCACGGTCTCCTAAAATCGAATAGTAGTTGGCAAGATTGCTAAGTACATCGGAGTCATGAGGGTTGACCTTAAGTTCTTCCACGGCCAACTCTACGGCCTTGCGATAGGCAGCCAGGGCCTGTGCTTTCTCGCCGTTGTAGTATCTTGCCTCGCCTAGATTGCCCCAAGTTATGAACTCGCGCGGGTCCAGCTTGTTGGCTTCTTCGTAAGCTGCCGCCTCATCGGCGAAGCGGTTTAGCCCGGCGTAGGCCACTCCCAGATCGACATAGCCTGGGTACGAAGGATAGATAGAGATGGACTTCTTCAGCGGCTCGATCGCCTTCGCGTACTCCCCCATATTGTTATAGGTGGCGCCCAGGTTGACATATGCTCCGTAGCCTTCCGGCGCCAGGGCGATCACCTTTTGGAGCATCTGCAAAGCTTTATCGTACTGTTCCCGGCGGAGATAAAAGGTACCGAGCGAGTTGTAAGCATAGGGGCTGTTGGGATGGGCTTCGATGGCGCGCTGGTAGGCCTGCTCCGCTTGGTCGATTGCGCCCTCATGCTCATAGGCCAACGCCAGCCCCACGTAGGCGTTCTCGTTCCCAGGCTCCAAGTCGATCGCCTGCTGATACTCTTTGGCAGCCTCGCGGTATTGTCCCGTGCCATCGGCTACTAGGCCCAGGCAGGCGTGGCCGGCCGCGCCCGCATTGCCCAGTTGCACGGCGCTATGGCACTGTTCCTTGGCAAGCGCGGTCCAGCGTTTGTCCTTGGTCAGCCAATATTTGCGCCAGTACGCCTCGCCCAAAGCCGCCTTGGCGCTGCCGAAGTTGGGGTCGGCGGCCAGGGCTTGCTTCAACATGAGGATCGCGTCCGCCACATTTTGCGGCTCGGCATAGTTCAGCAGGTAGCCACGAGCTTCCAGATAGTAGTTATAAGCCGCGGCATTGCTGGTGCCATGGATCTTCAGCGCGGTCTCTTCCTCCGGCTGCAGCTTCAGTTGTAGCGCCTTCACCGCGCCCGCGGCCACGTCATCTTCCACCGAAAAGGCGTCCGCCGCCGGAACCGTAACTGAGTCGCCGCCCAGAATGGCTCCGGTTTCGGCGTTCACCAGCGAATAGCTCACGCGGATCAATTCTCCCGACTGCTCCAGATTGACCGACAAGCCCAGGTTCGCGCCCAATTGCTTTCGCGCCTCAGCTAGCGACGCCACGCCGCGCTGCTGCAGGTTTCGCGCCGGAATCACTTCCAGCGTGCGATTTTCCGTCAGGCGTCCTAGCTTGTCGGTCACGCTCTCCACGATGCCTTGGCCGAGCGCGGTAAGCTTCTGGTCGCCGGGGATGGCCTTCAACGGCAGCACTGCCAGCACCTGCGTCCGCGGCAGAGCCGACTGGGATTGCGCCCCACCTTTGCCGCTCGCAAGCCGCGTGCCTGGGCGATAGAACGCGACCACCGCGACCGCTGCGGCAACCAGTATCGCCACCGCCGCAATTGCGATCACAAGTCCGGCTCGCCTGGAACGCGGCTGATTGGCAGGAATCCACGCCGAGCGGGAGGCCTCCGCCACATAGCGTCGGAACTCGGAGGTGATCTTGCTCTTGCTCGTCAGCGTCGCCTCCGTCGGTGCGGCAAGCTGCGCTCGCACCTCCTCCAAGTCCCGCAACGTCTCCGAGCAGCTTTGATAGCGATGCAGCGGGTCCTTAGACAGCGCGCGATAGACGACTTGTTGCAGCTCGATCGGGACGCCCTCAAGCTGGCCCGGCGGTTCGCTGATAATAGCGAAAATTGTGGCCGAGAGCGTCTCGCGATGGAAAGGATTCTTCCCGGTCAACATCTCTGCCATCACGACGCCGAAGGCCCAGATGTCACTCCTCTGGTCCACCGGCTGCCCCAGCGCCTGCTCGGGAGACATATAGCTCGCGGTCCCGGCCGTGCCGTGAGTCAAGGTCGCCGTCGCTTCGGTCACATGCGCCAGACCGAAATCGACGATCTTCGCCACCCCATTCGCGGTGAGCATGACGTTGTTGGGCTTGATGTCGCGATGCACGATGTTGTGGCTGTGGGCCTCGGCCAGGCCGCTCGCGATCTGGATCGCGATGTCGAGCGCCTGGCGGGTGGGAACATTGCCGCGGGCTTGAATGCGCTCATCCAGAGTCGTGCCCTCATAAAACGCCATGATGATGAACAGGCGCCCGTCGCCGCTCTCGTCGATTCCGTAGATGGAGCCGATATTGGGATGGTCGAGCGAGGAAGCAATGCGCGCTTCCTTCACAAATCGCTCTTTATCTTTCTCCGTGGGATTGAGGCCGAGAGGCAGGAACTTGAGAGCGACGGTTCGTTCCAGCTTGAGGTCGCGGGCGCGATAGACCACGCCCATGCCACCCGCACCAACGCGCCCCAGAATCTGATAGTTTCTGGCGACGATCTCCCCCGGCGAGAGTATGCTCGTCAGCTCGGACATTAGACCTGCCTGGTCGCCACCTGGGTCACGATGAGCAATGCAGCCGGCGCATGACTGCAATCTGCGCAATGGTACGTCGGGCCACGTCGCACTTTCAAGCATTCTCTCCGGGCGGGAGACGCACCGCTCACGAACACGGGCGATGCGCCGCGGTGTATAGTGTTAAGGCGTTTTTCGGGCCCAGGGACCAGACCCCGTAGTGCTGGCGATTGCCAGCCATGGAGGGTGCGGTGAAATCACAGGGAGATTCAGGATTGTCGAGACGAAATTTGTTGCAAATGGGCCTGACGGCCACTGGTGCCGCTTTGCTGGCGGGCGGCTTGGAAATGGGCTCATCAGTGCCGGCGCAGGCGCAGTCCACCCTCACGCCCGATGCCGCCCTGAACAGCCTGATAGAAGGCAACAAGCGCTATGTCGCAGGAAAGTTGACCGGCCAGCGCGACCTTCCCGACCAGAGACAGCGCACGGAGAACAAGCAGGAGCCCTTTGCCGCCGTGCTTGCCTGTGCCGATTCGCGCGTGCCGGTGGAGCTGGTGTTCGACCAGGGTGTCGGGCAGATTTTTACAACCCGCGTGGCAGGCAATGTCATCACGCCGGAGATTATCGGCAGCCTGGAGTATGGCGCCGCGGTGCTGGGAACCAAGGTGATTCTGGTGCTGGGCCACTCAAATTGTGGCGCGGTAAAGGCGACCATCCACGCCGAAGAGGTACCAGGACAGATCAGTTCGCTGTTTCCGCACATTCAACCCGCTGTCGATGAGGCTGGCCACGACCTGGTCGCTGCTACCAAGGCTAATGCCAAAATCCAAGCCAAGCTTTTGCGACAAGCGTCAACCGTAATTGCCGGCCTGGTGAAATCCGGGAAAGTGAAAGTCACCTCGGGTTACTACGATGTTGGCAGCGGTGTGGTAACGCCACTCGAATAGCGCCTTCCGCCAAACGCATCTTCAGCCGCGCTGCACAAACGGGAGCCTTGTTACGCGCCCTGGTGAAGCTCTACCCAATAGTAACAACCTGCCTAAGGGATTTCGCAAATCCTTCCTAAGCAATTGGTCTGATTGCCGTTATTTTCCTAAGGTCCAATAGTTATCTGGAACCCGGAACCGGCTGCTGCCGTGGTCGCGTTCCGGCACCTTCTCCGGTAGGGGTGCTTCCCAAAGGACTTTCATGAAACATGGGCCGCTTCTTATTCTTGTCGCTCTATGTCTGACCTCCTCGATAGTAGTTGCGCAATCCGCTATCGGGCTCCCTGTTCCGCCCCCTGGTGCAATTGTCTTCAGTCAACTCGAACAACGCTCAGGATGGGGTTCCTGCAATTCACCCAGTTGCGCCGGTGGCAGTGGTAATGGGACCTATTGGATGGCGCAAAATCAGTCGGAGCCATCCCTTTCCGGCGCCAGCACAGAACTGTATAACGCTGGAGTATGGGCCGATGCCTTGTGGTGGTTGAAGCTCGGCCAGTACGACAACGTAACCAATTTCTTGTGGGACTTTTACGTCCAGGTTGACAGCAACACGGCCTCAGCCGCACAAGCCTTGGAGTATGACTCCTTCCAATTTCTGGCCGGCTATAACTATATGATCGGCAGCCAGTGCAACATCGCCGCAGGCGTGTGGGATGTTTGGGACGAGCTTCATGGGCACTGGATCCACACTACGATCCCCTGCCATGGATTTCCGGCCAATACCTGGCACCATATTCAGTGGTATGTCACCACCAACCATACCTCCCACACCTATCACTACGTGATGCTGGTGGTGGATGGGGTGCCGCACCCGATCAATCAAACCTACTCAGCGAAGAACGTCGGTTGGGACCACAATATCGGCATCCAGTACCAGCTCGATGTCAATGCCAGCGGGCAGGGTTATCACGAGTGGTTTGATGAGGCGAAACTCGCGGTCTGGTAGTGACTCCGGTTGGGGCTTCGCGTTTCGAGGTCCGCGAAGCCTCATTGCCAACATTGGTTAGCGATTGTCGCCAATGGCCACGAAGCGGCTGCGCGGCGGAAAGCCACAGCCGCCTGCGTCAGCACCCACCGCCCCAAGTCTGAACTTGCCCCAATAGGAGACTGCGGCTCCCGGATTTTGGCATGCAGATAGCTGCGGCAATTTCCGTATCTCCTGGCACGAGCATCGTCGGATGCATCTAAGGAAATAAGTACACCTAACAAGCGAGACTCTGATATGACGGTGGAGCGCAAACCGCCCGGCACGGACTTGATCGACGTTTTAGATCGCGTGCTGGACAAGGGGACCGTAGTGGACGCCTCGGCGCGCTTGCGGCTTGCTGCCAATGACATGCGCAGCATGCAAGCCCACGTGGTTGTCGACTCGATGGACACGTACGTCGGCCACGTAGGGCCTGCCGCTGCGAAAGCGCCAAGCCCCAAGCCGTTCATCAGGGATGAATAGGCGACGGGCTAGCAAGGTCCCACGCGAGCAAGGGCACGGTTCGCCCTGGGGCCTGTCTTTGCCAAGGTAAAAGTTACACCCCTCTGGCACGTAAAATTTACACCGCGCCTAGTACGGCGCACCTACGCCACGTATGGGAAGGCTATGCAGGATTGGCTTTTGTGAATTCGGGGAAGTGGAATGCTGCTTGCACTACCTCAGCCAGACAAGGGAGGTTGGACCGTGCAAGCCAGACGTCACCTCGTTTCGTTGCTATTGCCATTACTGCTGCTTTGTGGCTGCAACAAGAGACCCAGCCAAACTGCGAGTGCGCTAAACTCTGATAGTCAGGACTCCGCGGCGGCCGCTGATTCCGCTTATCCAGGTAGTGTCAACGCGCCATCGCAAAGCAACGGCGCAGCGGCAAATTCACAATTTGCGCCGCCCGAAAACGCATCCACACCCGGCACTATGGCGGAGAATGCTGCGCCCGCGCCCGCGCCGCTCGTCATCCCGGCAGGGACGTCCATTACTATCCGGCTACAACAGGGGCTGTCGAGCGCTTCCTCGGTTGCGGGAGAGCGTTTCGACGCCGTCCTTGACCAACCCCTGGTTGTGCAGGACGAGACCGTCGTTCCCGTAGGAACCGAGGTTCGCGGCCACGTGGTGGTGGCCAGGCGGTCGGGCAGGCTGCGCCATCCCGGCGAGCTGGCCCTGACGTTGGACACCATCGTTATCAACCAGCAAAGGGTGCCCATCGTCACCTCCGATATTGTTGCGCGAGGAGCTTCGCACAAGCGCCGTAACCTGGGATGGATTGGCGGCGGCACGGGAGGCGGCGCGCTGATCGGCGCCTTGGCGGGGGGCGGCAAAGGAGCGCTGATCGGCGGCGGCATTGGCGCGGCGGCCGGCACGACAACGGCTTTCCTGACCGGCAAGAAAGACGTCGGATTCGGGGTTGAGCGCCGGCTGCGCTTCCGCCTGCACCGCGACCTCACCCTGCCCGGATAACTAGTTCTTCACCTTTTCCGGCCGCAAGAACATCTCGACGTCATTTTCTCGGCGGGCGTGACCGCGACGCAGGCGGTTCTCATAGGATGCCTTGACGAAGGCGGCAAACAGCGGATGCGGCTCCAGCGGTTTGGATTTGAACTCGGGATGGAACTGGCAGCCGAGGAAGAAGGGATGATCGGCAAGTTCCACGATCTCGACGTAGGTTCCGTCGGGCGTGGCGCCGCTGATGTGCAGGCCGCCGGCGACCAGCGTGCTTTCGTACTCGCGATTGAACTCATAGCGATGGCGATGGCGCTCGCTGATTTCATTCTGCCCGTAGGCCTGATGCGCCAGCGAACCCGGTTCCAGCTTGCAGGTCCACGCGCCTAACCGCATCGTGCCGCCCAGTTCTTCCACGCCGCGCAACTCGCGCAGCTTGTAGATCACGCGATGCGGGGTCGCCGGATCGAACTCGCTGGAATTGGCATCCGCCAGACCGCAAACATTGCGGGCGAATTCGATACAGGCGGTCTGCATGCCGAGACAAATGCCGAAGTAGGGGACCTTGTTCTCTCGCGCGTACTGAATGCCCAGCAGCATACCCTCAATGCCGCGCTTGCCGAAGCCGCCGGGAACGAGGATTCCGTCGACGTGCTCGAGCTGCGCCTGCACGCTCTGATCTTTCTGCTCCAGCCCTTCGGCCTCGATCCAGTTGACGTTGAGCTTCAGGTTGTAGGCTAGCGCGCCGTGCACCAGCGCCTCCTTCAGCGACTTGTAGGAGTCTTCATACTCGACGTACTTGCCGACGATGCCAATGGTGACCTCATCCTTTGGGTTGTAGACCCGATGGATCAGTTCTTCCCAGCGGCTCAGGTCGGGCTCTTGCGCGTCGATGTGCAGGTAGCGCAAGGCCAGTTTGTCGACTTGCTCGTGGGCAAACACCAACGGACATTCGTAAATGGAAGCCACATCTTTGGCCGTGATAACGGCTTCGTTCTCGACGTTACAGAAGAGCGCAATCTTGGACTTGAGCTCTTTGGAGAGGAAGCGGTCTGTGCGGCAGAGCAAAATATCGGGCTGGATGCCGATGCTGAGCAGCTCTTTCACCGAGTGCTGCGTGGGTTTGGTCTTGAGCTCGCCGGCGGTGGCGATGTAGGGTACCAGCGTGACGTGGACAAACAGCGTATGTTCGCGGCCCAGTTCCTGCCGCATCTGGCGGATGGCCTCGAGGAAGGGAAGCGATTCGATATCGCCGATGGTGCCACCGATTTCGACGATGACCAGATCGACATCCGGCGCCACCTTTTTCATCGCGCTCTTAATTTCGTTGGTGACGTGGGGAATGACCTGGACGGTCTTGCCCAGATAGTCGCCGCGGCGCTCCTTGGCGATGATGGTCTCGTAGATGCGGCCGGTGGTCCAGTTGTTATCGCGGGTGAGCTTGGCGTGGGTGAAGCGCTCATAGTGGCCGAGGTCCAGGTCGGTCTCCGCGCCGTCGTCGGTGACGAACACTTCCCCGTGCTGGAAGGGCGACATGGTGCCGGGATCTACGTTCAGATAAGGATCGAGCTTTTGCAGGGTGACTTTCAGCCCCCGGCTTTCCATCAGGCAGCCGATGGAAGCGGCCGCCAGGCCCTTGCCGAGGGAAGACACTACACCGCCGGTCACAAAGATGTACTTTGCCGACATCGATTCCTCTGATTTACGGAGTTCTGCCGCCGGAAGCGGCGCTCAGAAAGGCCAGTTTTTGGGGGTACTACGGCCGCCGGCGTTCTGGCGCAAACTGAGTGGAGCGCGTACGGGATCCCCAGCGCACGCCGATTTTGCGTGGGTTGGGGTGGGCTGGCGTGCACGACCAATTATGACTGGAAACGCTCCCGGTAGCAAGAAGCTGCTTACTGCCGGGAGCATTTTCTTTGAGGGAGGGTCGTCCTTCAATTATTGCGTCTCAACCAAAGATCTTGCGTCGCAAAGCGGCCACGAGGCCGGTACCCAGGAGCAACAGCGTGCCTGGCTCCGGTACCGTCGCGGGATCTGCTTGCTGGCCCGAAGAAGGTGCTCCGAGGTACAGAAATTCCTGCATCGAGTTCGGGTCGGGATTGTGCTGGTCGACCGGCGTGACAATGTACACGTCGTCGTAATAGCTTAGCGGTTGCTCCTTGGCATTAATGAATGCGGCGGCCAACCACGCCTGGCAGGTGCCGTCACAGGGCGCGCTGGAATCGAAGATGTTCCACACGGCATAGTTCATCGAAATCCACTGCGACGTAGGCTCAACTTGCGTTTGCTTTAGAATCCAGCCGGCCTCCTCGTAAAGGAACAGGTCGTAGGTGGCATTGGGACCAACAATATTATTGAATCGGGTCTGCATGATGTTGCCGGTTCCCAGGTTGGTGACGTTGGCCATCCACTGATCGCCCGGCTGCGCGCCATGCATATAGTCGTCGCACATGACGGCCATCGTGATGCCTGGCTCATTGGTCGGCCGGATCTGATAGGGATAACCATTTTGCCAGTCGCCATTGTTCCAGGCCAGAAAGGTAAAGCTGACCGGGTTAGAGCTGGTGGGGTCGAAGCCGGAGTTGGTGGCGCCAGCGTAGGCGTACATCGCACCGCACATCATAAAAGCCAGAATCAGAAGCTTGCGCATATTCCCTACCCCCTGGAGGACTAAACCTGGACGTTGCAACCGCAGCCAAGCCGACCCGGTCGGAAACAGCCTGAGCTTGCGGCCGAGTGATGGAAAAAACCTACCTGCTGAAGTCGCACTCCCGCCACATCCACCAACCGGCGGCACTCTGCCTTCCGCGCAAATCATGAGCCTCCCGATGCCGAGGCGGCTGTGTCGATACGTAGCGCAACGACTTCCTCGCCAGCCAGTAGCGCAGGCCTGCAACGTCTACTGAGTACAGTGCAATCCAGCTTCCGCAAAATCGCCTTGAAAACTGCGCTACTTCAGCTCAAGAACTGCAACATTTTGCAACTTTGTAGTGGAATATTTCCCCCGCTTACCGGGCTAACTTGCTGGAAAGTATTGGGTGACCATAGGCCTTAGGTTCGGTTGCCGCGATTCGTACGGCGACATTTTCATGGTGCCTGATATGGCTAGATGGTAATGCCATGGAGTTGCGCATCCCCCCTGCCAAGCTCAAGAAACCGGTCCCGGCGGTCGATATCTTTGATGAAGGAGTGTTTTTGGAACTCCTCCTGAATGGCCTCATCAAGTCTGTTTCTTCTGGACGCTTATGGTCCTGCTTGCCCATCCTCAGAGCGATAACCCAGGGCTGATGATGATCGAGGGAAGCCTGACGCTGATTGCGGCTGCGGTCGCATTCGGCTGGCCGGAACTCGGCTCGGGCATCTTCCTGCGCCTGGAGAAGTCCCTCGGGCGTTTGGCGCGAAGGCAGGGGCTGGCGGTCGCCGTGGTGGGGTTGACTGCGCTCCTGCTGCGGCTGGCGATTCTTCCTTTGTGCCCGGTTCCCCATCCGATGGGCCCGGACGATTTCAGCAATCTGCTGGCGGCAAATACGTTTGCCTTGGGACGGCTGACCAACCCAACTCCGGCAATGTGGGTCCACTTCGAAACCATCCATGTGACGATGAAGCCGACCTACATGACCATGTACTTTCCCGCCGAGGGATTGATGCTGGCCGCGGGAAAGGTCCTGACAGGAATGCCGTGGTTGGGCGTGTTGCTCATGAGCGCCCTGATGTGCGCGGCGATCTGCTGGATGTTGCAGGCCTGGCTGCCGCCTACATGGGCCCTGCTGGGCGGGATGCTGGCGGTGCTCCGGCTCGGCCTCTTCAGTTATTGGGTAAACACCTATACCGGCGCTGCGCCCGCTGCCGCCTGCGGGGGCGCGCTGATGCTGGGCGCGCTGCCGCGCTTGCGGAAGCATCCGCAACTTCGCTACGCGATGCTGATAGCGGTGGGAGCGTCGCTGCTGGCCATCTCGCGTCCGTATGAAGGCATCCTGCTCTGCCTGCCGGTTGCCGCAGCCCTGGGATATTGGCTGTGGAGGGGGAAGAATCGCCCTCCCGCTGGAGATCTGCTGCGACTGAGTGCCGCACCCTTGGCGCTAGTCGTTGCTGTCATCGCGTGGATGGGTTATTACGATTACGGCGCGTTTGGCAGCCCGTTTACCCCGCCTTACGTAGTCGACCGCAACACCTACGCCATCGCGCCTTACTTTGTATGGCAATCGCCGCGGCCGGAGCCCGTCTACCGCCATGCGGCCATGCGCACTTTCTACCGGGAGGGTGAGCTGGAGTTCTATGAAAGAGTTCGCAGCAGGTTCATGCAGGAGAGTGCGGTTAAAGTGCTGTCGGCTATTCTGTTCTTTTCCGGACTGGGGTTGCTTCCACCTCTGCTGATGACTCCTCGCGTCATAACCGACCGTCGCACGCGCTTCCTTCTGATTTGCATGCTTGTGCTGGCGATGGGAATGGCTATGCAGATATTCATGATTCCGCATTATCTGGCGCCATTCACCGCCGCTTTTTATGCTCTCGGGTTGCAGGCGATGCGCCATCTGCGGCTGGCGAGAGCCGACGGCCGTCCTTTCGGCATCGGTTTCGTAAGATTCATGGTGACGATCTGTGTCTTGTTGGCTGGAGTGAGAGCGTTTGCTCAGCCTCTGCATTATTTGGAGGTTCCAGTGTGGCCGCCGTCGACCTGGCTGTGCAGTTGGTCCGGGCCGATGGGGTTCGGAAAAGCGCGAGCGCAAGTCGAGAGCGAACTGGAACACCTCCCAGGTAAACAGTTGGCCATCGTCAGATATTCTTCCCATCACTATGGGTTGGATGAATGGGTTGCCAATGCTCCCGATATCGACCGCTCAAAGGTGATCTGGGCGCGGGAGATGGACGCGGCCGATAATCGGGAGCTGATTCGCTATTACCAGGGACGCCATGTGTGGCTGGTGCAGCCTGACAAGCGCCCGGTCAAGATTTCTCCCTATCCCGAAGCGGAACAGGCACAGGCAGGCAAGACGCGCTAAGGCTCCGCCCCTCCGAAGCATCCCGCGACAACAAGCTGCAAACCCGGTGAAGTGATACTGGCAGCGTTACCTCAGCCCTCGGCGGACGGGAAAGTGCGGTTGGAGCAGATGTCTCCTTCGTACGCGGAAGCGCTCGCCGAGAAAGTCGCAACCGCAAATCCCTCGGGGACGCAACCACCCCAACCAGTCCAAAAGCGGACGGGTTGGGGACTCCGGGTTCGTCCCCTCGGGATGAGAAAGACAAAACGACTGCGCGGCACGACTCCCAGACAAACTCGCGTCCTTCGCCTCGCCGGGCCCGCTCAGGGCAGGCTCCAGCGGTGCGAGTTGAGTACCTTGCGAAAGCCGTGCCTTGTCACCAGGCGCTTTGAGGGCCGGCTCTTTTGGGGCGGTGAAAGAGGTTGCTGAAAAAAGCGCGCCCTCGCGACGAATTTTTCAGCGGCCGGGAAAGCTGCGCCCGCTTCCAAGGCGCAAAAAATGACTTCTCCAGCAGCAGCCTCTGCAGGCGTACTGCACGGTCCAGCGAATGGTGAGAATGCTTTCCGCCTAGGCGGCTTTTTTTCGCCGCATCACCAGGACTCCCAGCAATATCACGGCCACGGTTGCTGCCACGATGCGAATCACGATAACGGTATCCATTGCTTCCCTCCTAATTGATTTTCAAAGCTCACAGCTACTTGAAAATTCCTTCCAAGTTCTTGGCGATCAGAATCACCGCCGGCCCCAGCAGAACGATGAAGATGCTGGGAAAGATAAACAGCACCAGCGGAAAAATCAGTTTGACGGTGGTCTTGGCGGCCAGCTCTTCGGCATGCTGGCGGCGCTTCTGGCGCACGCTGTCGGCAAAGACGCGCAGCGCCCGCACCAGCGGCGTGCCGAAGCGGTCGGTCTGCGCCATCATGTGGACGAAGCTCTTGACGGTCTCGACCTGGGTGCGCTCGGCCATCGATTGCCAGGCCTCGATGCGCGGCTTGCCCGCCCGCTGCTCGAAGTTGATCTGAATGAACTCCTGGGAAATGTCCGGCTGGCTGAGGGCCAGCTCCTGGCCGCTTCGCAGCAGAGCCTGGTCGATACCCAGTCCGGCATCGACGCACACCACCATGAGATCCAGGGCGTCGGGCAGGCCCAGGCGGATGCGCTCGCGGCGCGCGCGGGCGCGGTAATTCACCCAGAAATCCGGCGCCAGGTAGGCCGCCGCCATCAGGCTCAGAATCCAGAACAGCGTGTTCTGGCGAATGAAGGTGCCGGCCAGGACCGCGGCTACCGGCCCCAGCAGGCGGATTCCGAAGTAGGTCTCGACTGCCGAGCTCTCGTGAATGCCGGCCGCCAGCAGCTTCAGCCGCAGCTTTTCATCCTGAGCGAAGCCCAGCCGGGTGCGCAGAAAACGCACCAGCCCGATCAGCAGCCGCATCGCCGGGTTCGGCGCCTCCGCCTGTCCCTCTTCCAGCCGCAGGGGCGCCCGAGTCACCTGCAGCAGGCGCTTGCCCTCGTCCGTGCGCCGCACCAGCAGGAAGACAGGAATGATGGCCAGCGTCAAAAAGACGGTCACCATCAAACTGATCACCAGCGCCGGGTCCATGTGGTTCATATCTTCACGTTCACAATCTTGCGAATGACCAACCCGCCCAACACCATCAGCCCCAGGCCGATGTAAATCAGTTTGCGGCCCATGGGATCTTCGAGGAGCACCCGGGTGTAGCCGTGGTTGGCCAGGCTCAGCAGGAAAAACATGATGATCGGCAGCAGCGACAGAATCCAGCCAGTCAGCCGTCCCTGAGCGGTGTAGATCCTGATCTCGCCCTGGATGCGCAGCCGCTCGCGGATCACGGTGGTGGTGCGGTCCAGCACCTCGACCAGGTTGCCGCCGGTTTCCTTCTGCAGCAGGATGGCGGTGACGACAAAGTTCAGCTCCGGCAGGGGAATGCGGTGGGCCAGTTCGACCAGCGCCTCGCGCGCCGGCAGCCCGAAGTTTTGTTGCTGATAGACTTCGCGAAATTCGCTGCGCACCGGCTCGGGCGATTCCTCGCCGACGATCTCCATGGCTGCCGATAGGGAGTGCCCGGCGCGCAAGGCGCGGCTCATCAGATCGATGGAATCGGGCAGATGGCGGTTGAACTCCTTCAGCCGCCGCGCCCGCTGGTAACGCAAGACCAGCCACGGGGAGGCGCCGAAGACCAGGGCGGGCAGCAGCGCGATGATCCCGCTGGACAACTCGTAGTAGCCGATGGCATAACCGAAAGCGGTTAGCGCCAAGCTGCAGCCCAGCAGGCCGGCCACGCTCCACGAGCTCTCCGCCTGCGCCAACAGCAGTTGGACCTTGTGGGCGAGACTCCAGTTCTGCAGCAGCACGTCCAGCCAGGGAGTCCGGCTCAAACGCACCTGCTTGATGATTCCCGAGGCCGCTTCTTCCGCCAAGCCACCCCCGGCCAGCGCCGTCTGCAACTGGGCAATGCGTCCTTCAATGGCCCGTTCGATGGACGTGGGACGGATGACGAGCAGGACCGCCCCGAAGGTCAGCAACAGCACCAGCAGAAAGATAAGCCCCATCAGAAACATGGCTGCGGCTCCCATCTGCCAGGGGGGGAAACGGAGGGTTTCACCACGGAGACACGGAGGGCACGGAGAAGAGGAGAAAACGAGCCGCCTCCGTGTCCTCCATGTTGGTCTCCTCCGTGCTCTTTGTGCCGGAGCCTGCCCTGAGCGAAGTCGAAGGGTGGTGAAAAATTCCGTTTCACTGGCTAGATCTCCTCGGAGAAATTCAGCAGCTTGGTCTCCAGCGGTATTCCGGCCGCCTGCAGCTTCTCGGAAAATTTGGGCACGATGCCGGTGGCGTAAAAGCGTCCCAGCACCTTGCCGTTCGGCCCCAAGCCGCGCTTCTGGAACAGAAAGATGTCCTGCATGCTGATGACCTGATCGCTGGTGCCGGTGATTTCCGAGATGTGGGTCACCCGCCGCGAGCCGTCGCTCAGGCGCGAAACCTGGACGATGATGTGAATAGCGGCGGCGATCTGCTGCCGCAGCGCCGTCTGCGGCAGGTTCAGGTTGGCCATCATGGCCATGGTCTCCATGCGCGCGATAGCGTCGCGCGGCGTGTTGGCATGAACGGTGGTGATCGATCCGTCATGGCCGGTATTCATCGCCTGCAGCATATCCAGGGCTTCCTCGCCGCGGACCTCGCCCACGATGATGCGGTCGGGCCGCATCCGCAGGGCGTTGATCAGCAGCTCCCGTTGCTTCACCCCGCCCTTGCCTTCGACGTTGGGCGGACGGCATTCGAGTCGCACCACGTGGTCCTGTTTCAGCTTGAGTTCGGCCGAATCTTCGATGGTCACGATGCGCTCGCGCGGGGAGACGAATCCGGAGAGCACGTTGAGCAGCGTGGTCTTGCCGGCGCCGGTGCCGCCTGAGACCACGATGTTCAGCCGCGCCTTGACCGCGCTCTCCAGCACCCCCATCATCACCGGCGTCAGCTCGCGATAGGCGAGCAGATCGTCGGCGGTAAGCGGGTCGGTGCCGAAGCGGCGGATGGAGAGGCTGGGCCCATCGATGGCCAGCGGCGGGATGATAGCGTTGACGCGCGAGCCGTCGGGCAGGCGGGCATCCACCATGGGCGAGGACTCGTCGATACGGCGCCCCACCTTGGAGACGATCTTCTCGATGATGTGCATCAGGTGATGGTCATCCTTGAAGACCACATTGGTTTTCTCCAGCATGCCGCCCCGTTCCACGTAGACCCGGCTGGCGGTATTGACCAGGATGTCGGTGACGGTGGGGTCCTGCAGCAGCGGCTCCAGCGGTCCCAGGCCAAAGACCTCGTCCATCACCTCATTGGCCAGGCGGGTGCGCTCGCTGGCGCTGAAGGGGACGCCGTACTCCCCCACCAGTTGCAACACCACCGCCAGCAACTGCTGGCGACCTCGTGTGTCCTGCAGGTAGAGCAGCTTTTCCAGATCCACCTTGCTGATCAGCTCACGGTGAACCGCCGACTTCACCTCCTGCTGGGCGCGCGCCAGCAAGGGATTGCCATTGCGGGCGGCCTCGCCCGCCGGGTAGTTGTCCGTCAATGGGACGGTAGCGACTTCAGCCATAATCTTTCCTCTGGCCGGCCCGGCTTGCCCTCAGGCCGGCTCAACTCCAAAAGGCGAACCTCCGCTTGGGTTCGGCCGCTTCCGGAGGCGCCTGATCGGGGACCAGGCTCGCCGCCCACTTCTTCATCTGGACGGCGAATTCCGATTTGCGGTCGGGCAGGATGGGACTGCCGGTGTTCATGGCGCGAATCAAGTCCGACGAAGCATTCGGAATGGTGATGACAATCGGCTGGCGAATTGCCTTCTCGATCTGCTCCATGGTGAGCGCCCCTTCCGAAGAAAAGCGGTTAATCACCACCTTGATCTTGGCCGGAGCCACATTGCTCTGCAGCAGCCGGTCGATGTGGCGGGAGAGATCGCGCAGCGCAGGCACGTCGGGGGTGGCGATCAGGTACAGCTCGTCGCAGCAGTCGATGGTCGCCAGGCTGAGGTTGTGTATCCCGTGGGGGCAGTCGATGACCACAAATTCGTAGTTCTGTCCCAGAAAGCGGATGGCGCGCTGAATGTCCTCCAGGGAAACATTGGCGGAATCGTCAAAGACATCCGGCGAGGGTATGATGTCGAGACACTGCGAGTGATGAATGACAAAGCCGTCGAGCAGGATCTCGTCCAGCCGGGCGATGTTGCGCACCAGCTCGTAAAAATGGTAGCTGCCTTCGCTCTCGCCCAGATACAGCGAGACATGGCCCAGACGTCGATGTTCGTCGAGAATCAGGGTCCGTTTGCCGTACTGGCGCACCAGGAAGCAGCCCAGATGGACGGCTAGGGTGGTGGTGCCGGCTCCGCCGCGCGCCCCCAGCAGCGCCAAAACCCTGCCGGTAGGCTTGGCTTGGGCGGCCTTGGTAACGCTCAAGCGGGTATGCAGGCGGTCCAGAGCTTCGGCCACCTGATCGGCGGAGACCGGTTGGGTGAGATATTCCCCACAGCCGGCCCGCATGGTCTCCAGGATGAGCGCCGGCTCGGCGTGGGCGGAAACGGCGATCAGGCTGCCACGGCCATGCAGCCTTTGCTGCAGGGCGCCAGCGGCGGCGGTGGCCGCCAGACGATGGCGATCAAAGTCGATCACGCAAACCGGCAGCTCCGCCCGCTCCAGCTTTTGCAGCAACAGCGGATCGCTGTCGTAGTGCGCGTAGTCCTCAAGCTCGCCGGCAAAGCTCCCATTCTTGCGGAGGACCGCCTGTTTCACCGCCGCCGCGGTCTCCGCGTCCACGCATAGGGTAGCAACGCACAGCCCACTCGCGTCATTCCGTTCCTCGCTGGTCACGTCCTGAATCTCCCACTTGCTTGGCTCAAACCAAGTTCGTCCTCACTTCTTCACGGTTTCACTTTTGGGCAAACCTTGATCGAAGGTTTGCGGCTGCAGGAAAGGCACCGGCATCTTCGGAGTGGAGGGCGCCGGCAAGCCCTGCCCCTTCAGCGGATCGATAATCTTCGGGGTCACGATCACCACCAGCTCGGTGATGGAGTGGTTCAAATTCTTCGAGCGGAACAGTTGCCCGAGAATGGGGATGTCGCCGATGCCCGGCATCTTGCTCAGGGTGTCGGTAATGCGATGGTCGAGGATGCCGGAGACGCCAAAGCTCTGCCCGTCATTCAACTCGACCTCTGTCTCCGCCTTGCGGGTGGAGATGGCCGGCAGGCTGTAGCCGGCGATCACCACCTGATTGGTATAGTCCAGCGCGCTGACCTCCGGCGCTACCTTCAGCCGTATGGTCCCGTCGGAGTTGACCCAGGGGGTGAATTCCAGCTTCACCCCGTAAGGACGGAAATCTACGGTTATTGTCGGCACCGAGCCGATGCCCCCCGGCTGCACCATGGGATAGGGAAATTCGCCGCCCGCCAGAAACCGCGCCGGCTTTCCACTAATGGTCGTCAAGTTCGGCTCGGCCAGGATTTGCAGGATGCCCTTGGTCTGGAGGTCCTTAATCGTGGCGCCGATGCCGTTTTTGACGTTGAAATAAAACAGGTTCAGGAAATCGGAGGTGAGGGCCTGGGTGCTGCTGCCATTTTGCTGGAAGGTAAAGGGAGAGAACTGCTGCGTACTACCCTGGCCCATATTGCTGCCGTTCAGGCCGAACAGGTTGATGCCGAAGGCGGTCAGCTTGCTGCGGTCGATCTCGGCAAAGCGCACCTGCAACTGCACCTGCGGCAGATGGCGGGGATCGACTACCAGTGAGTTGATGACGTCCTTCGAGTAGACGCCGGCCAAGCGCGCCGCTTCTTCAGCGGCGGCATCGCTGCCCACCATGCCGCTGAGATGGATTCTGCCCTGCTGCGCGTCTACCTCCACGTGATCGCCGGGCAGCGCCTCCGCCAGCGAGTGGCTCAGTCCGGCGACGTCGACATCGGACAGTACGGTATAGACCTCGGTCTCGCCGTCATCGGTCCACAGCACCAGGCTGCTCGCGCCGGAGGAGCGGGCGGTGATCACCACCTGCGACGGGCTCGCCGTCATCGCATCCAGCACCGCCGGATTGCTTACGTAGACGCGACGCAGCCGCCGGGGAAACTCCAGAAACAGCGAGCGCCCAACGATGAGGTGCAGGGTCTGGAAATCTCCCGCGCTCGGCTGGCCCGCCTTGGCCGGCGTGGCCGCCTGGGCGGAAGGGTCGGCAGCCTTGGCCAGCTTTAAGGCCAACGGGGGCAAATGAGTTTGCATCGTCCCGGCTGACGGTTCCGCGGCCGGCCCCCGAGTGGACGGGGTCGCCGGGACCGCGTTGGCCGATGGAGTTGCCAAGGGCGCAGGACCAGTTCCTTGCGACGCCATTGCCGCAGGCGCCTGGGCGCGCAGGAGCCCGGCCGTCGCGAGCAGCGTTAGTAATACGGTTCCCCGGCGCAGGCGTCGCCCAAAGCGTGCGTCCTGAGCTCGAAGGAGCCTGCCCTGAGTTCGCCGAAGGGTAGCTTGCCAGATGAGAAGGGGTCTCATTGTCTTTACTCGAAGCTCTTGGTCGAATGCTTGTCGCCAAGGATGGTTTCGACCACGTACGGTTCTTTTATCGGCAAATGGGGCCGGGCCGTTACTGCCGGCGCCGGCGCGCGCTGCACGCCCGACAATTGCGCCATCTCGACCGGCATGGCCGTTACCTTGGTGTGGTCGGCGCCATTGCGCAGGACAAACTGAATGCTGCCTTGAGCGCTGGCCAGCACCAGCTTCTGGGCATCCTCGGGGGCGAGCAGCAGCGTCACTACGTTGACGCTTTCCGGCTTGCCTTGCGGATCGGGCTGCAGCTTCTGGCCGACGGTCAGTACCTCGACATCCTGGAGAACGATCTGCGTCTGCGGCGTCGGCACGCTGCCGTTGCGGAAGGTGACCAGCACGTCCACGTGCGATCCGGGGAAGAGAAACCCGGCGACGCCCACCACGTCATCCGATTTAACGGAAGTGGCGCGCATGCCTTCGGGAATCTTGGTGGTCAAGCCAATGCCCGAGCCCGGAGCTGCCAGATAGCCCTCCAGAATCGGCTCGGAGGCTCCCACGGGATAAATCACCGCCCGGCCGACCAGGTCGCTGGGCTTGCTGAAGGCGTGCGGCAGGGGCATCGAGGCCGGCCAGTCAACCAGGACCAGGTCATCGGGCTGAAGCACCGCTCCGGCGTCCAGGATGCGCGCGGCGGCGACGTAATGCTGCAGGGTAGAAGAGGTTTTACCGCGAGCCATCAGCTTACGGCTGACGATGAAGGTCACCGCCCCGGAAAGCAGCAGGGCAATGAACAGAGCGAGCAGTATGCGACGGGAGTTCATAGTCTCATCTCAGTGCCGGCTTGCGCCGGGCCCGTCGCCTGGATGAGAGGCGCTGGACAGGTCGGCTCGGCGAGCCGAGCAAGCCGTGCCGGAAGGGTTTGCGCTGGTCATCACTTCCGGCGGCGGCAGGTTAAGCCTGGTCAATGAGGTAAGGCGCGAAGGGGTCGATGCCAGCGGCGCGCCGTTCCCATTCCCTCAAGGCCGGCCCAGGCGGCCAGCCCCAGGGTCAGAGCTATGGGTATCACTCCAAGGCGCTGCTCAGCTTGTTGTTGATCGTGCTAAAGGCGTTGCCGATGCCGTTAGCGACCGTGCCCATGGTTGTCACCGCACCTAGCCCGATGATTGCCGCCACCAGAGCGTATTCGATCAGGTCCTGACCGGATTCGTCCCGTAATAGCTCGCGAAATGCTTGTTTCATGTTCGACCCTCCTCACATTGCGAATTCGCCGGACAAAGAAATCTGCCCGTAGCTTCTTCAGCTAGTTTCTACTGTCAGTTAGTCCTATCGGCATTGCAATAGAGATCCAACAGGGATGATGCGAAGAAAAACGTAAATGGAACCGCTGCCAAAGCGGGAAGGGGATCGGCGGCAGGAGAATCAGAGCGCCTGATTCAATAACAAGGATGCTCACCGGGCGGTCGCGGTCCCTCGACGGGAATTTCCATTCTGAAATTTGCCATTGCGGATTCCTGGGCCTGCGCAACGGGAATCGCTATCCATAAGGCTGACGTGACCCTAAGCTCGGAACATGAGCCGCCGGGAAATTGCCATTGCTGCCGTCGCCCTCACCATGGCGGCGGCCATCTACACGGCTGTCTTCTTCTACTGGGAGCCGACTCTGCTTCAGGCGAACAACGTTGACTTCTTCTGCTTTTGGCGCGCCGGGAAAATGGTTCTGACGGGAAATGGTTCCCAGGTTTACAACTTCGATGAGGAACGGAAATTCGACGAGCGAATCGCGCCCCAGATCTTCCCGCTTGAGGCTAACCCTTATTCCTTGCCGTTTCTCTTCACTCCCCCCTCGCTGTTGCTGTTCGCTCCCCTGGCGGCGTTGCCCTATCGGCAGGCGGAGGTTGTCCGGTTTGCGGCCAACGTGGCGATTTTGCTGCTATTGCCGATTTGGCTGGGCCGGAAACTTCACTTGCCCACCAACGGGCTTATTGCCTGCATCCTGTTTCCGGCACTGCTGCTAGGGGTCACGATCGCCTTGCTCCAAGGGCAGCCGAGCATCCTGATCGCAGCGCTGTTGGGCGCCGTCTTTCTCGCATTGGATCGGGGACGGGATGTCACTGCCGGAATCCTGCTCGCTCTGGCTGCCATTAAGCCGCAGCTTATTCTTCCGATGGCGCTGGCCTTCATTGCTGCCAGAAAGTGGAAACTCATCGCATCCTTTCTGGCCACGGGCGTTGGGCTGGTTCTGCTGTCCTCCGCGCTGGTTGGCTGGCGCGCACTGGCCGCTCTGCCCGCCACCATTATTTCCTATGCACATTGGTCGAGGGCACAGGACGGCGAAGTTCCAATGCACATGCTCGGCCTGCGTGGGTTGAGCGTGCATCTGTTCCGTTCCGCATCGGGACAGACCGTCTTTCTCGCAGCCGGTACACTGGCCTGCCTGACCATCATCTGGTTTGCGAACCGCCGAGGAATCAACGCCTCGGCATATGGATTGACGTTGGTCGCTACAATCGTGATCGCCTACCACTGCTATATTCACGATGCGACGCTGATCATCCTGCTAGTTCCTCTTCTATGTTCCGAGATAAGCGCGAAGGGTTGGAATTCCAACCGAATTGCTGTAGCCGTGGGGCTTGTAACGCTACTGTTGGCTCCAAACGTCCCCGGCGGGCTTAGCTCGATGGTTACATGCTACTCGCTGATCCTGATCGCCCTGTTATTCCCTCTCTACAAAGAGTCCCGCCAGGAAGGATCGGTTGCTGCGCGTGCTAACCGCGCTGCCGTGGCCAGCCGCGCTCCGGGACCCGTTCCTGTTTAAGGAGGTCCCATAGGCCGTCACAATCCCTCGACGGGAATTTCCATTCTGAAATGGGGCATTGCGGATTTCCAGACCTGCGCGGCGGGAATTGCTATCCATAAACCTGACATGACTCTAAGCTCCGAACATGGGCCGCCGGAAAATCGCCGTGATTGCTGCTGCCGTTCTCGCGGCGGCCATTTATAGCGCGGCCTTCTTCTGCTGGAAGCCGGTTCTCTTTCATGGCAGGACCTCCGACACCTGGTGCTTCTGGCGGGCCGGCAGGATGGCTCTCAACGGCGAGGCTTCCCAGACTTACAACTTCGACGAGGAGGGCAGATTCGACGACCGGCACGCGGCCGAGGTCGTTGCCCCTGGAACTGAGTGGCAATTCTTGCCATTCCTCTTTACCCCCCCGTCCCTATTGCTATTCGCACCTCTGGCGACGCTCCCCTATCGACAAGCGGAGGTTGTCTGGTTCGCCGTTAACGCGGCGCTTTTGCTTTTTTTGCCTATTTGGCTGGGCCGAAAACTTCAGCTCTCCAGTGGCGGCCTCGCCCTTTCGCTGTCCTTTCCGGCGCTGCTGGTGGGCGTTGACATCTGCTTGACGCAAGGCCAGCCCAGCATCTTGATCGCGGCACTGCTGGGGGCCGTCTTTGTCGCCTCTCGCCGCGGGCTGGATGTCACCGCCGGGATGCTGCTCGCCCTGGCTACCATTAAGCCGCAACTCGTCCTTCCGATGGCGCTGGCCTTCGTGGCCGCCAGAAGATGGAAGCTCATCGCCTCATTCCTGGCTACGGGGGGTGGCCTGCTCCTGCTTTCCTGTGCGCTGGTCGGCTGGCGGACGCTCCTGGGTCTTCCCGCGACCATTGTTTCCTACTCCCATCTGCCGAGGGCGGAAAACTTGGTGGCCATGGTCGGCCTGCGCGGCTTGGCGTATCATCTGTTCCGCCTGCCACGGGAGCGCCTCGCCTTCACCGTGCTGGGCACGCTGGCCTGCCTAGCTATCGTCTGGCTCGCCAGCCGGCGAGGAATGAATGCCCCTGCTTATGGGCTGACATTGGTTGCGACCCTGCTGGTCGGCTACCATTGCTACATACACGACATGGCGCTGCTGGCGGTCCTGGTTCCGCTTTTATGTTCCGAGGTTGCGGCCAAGGGCTGGAATCCTAACCGGGCCGCGATAAGCATAGGGCTTGGAGCGCTGCTTTTACCGCCCATTTTCCCCGGCGATATCGGCGTGATGGTCACCGGCTATTCGCTGCTCCTGATCGCCCTCTTGTTCCCGCTGTACAAGGAGTCCCGCGATGAAGGATCGCTTATTGCGAATCCTCGTCACCCCGCTGTGGGCAGTCGCACTCGGCGGCCTGTTTCTTATTGCGATGACCCGGCCGAACATCCCTCACTGAGCGATGCCGGCAGCTAACCTTGGCGCGCCGAGTTCCTCGACGATCTCGACGCCGGCGCTGGTGCCGATGCGATTGGCGCCGGCATCGACCATCTCCAGCAGATGGGCGGCGGTGCGGATTCCGCCGGCCGCCTTCACGCCGATATTGAGGCCGACCACCCCGCGCATCAAGGCAACGTCGGCAGCGGTGGCGCCGGCATCAGCCATTCCGCTGGAGGTCTTCACAAAGTCGGCGCCGGCCTCGGCCGCCAGCGCGCAGGCGAGGATTTTTTCCTCCTGCGTCAGCAGGGCATTTTCCAGGATGAACTTCACCACCGCGTCGTGCCGGTGGGCCAACTGCGTCAGGCTCTGCATCTCGGTCTGCACCGACACGCGGTCGCCCGACTTCAGCGCGCCGATGTTCATGACGATGTCGAGCTCGTGGGCGCCTTGCCGCAGTGCGCTTTCCGCCTCCGCCAGCTTGGTGACTGTCAGGTTCGCGCCCAGCGGATAGCCCACTACGGTGCCGATTCTTACCGCGCTGCCGCGAAGCTCCGCCGCCGCCCGCGCCACATGGACCGGGTTCACCACGACCGCGTGAAAGCCAAGACGCGCGGCCTCCTGACAGAGCACCTCTACCTGCTTGTGGGTGGCGTCCGCTTTCAAGAGGGTATGTTCGATGAGCTTGGCGGCGCTTCGCCAATCGTTTACAGGCAAGGCCAGGGTTCCGGCGACAACAGGCGAATATACAGACATGGCCAAACTTAGATTTTATGCCCCGTCAGAGGTCGATCCCAAAATGCAAATATCCGGCAGATTACGATAACGCTCGGCAAAGTCAAGGCCATATCCTACGACAAATTCGTCGGGAACCACGAAACCCACGTAATCCGCCTGGACCGGTTGGCTGCGCCGCGCGGTCTTGTCGAGCAGGGCGGCGACCTGCAAGGTCCTGGGCCGATGCGCCTGCAGCAGGTTTTTGATGTAGTTCAGGGTCAGGCCGGTGTCGAGGATGTCCTCCACCAGAATAACGTTGAGCCCCGCCATGGAGCGGTCCACATCTTTGATTAGCTTGACTTCTCCGCTGTGCTGCCGGGCGTTGCCATAGCTGGATATGGCGATGAAATCGAAGCTCACGTCGAGCTTGATCTGGCGGGCAAGGTCGGCGAGGAAAATCGCCGCGCCCTTCAGCACCCCGATCAGGACTACCGATTCCCCGGCGAAATCGGAGGTGATGCGGGTGCCTATCTCGGCCACTTTGGCCGCGATCTCTTCGCCGGTGATCAGGATTCTCAGTCTTTCCACGATGCTGCGGGACCAGTGCTCCCGTTGCTGCATACTACTTCTGGCGCAGGTAGCTGTACATAATGTCGGTGTCCCAAGGCGAGACAACCACCTTGCTTTCCAGCGAGTCCGCCAGCTTCGACGGAGCGCTGTTGGGCAGATACTCGTCGCTGATGAGGAACCCTCCGGGCTTGATCATCGTGCCCAGGTTAGCGCGCGCCAGTGATTGCTCCAGGCTGCCGTAATAGACAAAGATGTTGGTCCCAATGACCAGATCGAATTGCTTGTCCGAAGGCAAGGGCAGGCTCTGGTAGACGACGTTCATGTCCACGGGAACCACCCGCAGCACCACCGCCGGCCGCACGCTCACGGCGCGGTTCCAGATATTGCCGGCGGCCGCAGGCACGGGAATTTTCGGCGCCGGTTTGCCCACCTCCTGGCCGAGATCCTGCCAGTACTCCAGAAAGCCGGTGGAGTAATTCTGGTTCCACTTGTCCGAAGGGCTGGAGAGCAACTGAATGGTGTACCATCGGCCGGCCTCGGCTTGCTTGCGCGCGCGCGCCAGGTGTTCATTGACACGCGAGCTGATATCGAAGGTTTCTACGTCAACGGTGGCCGGATCGGCCAGGCCCAGGCGGGCCAGGGTGTCGATTACCGCAAATGGCTGGGTCGTCTGCGGCGGATAGAAGTCGGAGCCCGAGTTTTTGTTCACAAAATCCAGACCGGGACCCACAATCGCCACGCGATGCACACTGCCCGGCTTCAGCAGCCCCTGTGCCATCATGTGCCGCAGATGCAAATCGATCAGGTAGTCGGGAGAGAGATTGCTGTCCGTGGAGATGCCGCGGTCTTTGAATTGCTGCGAGAGATTGGCTCCTTTTTTCTCATAGACTTCCTTGACGGTCCGGATAACCTCGTCTCGCATGCGGGCAAGGTTGGCCAGCATGTACGCCTTGACCTTCGCTTGGCCTTCGCGAGTTTTTAGGTTGAAGCCGCGCTTTTCCAGGAAGGCGCGCATTTCGGCCATCCCTTCGCTGGGGTGGGGAGCGGCGAGGGCCCGGATAAGATCGTCCGCCCGCTTGTTTGCCAGGGAGTCGACGTCCTTATCATCTCCATAACGCTCCAGGGCGACGAAGGAAATTTGCGCTTGCTTGGTATAGGTGACGCCCTGCCGCAGCAAGTTCGTCAGGGTATCTTCCTGGCCGCGTTCCAGGCGGGCGCGGATTCTCTGATCTTCGCTGCGGACCCACTTGTCCCATGCCGCAGCGGTTGGGTGTCCGGAAGGTTTCAGCGCAGCGGGTAAAGAGTTCTGGTAGGCCTGCAATACGGGCTGGGCCGCGCTGAAGGAAACGTACTGAGGAGTCTGCGCCGCCAGGCAAACCGCAGCCAGCGCGCAGACCAGCAACAAGCCAAGAAACCGAATGTGTCTGCTATGCATATTCCCTTTGGTTACTCCGGAGCGCTCCGTTGCAGCGCGGGTTCTTCGTCGCGAAGGTTCAGCGGCGAAGATGCCGGGACTGGATTCCTCCGCCTTGACCAATAAAACACCGGCAAGCCGGCTGCGATGAGCAGCATCCCGATGAAGCTGGTCTGGGGCGCTCCCCACACGCTATTCACCACAATGGCCGCACAGGCGACGACGAACACGGCCGGCGCTAGCATCTTCAGCCAGAGTGCGCGACGGGCGCGCAACTCACGCCGCCGGGCCACAAAGAGCCCGGCCACGGCTGCGCCCGAAGAGAGCAGGATGGCAAAGCCGGTGTAATTCACCAGTTGCTCGAAACCGCCGGCGGTCACCAGCAGCACGCTCCACAGCGCTTGCAGAGCGATGGCCAGCGCCGGCGTGCCAAACCGCTTGCTGGTGCGGGCAAAGCTGGGAAGGAAAGCGCCGTCGCGCGACATCGCGAAGTAAACCCGCGGGCCGGCAATGGTCATAGCACTGATAGCGCCGAGTTGCGCGATGATCAGCACCGGAGTCACGAAATTCCTTCCCACGCCGAACAGGGCATGAGCGGCCACATCGCCCACGTTGATGGCGTTCTTCATCGCCGCGGGTGGTATCGCATACAGGTAAAGCGCATTGAGAACGGCGTAAAGGACCACCACAATCGAAGTCCCAATCAGCAGCGTAGGACCGATGCTGCGCCGCGTGTCATGCAGCTCTTCGGAGATGTAGGAGGCGGCGTTCCAGCCGCTGTAGGCAAACATGATGGGGATGAACGCCAGCAGCAAATTCACCCGCCGAAGCGGCACGCCGGTGGAGCGAAAGTGCGACCAGGACCCAGTCCCCGCGGCGAAGCCAATCACGCAAAAGCCCACAATGGTAACCAGGATGAGCAAGGCGAGAGCGTTTTGCGTGACTTTTCCGGCGCCCAGATTACACGCATGTAACACCGCAAAAACAATAATGATGCCGATGGCGGTCAGCGAACGCGGCGACAAGGTAAAGGCGCCAAAGTGAAAGCTAACAGACACGAGGGCGTGATCGGAGGCCAAGCGCGGAAGATATTGGCCAAGGTAAATCACCAGGCCCACGGCGCTGGCGGCAATCGCGCCGGAGAAGCCTGCGATTAGCGAGGTCCAGCCGGACAGGAATCCGGCGGTCGGGCCGTACGCCTTGGAAAGATAAATGTATTCGCCGCCCGCCCACGGCCACATTCTTCCCAACTGGGCATAAGACATGGCGCCGGCCAGCGCCAGACATCCGCCTGCGATCCAGAGAGCCAGCATCGCGCTCGGCGCAGGCGCCAAGCGAGCAATGATGGCCGGCGTGGTGAAGATGCCTACCCCAACCACATTCGAGACGATCAGCGCAACGCCGTCGCGCACGCGAAACGAGGGACGGAGCTGATTGGCCGCTATTCCAGCTACGGCGTTGCCGCCGGAGGGAGAACTGGCTTGGTTGGCAGAGATTGGCTGACGGTCCACCCGAGTCCTGGCCTTGCACTGCTGCTTGGAGATTCGCTTCCTCGGCGAGATACACTCTACACTAGTTCGGCGCCGGAAAATAGGCTGGGGCGCTGAAGCGCTGTCCGAGCGCAGTGCATGAGGCGTCGTTCTACACGCGCGCCAGATGCACGCCGAACCATTGCTTGCGGTCGCTCCAGGAATGCTCCAGCGCAAAGCCACTTTCGCGCAGGATCGACTCGATCATGGCCTGGGTGTACTTGTAGCTGTTTTCGGTGTGGATACGCTCGCCGGACTGGAAAGAAACGTCGAGATCGAGGGCGGGGAGGAATACCGTTTGCGCAGTGGTGCTCTCCAGATAAATTTCCATTCGCGAGCAGCGCCGATTCCACACGGCAACATGCTCGAAGGCCTCGGGGACAAAGTCAGCTTCGAGTTCGCGGTTCAGGCGCGCCAGGATGTTCCGATTGAAGGCGGCGGTAACGCCCTGTGCATCGTCATAGGCCGGCAACAAAATCTTCGGGCTCTTGGCGAAGTCCGCGCCCAGCAGGAGGGCGTCGCCGGGACGGAGAGTCTGGCGAATGCGGCGCAGCAGCCGAATGGCCTGCGGCGGCTCGAAGTTGCCGATGCTGGAGCCGATGTACAGCACCAGCTTGCGTCCCAGGATGCGACTGAGCGCCGGTACGCCAGCGGTGTAGTCGGCAACGATGGGATTCACCCGCAACAGCGGGAAACGCCGGCCGAGCTGGTGTACCGCCTCGTCCAGCGCAGTGGGAGAAACGTCGATGGGATAAAACAGCGCCCGCGGCTGCCGCTGCAGCAGCTCTTCAATTAGAACGCAAGTCTTGGCCGCCGTGCCCGCGCCCAACTCCACCAGGGTTAGCGACGCTCCTGCAGCTTCCAGAATCTCGCCGGCGTACTGCTCCAGAATGGAGCGTTCGGTGCGCGTGAGGTAATACTCGGGCAGTTCCGTGATCTGCTCGAATAGCTGCGAGCCAACTTCGTCGTAGAACAATTTGGCGGGAAGATATTTGGGTGAGGCAGTCAGTCCCTGCCACACGTCGTTGGCGATGGGAGAAATGGTCAGAAGCTGCGGTTGCTTGCTAGTCGCCATTGGCCAACCGTACCCCCATGAACTGCCAGCGCGCGTGCGGCGGAAAGAAATTACGATAGCTGGCGCGAATGTGCGATTGCGGGGTGGCGCACGAGCCGCCGCGCAGCACCATCTGATTGCACATGAACTTGCCGTTGTACTCGCCCACCGCGCCCGCCGCCGGTTTGAAGCCGGGATAAGCAACGTAGGGGCTCGCCGTCCACTCCCACGCGTCGCCGAACATCTGCGCCGGCGATTCCGTATGCCCGGCGGCCTGCGGATGTAGCGCGCCCGACTCCAGAAAATTACCGGCGACCGGGCATGACCGCGCAGCCACTTCCCACTCAAACTCGCTCGCCAGCCGCGCGCCCGCCCAGCGGGCGAAGGCATCAGCTTCGTAGAAGCTGACGTGACACACCGGCTCGCTCAACTGCAGCGGTTGCATGCCTTCGAGCGTGTAGTTCCACCACTGGCCATCGCGTTGCTCCCAATAGAGCGGCGCCATCCACTGATTGTTGCGAATGCAGTCCCATCCATCCGATAGCCATAACCTCGCGTTGCTGTAGCCGCCATCGCGCATGAAGTCGAGATATTCGCCGTTGGTCACTAGGCGCGAGGCCAGGCGAAACGCTTCCAGATAAACCTTGTGGCGAGGACCCTCATTGTCGAAGCCGAAGCCTGCGCCCTCGAAACCGACGGAATACACCCCGTCTGCAAAACTGTGCCACTCCAGCGATGCCGCGGCGTTTGTGTGCGTCGGGGTAGCATGCTGGGGCTTGATGCGGTACGCGGGCCGAAGAGGATTTGCCCACAGCCCATTCTTCACGTCAGTGACGATCAGTTCCTGATGCTGCTGCTCGTGGTTCATGCCAAGCGCTAGGAGATCGCGCGCCGCTGAAGGCAGCTCCAGCGACAGCAGGTGAACCATAGCCTCGTCCACATAAATGCGATAGGCGTGGACCTCCTCCAGGCTGGGCCGCGACAGGACATGCCGCAGCGCTCGCAGCGGACGGTCGCCTACGGCGTTGTAGTAAGAGTTGAAAAGATTGCGGAAGGCCGGATGGAACGGGCGAAACTCCTGCATGTATTCCGACAGCAGGAACGTCTCGAAGAACCACGTAGTATGCGCCAGGTGCCACTTCGCCGGACTGGCGTCAGGCATGGGCTGCAAGCTGTGGTCCTCAACCGCAAGCGGAGCGCAGATTTGCATCGACGTATCGCGAACCGTCAAATAGCGCTGCAGCAGAGGCAGTTCTTGCTGGAACGCCGGAGCAGCGAACTCGGCTTCAACCGTGGCATGGGCAAGCGGGCGCGACATAAAACCCTTTGGATGCAAGAAATCGTTCGGCTGTTCTGTTTCCCCTCAAGCACCAGCCGATGTAGGAAAAGATGCGCCGGACGAGAGAAAGGTACAAATTCTAGGTCCTAAAAATGACCTTGAATCGTGAGCTCGACCGGAGCTTACTTGCCGGCTGGAACGGGAGCTACCGGCTTGGCGGCGGCCTCTGGGGGAGTCTCAGCGTGGAATTGTGGAACATATGAAGGTGTTTCATACAATCCCTTGAGGTCATGCCAGCGTACGGATAGCACCTCAAGGCCCATCTTGATGCCGTCGCGCAGAGGATTGATTTTAGAGCGATGATCGTGCGCCCACTCCACCGGGACCTCTACCGTCCGCAGCTTGAACTTATCGGCCAGGAACAGTAACTCGGGATCGAAGCCCCAACGCTCGACGCGCTGACGGGAGAACACGGTTTGGGCCGCCGACCGCGTAAACGCTTTGAAGCCGCACTGGGTGTCGTGATACTTCAGCCCAAGGGTGAGGCGCAGCTCCAAATTAAACAGGCGTCCGTACAACTGCCGGTACCACGGCTGCCGTTCCGTCTGCAGCTCCGATTGCAGCCAGCGCGATCCGATGGCCACGTCGGCCCCCTCCTGCAGGGCGCGGAACAGCTTCTGCGCCTCGTAAATCGGCGAGGAGAGATCGGCGTCGGTGAACATCACTACTTCGCCCCTCGCGTGCAGCATGCCGTTGCGGACGCTGTACCCCTTGCCGCGGTTGCCGGGATTTTCCACCAGCCGGAGCTCGGGATGGAGCGCCATGAAGCGATGGACAACTTCAACGGTGTTATCGCTGGACCCGTCGTTCACTACGATTACTTCGCCGGGCAGTTGGTATTGGCGAATGTAGTCTAAGACCTTGGGCAGTGATACGGTAAGGCGTTCACGTTCGTTGTAGGCCGGAATGATAAAGCTGTAGGTCAAGGCCATCCTCAGCTTGGGTTAGACGCGAATTCATTGTAAGCCAGTTGTAACCTCGTTAATATCAAGAGGAAAAAAATCGGCGGCGGATCGGTAGTGCAACCCGGCTCGGTTAGCCAATATCCGTATTGCCCGGAAATGGGCGTTTCTTACTCTGCTGCTTAAAGGGATTGTTGTGACGAAACACTCTATGCGCACCGTCCTGCTGTTGCTGGTGATATTGCCTGCCGGACTGCTATCCGGTGCCGTCTCACAATCCCATCCCGCCGCCGCAAAGCCCCACGCCACTCCAAAGTCCCACGTTGTTACGCTGGGCGGCGCGCTGGCGGTTAAGCTCTTCATTGGGCCGTCGGAAGAGCAGACGATGGATATCACGGTTCGGCCGCTGTATGTCGGCGGCAAGCTGAAGGACTTCACCACCGGCGAGCTGCACGATGTCACCGACCGCGAGTTTGTGGTGCGGCGGGCTTATCGCATCAACGATGCTTTGCCGGATGACGCCAGAAAGTCTCCCAAGTGGCTTTGGGAGCGCGGCGGCTGGTTGCTGGTCGACCGCTCCTCCGGCAAGCTTGCGCTGGTTAAGCTGCCGGACTTCGATCCGTTCTACTCCGAGGTGAGCTGGTATCGCGACTACGCGGCCTATTGCGGCATCACTTCTAGTGGCGAGCGGGTGAATGCCATTGTGGCGGAGATCGGCAACAAAAGGCCGCTGTATCGCAAAGAACTGGGCAAGGCCAGCCTGGGAAACACTCCCGACAGCAATTGCTCGCCTCCCGGGTGGCAGCGGCAGCCAGCGCGCGTGACGTTCCTGCCGAAGACGGGCAATCAATTTACTGTCAAGGTGAGCGGCCGATTTGCGGATGAGACGCCTGACAACGATTCCGATGAACCATAGGCGGAGCGCAGCGACATGAAGAACTTCGACGAGCTTTTGCGTGATGCCGAGAGGGCGCACGGCCATCTCTGCGCCGGACAGGTGCTGGGGGTGCGCCTGGCGATGCGCGGTCTGGAACTGCTGGGCATCGACGATCCTCACGGTAAGGACCGCAAGCGGCTGATCACCTTTGTCGAGATCGACCGCTGCGCCACCGATGCCGTTGCCGTCGTTACCGGCTGCCGGCTAGGCAAGCGGGCGCTGAAGTTTCGCGATTGGGGCAAGGTCGCCGCGACTTTCGTCGATCTCGAATCGGGCCGGGCGGTCCGGCTGTGCGCCAGGGAGAGCTCCAAGGCGCGGGCGCGGCAGATGCACCCCGAGATTGCGGACAAGAACCAGCAGCAGATGCTTGCCTATCGCGAGCTGCCGCACGACGAGCTGTTTACTGAGCAATGGGTGAAAGTGCCGCTGCCGCCGGAAGAACTGCCCGGCTACAAGGGCGAGCGCATCATCTGCGCGGAGTGCGGAGAAGGCATCAACTTTCAGCGCGAGGTGCGCCGCGACGGCAGGATCCTGTGTCGCGCCTGTGCCGGCGAACGGTATTACGAAGAGATTTCTTGACGAATCAAAAAAGGCACGCTGATCACTGCCTTGCGCTTTCGACCCTGCAGTAACAGTAAAGAAACTGCTGGACTGTTCCAAACGGCGTGCGGTGCAACTCCTTTGAGCTCTCCAGCAACCGGAAATGCACGCCAAACTCCCGGTGCAAGGACTCGGCGTCGTAGCGGACGACCTCAAGGCCGCTGCATTTTGTGGGGCCCTCCGGGCCGAAGGTACTGATGATTACATGCCCTCCGGGTCTCACCGACCGGACCACCTGCCCGATATAGGCCGCACGGTCGCTCTTGGCCGTCAGAAAATGAAAGACCGCGCGGTCGTGCCACACATCGTATGCGGAAGGCTGCAGATCGACTTTGGAGATGTCGGCAACCAGCCAATGAACACGGTCTGAGGCTTCCCCTAACCGCTTCCTGTCCGCATCGACGGCGGTTTGCGAAACATCGAGCACAGTGATGTTCTCGTATCCACGGGCCAGAAGATCATCGACCAGCGTGGATTCACCGCCCCCTACATCGATGACGGATGCAGAACGATCAACCGCCGCCTGTTCGATGAGCGCAAGAGAGGTTTCAAGATGCGGACGGTACCAACTGACGGCGTCCGGAGCTTTCTCGGTGTAGATCTTTTCCCAATGAGTCTGCGGATCCATGCTAATGCCACGCCGATCAATTTACTTACTACGAGTATCCTACCTCGGGGGCGAAGTCTGCAGACCGTGGGCCCCAGAAGTCGGTAGTGGTGTAGTGAGGGTCAAATCGCGCCGGCGGCTTGCTTCGGGCTTGCGGGCGGTTGTGCTCGATGTTGCAACCGGAGGGTGATTCATCGCTGTGGTCGATGGGCTGGCCGGACGATACCTGCTCTTCACTGCCGGCGGCCGGTGAAAAACCGTGTGGTCATGCTCCTGGTAGTGCTGGCCGAACAGCGGCAGAACAAGCTCCAGGGCCGCAGCGAAAACCAGAAGACGAATTGGCCCCGTGCTGAACATTAATCCCTAATCAATCCCGGTTCACTGCAAAGCTATTTTACCCTATCCGTTTAACCGGCACAGCAAAGCCTTCTCTACAACTTTCGCGGCGACGGTTCGGCCCTGCGGGGACGGCTTGCGGCGGCCGAGCGCCGAATGCTTTTGCGGCCCGTGATTGCAAACTGGTGCTCAAACTCCTTTAAGTCCACGCGCCGCCCCTTAAAGCGAATGCCTTCGGCTTCCAGCAGAAAGCGCTGCTCCAGGGCGGATTCACCGCGCAGCGAAATGTGTCCGCCGGAGCCGAGGATCCGCTGCCAAGGCAGGCCGCCGACTTGCTTCAGCACCCGTCCCACATGACGGGCGCAGCGTGGGTATCCCGCCGCCCTGGCGATCGCGCCATAGGTGCTGACCCTTCCCTTTGGGACGCGCCGAATAGCGTCCGAGATGGCCGCCACCAGAGGAGTCATCTTGCCGAAGCTTGGCGTCATTGCATTAGGACAGCCGCTAACATTCAGCACTGAGCCCATGCTCGTTTTCGCGGTGCCCGATGCAAGCGCGGAAGCGCCAAGTGCTCAATGCTAATTGCTAACTGCTAAGTGCTCGCCTCCTACGTTATCATTCTCCCTGATGCCTGACTCCATTCGCGATTCCGTCGCTCGTTTCTCCGACCGCGCCCAGGACTATGCCAAGTATCGTCCTCACTACCTCCACAATGTGGTAGAGGCCCTGCGAGAGACTTGCGGCCTGACGCCGCAGCACCTGATTGCCGACGTCGGCTGCGGCCCGGGGATGCTGGCCGAAATCTTGCTGGACAACGGCAACTCGGTCATCGGGGTTGAGCCCAATGCAGAGATGCGGCGGGCCGGGGAAAATTATCTCGCCGGATATCCTGCTTTTCGCATGATCGAAGGCAGTGCCGAAGCGACGACGCTCGATTCAGCCAGTGTGGATTTTGTCGTCGCCGGGCAGGCGTTTCATTGGTTTCGTCCGCAGGAAGCGCGGCTGGAATTCGCACGTATTTTGAAGCCCGGCGGCTGGGCGGTGATGGTGTGGAATGATCGCGACAGCAAGTCCACGCCATTCTTGCAGGCTTATGAAGCGCTGGTGCGGCACTACGCTATCGACTACGAACAGGTCTCTCACAAGTGGGTCGCCTCCTACGAGGCCCTGCAGCGTTTCTTCGCGCCCAATGAGATGACCCTCATCAGGCAGCACAACCAGCAACGGCTGGATCTCGACGGCCTGCGCGGACGCCTGCTCTCCTCTTCGTACATCCCCAAGTCCGGCGAGCGGTACGAGGCCATGATGCGCGCGCTGCCGCTACTCTTTGCGGCCCATGCCCGCGACGATCGCGTGGTTCTGGAGTACGACACCAACATCTATTGCGGACATCTAGTATCTAGTTGCATAAGTTAGCGTACAGTATTTTGGGATGTTTCTGGAAT
>VFSW01000120.1_pt1 | contig 97629 bp, 87 predicted proteins | sample 5358111 | NCBI WGS metagenome assembly VFSW01 (sample SAMN11554181, study PRJNA540505) | mine drainage metagenome | isolation source: sediment from site ElyBrook_90M | place: USA: Ely Copper Mine, Vershire, VT | collected 2017 | reverse complement strand
CCGCGTATATGGTGAGGTACCCATCTATGTTGTTACCCCCCGACCTTCAACCCTTGCGGGGCCGCAGACGTGCGGCCCCGCTTTTCAACCCGCAGCCTGGGCTAAAGTAGTGAGTTGCCCGGCATTCTCCTTCCCGGTACGCCCGAAGAACTGCAGGAGGCGCTCGCTTCGGCAAGCGCGTCGCAGCAGACGATCCAACTTTGCGGCGCCAATTCGAAGCGCCTCATGGCAGGGCCGGTCGCGCCCGCCGATGTCCGCATCGGTACGGCCGGAATGCGCCGCATCCTGCAATACGAACCGCGGGACCTCACCGTCAGCGTCGAAGCGGGAATCCCGTTTGCCGAACTCAACGCCGAACTGGCGCGGAACGGCCAGACGATCCCTCTCGACGGCCCCTATGGCGACGAAGCCACCGCGGGGGGCGTGGTGGCCGCCAATATCAGCGGCGCTCGCCGGCGGCTCTACGGCACGGCGCGCGATCTGGTCATCGGGATGAAGTTCGCCACGCTCGATGGCAAGCTCGTGCAATCGGGCGGCATGGTCGTCAAGAACGTCGCGGGGCTGGACATGGGGAAGCTCATGATCGGCTCTTTCGGGACTCTCGCCGCCATCGCGTCCCTCAACTTCAAGCTGACCCCCATTCCCGCCGCGGCCCGAACCGTCCTGCTGGCTTTCGAAGACCTTCAGGCCGCCATGGGAGCGCGCGATGCTGCCATTCGCGGCGTACTGAATCCTGTCGCCGTCGACATGCTCAATCCCGTGCTGTCGGCGCAACTCGGGCTGAAGCATTTCACTCTGGCCCTCATGTTCGCGGGCAACGAAGCCGTGATCGCGCGTTCTCTGCGCGAAGCGGGCGCCTTTGGCCCGGCGCGCACGCTCACCGTGGAAGAGGAGCGGAGCTTCTGGAGTTCGCTTTACGGCGTAACGCCTCATCATCTCGAAAAATTCCGCGAGGGCGCCGTTGTCCGGGTTTCGACCACGCTCTCGGAATGCGGCGAAGCGCTCGGCACCGTGGAAGGCCCCGCTCACGCGCACGCCGCGTCCGGCGTGGTGCGAGGCTGGTTCAGCCGCCCGGACGCGGCGGCGAAGTGGCTCGCGGCATCCGTGAAGCGCGGCTGGAAGGGCGTGGTGGAGTTTTCATCCGAATCCGTCCGGCCCGGTATGACGCTGTGGCCGGAACCCGGCGGCGATTTTGCGATCATGAAGGAAGTCAAGCGCATGTTCGATCCGGGAAATCTATTGAATCGTGGACGCCTCTACGGTCACCTCTAACATTCAAATCGACAAGCCGCAGCAGGCCGATCTCGACAAGTGCGTGCACTGCGGACTGTGCCTGAACGCGTGCCCCACCTACCGGGAACTGGGCGTTGAGATGGATTCGCCGCGCGGCCGCATCTACCAGATGGTGCAGGTCTCCGAAGGCCTGCCCATCGGCGATTCCTACAGGGAACATATCGATCTGTGCCTTGCCTGCCGGGGTTGCGAGAGCGCCTGCCCGTCGGGCGTGCAGTACGGGCGCCTGGTGGAAGCCGCGCGCGCGGAAATCGAGACCTCCACGGTGCGGCCGTGGCACAAGCGCATGTTGCGGGATTTCGTATTCCGGAAACTCCTGCCCTCACCCGTGCTGCTGACTGCCGCGGGCGCCGTTCTCTACATGTACCAGGTCAGCGGATTGCAGAGAGTTCTGCGAGCTTCGGGCCTGATGAAGCTGCTGGGGCCTCTGGGCGCGCGCGAAGCGCTGGCTCCGACCGCCGAGATTCCCTTCTTCTTCCAGCAGATCGGCCGGACATTCCGCGCCGAGGGCATAGCGAAGTACAGGGTCGCGATGATGGCCGGCTGCATCGCCAATGTTTCCTTCGCCCGTTTGAACGAGGCCACCGTGCGGGTGCTGCAGAAGAACGGCTGCGAAGTGGTGATTCCCTCAGGACAGACCTGCTGCGGCGCGCTGCACGTTCATGCCGGAATCCGCGATCAGGCGCGCGCGCTCGCCCGGCGGAATATCGATGCCGTGCTGGGGATCAAAAACACCGGCTTCGACGCGATAATCACCAACGCCGCCGGCTGCGGCTCGACCCTGAAGGAATACGACGAATTGTTCGAGCATGAGCCGGAATATCTGGAAAAAGCGCGCAAATTCAAGTCGTTGATGAAAGATGTTACCGAATTCCTGGCCTCGATCGAACTCAATCGGGAGATGACCCCGGTCAACGCAACGGTCACCTATCAGGATTCCTGCCATCTGGCCCATGGCCAGAAGGTCCGGAACGCGCCGAGGCAACTATTGCGCGCGATTCCGGGGCTCACGTTCAGGGAAATGCCGCTCTCCGATATTTGTTGCGGCAGCGCGGGTATTTACAGCGTTCTGCACACGGATCTTTCGATGAAAATCCTCGAAAGCAAAATGGGGAACGTGAAACTCGCCCAGGCGGACGTCATCGCCACCGCCAATCCGGGCTGCATGCTGCAACTCGAGGCCGGCGTGCGCAAATGGGGCCGCGGCGAGCGCGTGGCGCATGTGGTTGAGCTGCTCGACGAAGCGTATCGGGGCTTCTGAAGAGGGTTCGAATCAGACGGAACGGCCGAGCAGTCCGAAATAGGGTGCGGCAGCCAGCATGTGCCTGTCGTTGGTCCAGATTTCAGCAAACCCGGAATCCGCGGCTGTAACCAGATGGAGGGCGTCGAAAGTTCGCACGTAGCACGATGCAGGAAGGGCGCGGGTGGTCGTCTCGACGCGCCGCAGGAGCCGCTCGGTCACGGGCACCGGCGTGATCGCTCCGGTGGTCAAATCGTCCAGAAACAGATCCCGCCGTATGGCGGCGTCTGCCGGAGTGGCCGGTCCCTCACGCACCTTGCGATGAGCCAGACAAGCCATTTCAGCGATGCAGATCGCGGACGAATACACGCCGTCCGCCGCCCGCCGCGCCAGTTCCCGGACCAGCCTCCCGTCGGGCTCATTCCAGTAGCACTTTCCAAGGTAAGCGGTGTCGAAATACAGCCTCAAGTCCGGTCCTGCTCAAGAATCAGACCGCTGTCCATCGTCTCCGGCCCACTCATTATGAGAGCCTCCCGGTCGGGCATTCGGGGCGTGGGCCGATCGGAGATCGGGCGAATTTCGGCCACGGGGATGCCGCGCTTTTTAATGATGAAGGACTCCCCCTCCGCAACCTGGCGGACGATTTCGCTGGTTTTGAGATGAAGTTCGCGGAGAGTGGAAGACTTCATGTGTCACACTGTAGCACATTATCGTCATGGTTCGAACTCATGCCGGGGAGCCATGAAAAATCGGGTTGAATCTATTGGCTTTACCCGACGCGGAATTGAGCTGCCCCATCGGTTAAAACCCATCGTGGATGCGAACTTCCTGCCTGGGACGTTCGCGATACACTCAACACAGGATGCCCGGCGAACACCTCATCGATGCTGTCAACTCTCTTTCGCCCGAAGAGGAGACGTCCGTGCTTCAGTTTATCGATTACCTGAAGCGGCAGAGCCTCTCTGGCCCATCGCCGTTTCTTAAGGCTGCCGACGAGTTCATTGCGCAGCATCCTGAGTTGCTGCGCCGCCTCGCGCAGTGACCGTCTATCCGGCGGCGCATGAAGTCCTTTCCGTTCACCGGACGCTGATTGAACGATTGGCGGCTCCCACGCTTGCCTTGCGACGCGGGCGGAACCAGATCGGCCCAGTAAACCTCACCACGCCTCATTTCGGTTCTTTGCCGGTCTTGATCAAACGTTCGATTCCAGCCGACTCCAGGGTGGCATCCAGATCGAAGTCCGACCCGGCCATTTCTGCCGCGTATGCCGCGATCGCGGCGCGCCTTGATGGCATCAATGCTGGTTGGCTGATTTGAATTGTTCCAGCTGCTTCTGCCTCCGTGCTGAAAGACGAACCCAGCCTGCTCGAAGTTTTTGCCGGTGTGGAGGACGCCGCGGGCGAGGAGTTCGCGAAGTCCGTGGCCACGGTGAGCGCGGGCGCTGCAGGGGCGCGGGCGAGCGCCCGGGGATCGCATTGAGCCCGCGATAGAGCCCGCGATACAATCTTCCTTATATGTTCAGAGGTCTGGAGCACACGGCGATCGCTTCGCCCAATCCCGAAAAACTCGCGCACTGGTACGTCGATCACCTCGGGTTCCACATCAACCATTCCTATGCGGGGAATTTCTTCGTCAAAGCGCCCAACGGCTCGATACTCGAAATCATCCCCAGCGAAGGGTCCAGACCGCCGCAAAACATGGACAATAACAAGAATCCCGGCATCCGGCACCTCGCGATCGCCGTTGACGACTTCGATCTGGCTTACCGGCATCTCCAGGGCCTCAACGTCAGCTTTCTCAACGAACCCTTCGCGCTCGGCGCCAATCGCCTGGTTTTCTTCAACGACGGCGATGGCAACCTGCTCCACCTGATCCAGCGCGAGACCCCGCTTCCATAGCGAAGCGTAACCGCGTGCTGCGCCGCACCTTCAAAGCATTTGAGTACCGCGATTTCAGGCTCCTCTGGTTCGGCGCCTGCACGTCGAGCATCGGCACGTGGATGCAGGAGATTGCGCAGAACTGGCTCGTTCTCGAAATTACGAACTCCCCGTTTCTGCTGGGCCTTGACGCATTCCTGGGCGACATCCCGATCTTCCTCTTCTCTCTGGTAGGCGGCGTGATTGCGGACCGCATGGACCGGCGCAAGCTGCTGATGATCTCGCAGGCCATACAGATGACCAGCGCGCTGACGCTCGCGGCGCTGATTGCGACGCACAGAATTCAGGTCTGGCATATTCTGCTCTCGTCCGTGGTCGTGGGCACGGCGCAGTCGTTCGGCGGGCCGGCTTACTCCGCGCTGGTGCCAAGCCTCGTCGAGAAGGAAGACCTGCCGAATGCGATTGCGCTGAACTCGATTCAGTTCAACCTAGCGCGCGTGATCGGGCCGGTGCTGGGCGGGCTGGCGCTGAAGTACGTGGGCGCGTCCTGGTGTTTCGGCCTGAATTCGCTCTCGTTCGTCGCCGTCATGATCTCGCTGATGCGGCTGAACATCAATTTCAAACCTCCGCGCACGGGCGACTCGATCCTGACCGGCATGAAACAGGGGATCGGCTTTGTCCGCAAGCAGGGCGCAATGGAGACGCTCATCCTGATCGCGTTCTGCATGACCGCGCTCGCCATTCCGATGATCACCTTCCTGCCCGTCTTCGCGAAGGACGTGTTCCACTCGAACGAACTGACCTATACGATGTTCCTCGCCGCATCCGGCCTCGGTTCCATCACCGGCGCGCTGACGGTGGCGGCGCTCGGCAATATTCCGAACAAAGGGCGGGTGGCGCTCGCCATGCTGATGGCTCTCGGCACGGGAATTACGGCTTTTTCGCTCTCGAAATCGGTTGCCCTGAGCTGCGTTCTGCTGTTCTTTTCGGGCGCGGTGCTGATGTGCGCGTTCGCCATGATTTCGTCGCTGGTGCAGTTGATTACGCCGAACGACATGCGCGGCCGCGTGATGAGCGTGTATAACGTGGCTTTCCGCGGCGGTATGCCATTCGGGAGCATCACTACGGGATGGCTTGTACCGATTTTCACGGCTCCATCCGTCCTGTCGATTAACGGGCTGGTCCTGCTCAGCCTGGGCGCGTATTTCCTGTTTGTGCAAAGGCGGGTGGCGGAGTTGTAATGGGAGTTGCAATCGAATGAGACGGATTTTCCTGACAGCGCTGCTGTTGGCATCGGTAAGTTTCGCGGCGGACGATCTGGATCGTCTGCGGGACCGCCAGGACCGTGCGGGTCTGGACGCCCAGGCCGCCGCTCTGCATGCGGCCGCCGAAAAAACGCCGAACGACGCCAACGGATGGTATCGCGCGGCGATTGCGTACTCCTACGCGGCCGAGGTCGCCATGGAACTGCGCGACAAGGGCGCCGCGCAGAGGGCCGCGGAAGCGGGCGCGGGCGATGCGGACAGAGCCATTGAACTCAACGGCAAGAACGCCGATTATTACCGGGTGCTGGGGACCCTGGCCGGCCAGGTGATTCCGGCGAACCCCATCCTGGGCGTGCTCAGCTATGGCAAGCGCGCGAAAGAGGCGCTCGACAAGGCGATCGAGATGGACCCGAAGTCGCCCCGGGCGTTCGTCGCCCATGGGGTCGGCTACTACTATCTGCCGGTGAATCTGGGTGGCGGGCCGGAGAACGCGATCCGGGACTTCAAGCAGGCGATCGCGCTCGATCCGAAGTCCGCCGATGCGTATCTGTGGATGGGAATCGCGCTCAAGAAACAGCACCAGAACGCGCGCGCGCGTGAGGCTCTGACGAAGTCGCTGCAACTCGATCCGGACCGGGCATGGACAAAGGACCAGCTCGAGAAGACGCCGGCGCAGTGAACGGCTTCGGAGCGCTCGAGATTGTCGAGAGGTTCGATCCCGGCGCGGATGGCCTTGCGGGCAAGAGCCGCGAACTCACGCTCAACCTGCTGCGGCATTCCGGAGATCCCTTTTCGCGACTCCAGTTCGCTCCGGGGCATATCACCTGCACGGCGCTGGTGCTGCATCCGCTGGAACGCAAAGTGCTGTTCATGCACCATCACCGGCTGCGGCGCTGGCTGTTACCGGGCGGACATGTTGAAGAGTCCGACGCTTGCCTGGAAGAAGCGGCGGCACGCGAAGCCGGGGAGGAGACGCGCGTGCGTCTCGATCCGGAGTACCCCGCGCGCCTGGTGGGGATCGATGTCCACGGGATCCCGCCCGGGCGAAACGAACCGTTCCACCTGCATCACGACCTCATCTGGTGCTTCCGCGCACTGGCAGCGGAAATCGCGACCACCGGCGAGGCGCCTTCCGTACTTTGGGCTGAAGCCGCCGATTGGGACCGGCTGAACGTCGCCGAAAGCATCCGGAACGGCATTATCCGCGCGGCTTCAGACGGCTGATTAATTCAACAGGCCGCCGTGCCCCAGGCAGGCGACTTCCCAGGTGGAAACCCGGTACCGCGCCATCAGGGGCGGCAGCATCAGATCGATCACGTTCGGCTTCAGAGACCGGAAACAACCCGGCGCCGACATGATGGGTGTGTCGTCCTTGTATCCCATGAGGAGCAGGTGTCCCGGCTCGACGGGGGCGAGGAAGCGCTCGATCTGGCAGCCGATCTTCTCCATGGCGAGACCGACGACGTCGGCCGGGCCCGCCGGGGCCGTAGTCGACGCGACGAGGATCACGGACGGCTTCCCGCGCAGCAGGTGCTGCATGCCGCGTGAGACATGCTCTTCATTTTCGAGAACCGCCAGACTGGCGTGGGTGCGAATGCCGAAGCGCTCCAGTTTCTGGCGCAGCACGGATTCGAAGAGCACTTTGGCGCGATCGCCGTTGACGGGGTCGCAATAGAGCACCGCCACGCTGGCGCCCTGCATGGGCCGGGCCTGCATGATCGGCCCCCGCTCGCGCAGCATGGCGATCAGGCCGTCGAAGTCCGATTTCGCCACGGCAAAAGGGGCGCTTTTAATCGTGGCTATTCTTTGTCCGGCCATCGCATAACTGAAGTTCGTGGTGGTCGCAATGACCACTCCGGACGTGCAGTTTACCTGGCGAAGCAGTTCGTCGTCCACCAGCACGCAACAGGTTTCCGTCGCGATGAGGTTCGCGCGCCCCCCGGGAGCGAGCTGTATCTCGCAGGCCCCGCAGGCCATTTCGCCCGCAACGGCGCAAACGGCCTCATCTTCGGAGATCTCGCCGTCTTCGAGCTGGGCGACCCATATATTCTCCATCCCTTCCAGTTGAAGGACACGGATGTCTTCTTCCCGGAGGATGTGGCCTTTGGCCAGCAGTTTCTTTCCGCCTGGCCGGAAAATCGCCGAGGAAAGAATGCGGCCCGTGGATTCCTGGATTTCTATCGTTTGCGCTTTCATGTTGAACAGTCGCTCCCATTCGAGCCGCGGGGCTGATGCCTCCGTCGGCGCAATCAAAATCGAATTACAGAACTATGGTTACAACAATACTTGATATTTCTCACAATTCGTTTAAAGAATAATACCAATAGGAACAACGCGGATAAGAATTTGGGGTAAGAATAATACGGACAACGGGCGGAATTTTATCCGCCCGGAGGAAGGGGATGGGAAGGCAGGATGGATGACGCTCAGCCGGCGGCTACGGGTTCGGGTTCGGGCGCGTCCACGGGTTCGGCCGGCACGGCGGGCTGAAATTCCCGTTTGTATTTGCAGCCGGTGGCGGGGCACTGGAGGAAAGCGCCGGCTTTGAGGAACTTCTCGATCAGATACGGACCGCCGCAGTCCGGGCACTTTTCGGGCACGGGCCGCGCCCATGCCACAAAGTCGCAGTCCGGATACCGGTTGCAGCCGAAGAAGGTCTTGCCGCGCCTGGAGCGCCGCTCCACGACCTCGCCTTCGGAGCATTCCGGGCATTTGACCCCGATCGTTTTCTGCTTCACGTACTTGCAGGCCGGATAATTGCTGCACGCGGTGAATTCCCCGAAACGGCCGTACTTCTGCACCAGATTACTGGCGCACTGAGGGCATTTTTCGTCCAGCTGAACGTCGGCCTTCTTCTGCGCGCCGCCAATCTGCTTGGTGGTTTTGCAGTCGGGATACCCGGTGCAGGCGAAGAACGTCCCGAAGCGGCCCTTCTTCAGCACCATCGGCCGGCCGCAATTCTGGCAATATTCCTCTTCGCCCTGTTCGCCCAGGTCGCCCTTCTCGATATCCGGCAGATCGACCGTCAGTTCACGCGTGTAGGTGCATTCGGGGTAACCGGTGCAGGCCAGAAAACTGCCATGCTTGCCCCACTTGATCACGAGAGGCTTGCCGCACTTGTCGCACATGAATTCGGTGGGTTTTTCCATCCGCTTGATGTTCGTCATGTGCTCTTCGGCGTTGCCGAGGTCTTTCATGAAGCGCTCGTAAAAGTCGCTCATGGCCTCGCGCCAGTCGAGTTTGCCTTCTTCGATTTCGTCGAGATCCTGCTCCATGCGCGCGGTATAGCGCACGTCGAAGATATCGTTGAAGCTTTCGAGAAGCAGGTCGGTGACCACCATGCCCAACTCGGTCGGACGGAACTTTCCGCCTTCCTTGGTCACGTACTCGCGCTCCTGGATGGTCGAAAGAATAGAAGCGTAGGTGGATGGCCGCCCCACGCCGTCCGATTCCAGTTTCTTGACCAGAGTCGCTTCGGTATAACGCGCCGGCGGCTCGGTAAAGTGCTGCTCGGGCTTCAGCGCCCGCAGCTTCAACTCTTCCCCGGCCGTGACGGCGGGCAACTTGTGCTTGATCTCGTCGTCTTCCTCGTCCTTCTGGTCTTTGCCTTCTTCGTAGACCGCGAGGAACCCGTCGAATTTCTCGACCGAACCGGTGGCGCGGAAGGTGTAATCCGTGCCGCCAAGCCCCGCAACGCTCAGATCGATGGTGGTCTGGTCGAAGACGGCGGGGTTCATCTGGGAGGCGATGAAACGCATCCAGATCAGGCGGTACAGCTTCAACTGGTCTTCGGCGAGGAACTTTGCCGCTTCGTCCGGCGTGCGCATGGCGGAGGAGGGACGAACGGCTTCGTGCGCATCCTGCGCATCCTTCTTCGATTTATAAACGTTGGGCGCGGCGGGCACGTACTGGGGCCCGAACTTGCCGCCGATGAACTCGCGCGCTTCCGTTACCGCGTCGTCCGAGACCCGCGTGGAATCGGTACGCATGTAGGTGATCAGGCCGACGGCGCCTTCGCTGCCCATCTCCACGCCTTCGTAGAGTTGCTGCGCCAGCATCATCGTGCGCTTGACGCTGAACCGCAGCTTCCGCGACGATTCCTGCTGCAGGGTGGAGGTGATGAACGGAGCCACCGGATTCCGGCGCTTCTCCTTCGTTCCCACCGATTTGACGATGTACTTCGCGCCTTCAAGATCGGCCACGAGCGCGTCGGATGCGGCCTGGTTCGGGATTTCGGGGGCTTCTTCGCCTTTGCGGAACAGACGGGCGTCGAAGTACGGAGTCTTCTTCGCCGCGAGGTTGGCGTCGAGAGTCCAGTATTCCTCTTTGACGAACGCCCGGATCTCGCGTTCGCGTTCCACCACCACGCGCACCGCCACCGTCTGGACGCGTCCCGCCGAAAGCCCGCGCCGGACCTTGTCCCACAGAAGCGGAGAGATTTTGTAACCGACCAGCCGGTCGAGCACGCGGCGCGCCTGCTGCGCATCCACCAGGTTGATATTGACCTGCGCCGGTTTCTCGAACGCCTTTTCGATCGACTTCTTCGTGATCTCGTTGAACATCACGCGGAAGAACTTCGGGCCGTCTTCCGCCTTGCGCTTGTCGCCCTTTTTGGGCTTCAGTTCTTCCTGAAGATGCCAGCAAATGGCTTCGCCTTCGCGATCGGGATCGGCCGCGAGGTAGACGTTTTCCACCTTCTTCGCGGCATCGCGAAGCTCCTGCATGAGCTTCTTCTTGCCCTCAATGACTTCGTACTGCGGGCGGAAGCCATTATCCACGTCAACGGCGAGATCGCGCTTCGGAAGGTCTTTGATGTGCCCCAGCGACGCCTTGACGATGAATTGCTTGCCAAGGTACTTGTTGATGGTCTTCGCCTTCGCCGGTGACTCGACGATCACTAAAGATTTTGCCATAGCTCCACTAGTTCTTCAGAATAGACTACGGAAGTGCGCAGGCCGGCCGGGCAACTTTGCCCATGGCCGGACGGGCTACCACACTTTAACAAAGTTCCGGCCGGGGAGTTGCCGGGCCAGACCGAGGATCTCCAGTTCGAACAGCGCCGCGATAATCTCCGATGGCGACGCATCCTCCAGTGTATCCACGAGGAGGTCGAGCTGAATCGCCTGGTCGGTTTTCAATTTCCCCAGGACCCGGCGGGCAACCAGCTGGTGCGGTTCGCTTAGTTCAGATGCGGCGGCACCGGCGGAGGATTCGGCGGCGCCTGTCGCGGAGGCTCCGGAACCGGCTGTAAGTCCCTGATCCAGAATCCTTTGCCTGCCTTCATCAATGAGACGTCTTTGCGCGGTCTGGGGCAGGTCCACCACCACGTCGTTCCAGTCCTGGACGAGTTTTGCCCCCTGTTTGATGAGCAGATTCGGACCCCAGCTCATCTTGGAAGTGATGTTTCCGGGGACGGCGAAAACCTCCCGGCCCTGGTCGATCGCCAGGCGGGCGGTGATGGCCGAGCCGCTGTATTGGGCGCCCTCGATCACCAGAATGCCGCAGCTCAGACCGCTGATGACCCGGTTGCGAATCGGAAAATTCTGAGGAAACGCCGTGGCGCCCATGGGAAATTCCGAGACGATCAGCCCCCGCGCCGCGATATCCGCCGCCAGTTTGCGGTTCTCCGACGGATAGACCACATCCACGCCGCAGCCCAGCACCGCGATGGTGAGTGCTTCCGGGCCCAGGGCGGCCGCCAGCGCGGACTTGTGGGCTGCGGTGTCGATGCCACGCGCCATGCCGGAGGTAACGGTCATCCCGGCGCGGGCAAGGTCGCCCGAGAGCCGCTCGGCCGCGGCGATTCCATAAGGAGTGGGATGGCGGGTCCCGACCACCCCGATGCAGACGGACGAGAGCAATTCGACCCGGCCGCGGGCGAAAAGAAGCGGCGGCGGGTCGAAGATCTTCCGCAGCGGCTCGGGATAGCGCGGATCGCCGAGCGTAATCAGTTGCGCCCCGGCCTCGCGGATCTTCTGCTGCTGGGTCGCCGCGTCGTCGAAGCTGCATCCGCCGGCGACGGAGCGCGCGACCGCCCCGGTCAGGCCGGCGGCCTCCAGTTCGCTCACGGAAGCGCGAAAGATCGCCTGCGGCGTGCGTAAACGCTCCAGCAGCAACCCGATCCGGCGGGTGCCGAGACCGGGGACCATCCGCAGCGCAAGCCAGCAGATTTCGTCTTCGAGGGAAAGGGCGGGAATCGTGTGCATCGCCTAATATGGTTGTTTCCGCCCGCCGGGATTCTCATGAAAAAAGATGCCGATTACTTCGAGGGCACGGAACCGGATTTGATTTTCGTCGCCAAACGTCTGAAGGACGCCATCGGCCTGGAGGCGGTGCTGACCGGGGCGGGCCTCGACTACGCGGTCGAGGCGGACGAGTACGAAGGCGGGATGATCTTCAAATCGAAACGCATCGGGGCGTTTTTCTATGTGCGTCCGGAGACGCGGGAGGCGGCGCTGGCTTTGATGCTGGAGAAAGGCTATGTGCCGGCGAAATGAGCAGAAATTGAGATGACGCGGTCGGACGCTGGAACGAGCCGTTCGCTTGACGCTTCGTGCGGTCCCTGGCGATCTTCAACCGCGCTCCTTGACAGTCGCGGCTCGGCAGGCGACTCTGGCACTGATGCTGGAGAAGGCTATGTGCCAGCCACGGGGATAGCCGCCGGATAACTGCTGCGGCCGTCCAGATAGACGATCAACTGCTCCGCCTGCCCGACGGGATCGTTCGCGTTCAGCCGGAAGGTGACCTGCGTGTACGCCCCGGTTTGCGTAATCGCTCGCGCCTGGTGGCTTACGCCTCCGACGCTTACCTGCACGCGGCTGGGGTCGATGGTGGCTCCCGGCGCGCCGAAACCGGTCAGGGTTACGATCAGCACATCCTGCGGATGAGCGGGACTGGCCGCGTCGATGTAGGCGCCTGCGACGTTCTGTACCGCCGCGATGGTGGCGGGTGGAGTGTCGATATTGACCGTGAGCGGGAACGCATTCAGGACTCCGTTGTTCAGAGTCAGGGTTGCCGGACCCGGCGCGAGGTCACCCGGGATCCGGAGGTTGATCTGCGATGCGGATGCATAAAGAATCGCGGCCGGCTCGCCGCCGATGGAGATCGCGGACGCGGCGTTTGGCGCCGTCAGGTTAGAGCCGTAGAGGGTCACAATCGCTCCCGAATAGGCGCCGGTGAGACCGGGCGTTGCGTTGAACAGAACCGGGTATGCGGCCGGCAAGCCTGCTGCCTGCGGCGTAATCTGAAAGCCCGCCGGCTGAGTGGCGGTCTGAAAGCCGGAAATCGCGCTCACATCGGGATTCGACAGCGCGGCCCCGGGCGAGACGGAAACATCCACCTGCACATGATTCGGCGACAGCACAAAAACACGCTGCACCGAGATGTCGCTGGTTCCGAATCCGACGGTTACCGAGCCGGGTGTAAAAGAAAAGCCGTTGCCCAGGATATCCACGACAGCGTCCGCGCCCGCAGGCAGGGATGAAGGGCTGATTGAGGTAATCGACGGGGCGGCTGAACCGCCGTAAGAGTATGTGACCGGCGAGGCGGACTGCAGGAACTGCGAATTCTGACCGTCCGAATTGTACGCCGTCAAAGTGGCCTGCTGATTGTTGGCGCCCGCGGGCGGAATCGCCACGGCGGAACCGGCCTTTGGATCGAGCGACACGATCGACGCCGGCAGACTATCGAAGTAGAGCTGCGTGTCCGCGGCCCAGTTGGTTCCGGTGACGGTCACCGTGCCATCGCCGTTGCCGGTGGCCGACGTCACGGTGGGCGGATCGCTTCGGGTCAGATTGATACCCGCGGGCAGAACGTAAGTATAGTCCGGGCCGTTGAAGATCACGTGCTGCGGGCCGGGCTGTCCGAAGGGGTTGAAGTTGAGATCGAGCGCGTAGTACGTATATCCGTTTGCCGTATACGGACGAGGGGGCGCGATCGAGAGGGAACCGCCCAGCGACTGAACGCCCAGTCCGCCGTTCACCTGCCCATTCGCGGCGGTGACGATGGATGCAGCCACGGTGGCCCCGGCTGCCGACATATTGACGTTGGCGGGGGTGATCCCGGGGGGTTGATTGTTGAAATACCCGTAGATCTGGCCGTCATAAAGCGGAACATCCGGACGGGAGCCGGTTGCGATGTCGATGCCTTGCAGCGAGGCGCCGGCCGTGACAGTTACCAGTTTGGCCTGAACGAAATTCGTGGTCGCGGGATAGAACAGCGTGTTGACCGGCCCGGAAGGGGGCGCGACGCTCCCATCGGCATTCCACGGTCCGTAGATATCGGCGTCGGGCGGCATGGTGTGGACATAGACGTAATACGCGCCCGGCGGAATGCCGCCGATCCGGAAAGTGCCGTCAGGATTCGTGACCGCGCTGACCGCGTCGCCGCCGTTCGGAACCGCAACGACGGAAGCCAGATGCACCGGATTCCCGCCGGCCGTGATCTGCCCCGAAATGCTTCCGAATTGGGCGAAGTTCGCATTGGGATAGAGCACTGAAATCCCCGCGATATCGTCCGCGCCGAGCGGACGGGTCAGGGTGGTCGAGCGCGTGGTGGCCTGCGACATGGTGGCGGAGGTGAACGTGTGCTGCAACCCCAGCGCATGGCCCATTTCGTGGAGCGCCGTCAGGAAGAAACTCTGGTTGTAACTCGGGCCGGGCGCCACCGTCAGGTTGCGGTTCAAATGCACGACGGACCGCAGAATCGGATAAAACTGCGAGCCATCGGCGGCTGTGACCGGGTTCGCGGTCGAAGTGGGGCCGCCGTAACCCTCAATACCGGGCGGCAGATCTTCGAAGACCACGTCGCCACCGGCGGTGTTCTGCGCGGTTGCGCTGTTTTCGAAGCCTCCGAACGCTACCCGGAGGTCCGATGAAGCGACCCCGTTCCACACCAGAGCCGCCTGCTGAATCCGGCTCACAACGGAGTTGAACGTGTCGGTTTGCGCGTACGTGGAGGGGCCGGTTTCGGAGACGAAGAACGTGACGGTCTTGTCCGGGAGCGCGGAGAGGTCGAATCTCTCCGGCGCGTTACCGCCGTTCAGGTAATGGATGAAATGGTAGTAAGCGGACGCAGGCGCCGCGGCTGCCAGCAGAACGGCGAGCAATGCGGTGGAAGGCTTCATTTCGGAGCCTCAGCCGAAACGCGCCTGACCCGGGTTTTCATGTCCGTAAGTTTCGTCCGCACCGCATGGTCTTTCACTTCGCGCCCGCTCGTGTCGAGGATCGTTTCGCCGATCCGCGCGCGTGTGGCCAGAATCGAGCCATCCGGCTGCGGCGTCACGTCGAAGAGTCCCTGGGTCAACCCAACCAGATGGGTGATGCCGGTGGAAGCGGAAGTCCAGAGGAACAGCACGTATTCGGAACCTGCATGCAGAACCGGCACACCGGGGAACGACTGCCGGTAACCGCCGGCCACGCCTCCCGGAAGCATGACTTCGGCCGGGGCAGCGCCTTTCCAGCTCTCCGAAACCTGTAGCTTGTAGTGCGTATAAATGGTTGAGCCGGTGAAGCTCGCGGTGGAACCGGTGACGCGTGCACGGACGATCGCCGTGGCGTCCTGCGTCATCTGTTCCATGCTGAGTTGTTGCAGCGTTGCCGCTCCGGCGGAGCAGCAGGCCCATAAAACAACGAGGCTAAGGCCGAAAACTCTGTACATATATTACTTACGACTGTGGAAAAGCATGTTCCGTACCGATCCGGTCCATTCATTCCAATGGCGTTACGAGCGAATCGTGCGGCGGGTCCGTTTCACTCGGACACAAGCTTGAGACACGGAGTCTCATTTTGGGGATTTTCAGTTCCGAACGACGAGGATCGGAATGTTCAGGTCGTGCCGCACGGGATTGATCGTATTTCCGAAGATCAGATCCTTGAAACTGCCATGTCCGTGGGCGCCCATGACCAGCAGATCCGGATGGATTTCGCGCGCATAATTGACGATCTCTTTGCGCGGGTTCGAGCCGTGCCGGATGGCGGTTTCGACATGGATCTTCATTTCGCCGAGGGACTCGACCAGACTATCGAGGTATTCGCGGCCCGCCTCCACCTCGGCAGTGGACGATTCCGAACCGTAGATCTGGCTGGTAACGCCCTCCTCGACGTGCAGGAGGTAGATCGCGCCATGCGTGCGGGCGGCGAGACCCGCCGCGTGGCCGAGCGCGATGCGGTCGAGCGGAGAGTGATCGAGCGGCACCAGAATGCGGCGGTATTCGGGGGCGGAGATCAGTTCGGCGGAACGCTCCTCAAGCCCGAGCGTGGCCGGCGCGGCGGCGCGGCGGTAGGGCTGCAGAGTGATCCAGAGGAGGAGCCCCAGAAGCGCGCCGCAGACACAAATCGAAGCCGCCCAGACCAGTGGCGCCCAGTTCCCGGCGCCGCGCGCCCAGTCCGAAATCGCCTGCCAGGCCAGCCAGAGATTCAGCCCCAGAACAGCCAGCGCCGTCACCCACCCGGCGATGCGAAGCTTGAGCCCGCTCACGAACGGGCCCATGCGCTGCGAATCGCTGGTGAACTGGATCAGAGGCATGATGGCGAAGGGCAACTGCAGGCTCAGGACCACCTGGCTCAACAGGAGCAGCTGAAATGTGCCCTCGCTCCCCGCCACCCAGATCACGATAAAGGCGGGCACGATGGCGAGCGACCGGGTCGCGAGGCGCCGCAGCCACGGCCGCACGCGGATGTTGAGGAAGCCCTCCATAATGATCTGGCCCGCCAGCGTTCCGGTGAGCGTGGAGGATTGCCCGGAGGCGAAAAGCGCGATGGCGAACAGCTTTGCCGCCACTGCGGTGCCCATCAGCGGCGCAAGCAGGAGAAAAGCCTGCTGGATCTGCGTGACTTCCTTGCCCGCGCGGTAGAACACGGCCGCGGCCAGAATCAGGATGGCGCAGTTGATGAACATGGCGCCGTTGAGCGCCACCGAGCAATCCACCAGATTCCACTTGCACGCGGCGCGTTTTTCCGCGGTGCTGCGCCCGAAATCGCGCGTTTGCACGAGCGCGGAGTGCAGATAAAGGTTGTGGGGCATGACGGTCGCGCCCAGGATCGCGATCGCGGTATAGAGGCTGCGATTGTCGATCCATGGAACCAGTCCGCCGAGAACTCCCATGGCGTCGGGCCTGGCCATGAAAAGCTCCGCCGTGAAACAGATTGCGATGACCGCGATCAGGCCCAGAATAAAGGCTTCGAGATAGCGGATGCCGAGCCCCTGCAGCCACAGGACCAGCAAGGTATCGAGCGCCGTGAGCAGGACTCCGGCCAGGAGCGGGATATGGAACAACAGGTTCAGCGCGATGGCGGCGCCCAGCACTTCGGCCAGGTCGCAGGCTACGATGGCAATTTCGCAGAGGAACCAGAGAGCCAGGTTGACACCTCGGGGATAGGATTCCCGGCACGCCTGCGCGAGATCCCGGCCGGTGACGATGCCGAGGCGCGCGCCCAGCGTTTGCAGTAAGATGGCCATGGCGTTCGACATGACCAGGACCCAGAGCAACCGGTAACCGAAGTGAGCGCCGCCATCCAGATCCGTGGCCCAGTTGCCCGGGTCCATGTAGCCGACGCTGACGAGATAGGCGGGGCCGGAGAAGGCAAAGATACGCCGCCAGAGCGACGGGTGGTCGGTGCGCACGCTCTCATGCACGTCAGAGAGCGACCGGCTTGGAGTGGCGTTGCCTGGAATCAAAACGATAAAGTCCCGCTAGTACCAAATGTACCTCCGCAGGCCGCCGGCCGGAGGGAAAACGCACGTTCGGGCAACCCGGAAACGGGGCGCGGGAACGCGCGGGAACAAGGGTGGTTGTTTTCGCTGCCCGTTCTGTACTAAAATTGGAGTTTTGGCGGTTCGCTCATGCGCTGAAGTGTGCGCGCGGAGCATTCCATTTGTTTTTTCAGGCGAGGCTCATTTCCCAATGCATGCAATTATCGAAACCGGCGGAAAGCAGTTTCGCGTCGCCCCGGGCGACGTGATCCGTGTGCCGAAACTGGCCGCCGAAGTCGGAGCGGAAGTCGCGCTCGGCAAAGTGGTCGCACTGTTCAAGGATGGCGGCGATGCGGGCGTCGAGATGCTGACCGGCGAGAACGCCGGCGCGGTACGCGTCAACGCAACCGTTTCCGCGCAGGATCGCGGCGAGAAAATTCTGGTGTTCAAGTTCAAGCGCAAGAAACAGTACAAGCGCACGCAGGGCCACCGGCAGGATTATACGGAGGTCCGCATTCGCGACATCGTTGCCTGAAGCAACGAAGCCGTCGGCGGGAGTTTAAGTCATGGCGCATAAAAAAGGTTTAGGCAGTTCCAAAAACGGGCGCGATTCGAACGCGCAGCGGCTCGGCATCAAGGTGTTCGGCGGCCAGGTGGTTCCGGGCGGTTCGATTATCGTGCGGCAGCGCGGCACACCCATCAAGGCCGGCGAGAACGTCGGATGGGGCAAGGACGACACGCTGTTTGCGAAGGTCACCGGCACCGTTCTGTTTCGCGATCGCGGCCGCATGGGCAAGTTCGTCAGCATCAAGACCGCTGAAGCGCAGCCCGTGGCTCAGTAGAGCCGGGTTTTTAAGCCGGGTTTTCAAATAAGGAGTCTGGCCGCCGGCTGGCGCGTGCTTCTCACGCCAGGCCGGCGGCTTTTTTCATGCGCGTTCACGACGTACGAATCACCATAACCGCGGGCGACGGCGGCAACGGCTGTCTGGCGTTCCGGCGCGAGAAATACGTGCCGCACGGAGGGCCGAGCGGCGGCGACGGCGGGCGCGGCGGCGACATCGTGATGATGGCGACCAATCACCGCAATACCCTGCTGCATTTTCGCTTCAATCCGGAATACACGGCCCAGCGCGGACGCCACGGCGAAGGCAGCAACCGGACCGGGCACGAGGGCGAGAGCCTGACCGTCCAGGTGCCCGTGGGGACGAGCGTGTTCGACGAGGAAACCGGCGAGGCCCTCTTCGACTTCACCGAAGACGGGCAGACCTGGATCGCGGCGAAAGGCGGCCGCGGAGGCCGCGGCAACGCGCGCTTTACGAGTTCCACCCATCAGGCTCCGACCGAGCACGAAGACGGCAAGCCGGGCGAGTTCAAAAAGCTGCAGTTGAAGTTGAAACTGCTGGCCGATGTGGGGCTGGTGGGGTATCCGAACGCGGGCAAATCCACTCTGATTTCGCGCATCTCGGCCGCGCGGCCGAAGATTGCCGATTATCCGTTTACGACGCTCGAACCGAATCTGGGAGTGGTGCAGATGCCGGACTTGCGCAGCTTCGTGGTGGCCGATATTCCCGGGATTATCGAAGGCGCGCACGAGGGCCGCGGGCTTGGGATTCAGTTTCTGAAGCATATCGAACGCACCAAAGTGCTGGTGCATCTGGTGGATATGTCGGAGACGGGCCGCGATCCGATCCACGATTTCGAGACCCTGATGGTGGAACTCGCCAGTTTCGACGAAAAGCTGGCGAAGCGCCCGATGCTGGTGGCGGCGAGCAAGATGGACGTGGCGCAGTATCCCGAAAAAGTGGCGGCGCTGCGCGAACTGGCGGGAGAGCGCGGGTTGCCGTTCTTCGAGATCTCGAGCGCCACCGGGCAGGGCATTGAAGCGCTGAAATTTGCGCTGGGCGAACGCGTGTTGCAGTAGCGTTCAACGCCGCGCGCGATTCGTTGTATACTCGTCGCGATGAATCCACCCGGACACCCGGCGTGCAGGCCCTATTTCAGGCTGCGGAGGCACGACGCGCCGGCCAGAGCCGTTCCCGGCGAGGCTGCGTGGTCCGTCCCCGATCTTTGCAGCGCCTATGACTGGCCGTCCGGCCTGGACGGCGGCGGCACGATCGCCATCGTCGAACTTGGCGGCGGCTGGGTTCAGGAAGACATGGATGCGTTCTTCCGCTCGATCGGCCAGCCGATGCCCCGGATTGTGGATATTTCGGTGGACGGGACCGCGAACAACCCAAATCAACACCTCGCCGATCCGCGAAACGATCCCGACTACGAGGTTGCTCTCGACATTCAGGTAGCGGCGGCTTCGTACTTCGCCGCTACCGGCCATGCGGCTGCGATCCGGGTCTACTGGGCACGGGATATCGCACACGCCATCCAGGCTGCGACGGCGGACGGCTGCGACGTTTGTTCGATCTCCTGGGGGTCCGACGAAAGCGACTGGGGCAACGGGGCGGCAGAGCGGGTGGAGGCCGCGGCACTGGCGGCCACGAACGCCGGAATGGCGATTTTCGCGGCTTCGGGCGACAACGATTCGAGCGACGGCGGTCCCACGCCCGCCAACGTGGATGTTCCTTCGTCCTGCCCGCACGTGGTCGGATGCGGTGGAACCAGCAAGACGGCCGCTGCCGAGACCGTCTGGAACAACACCCCCGGCGCCACGAACGGACATGGCACGGGTGGCGGCTACTCGACCGTTTTCTCCATGCAGGGTTTTCAGGCCGGCGCGCCCAACGGGCCGGGCAGGATGGTGCCGGACGTGGCTGCCGACGCCGATCCGAATACCGGCTACATCATCCGGGTGCACGGCGCGCCAGTTGCGGGGGAGGGCGGGACCAGCGCGGTGGCCCCGCTTTACGCCGGTTTGTTTGCCGCGTTTGGAACCAAACCGGGTTTCGTAACGCCCAGACTCTGGAAGAACCATCTCTGTTTCAACGACATCAGCCAGGGAGATAATGGCTTTTATCGCGCTCGCATCGGGCCGGACCCCTGCACGGGGCTCGGATCGCCGATCGGGACGAAACTCGCGGCGCTCCTGGCCAGACGGCCTGGCGCTGAAAATAATGGATAATCCACTGAACCCTGTCGAATTGCGCGTGTTGGGCGCATTGCTCGAAAAAGAGAGCACCACCCCCGAGTACTATCCGATGTCGCTGAACGGTCTGGTGGCGGCGTGCAATCAGAAGACGAACCGGTGGCCGGTGACCGAGTATTCCGACGACGATGTAATGGCGGCGCTCGATGGCTTGAAGCCGCGCGGGTTTGCCTCGTCCATTACGGGCGGGGGACGGGTCACGAAATTCGCGCAGAGGTTTACCGAGAAGCTCAATCTCGGGCGCAGGGAGACGGCCATTCTGTGCGTGCTGATGTTGCGCGGGCCGCAGACGGTGGGCGAGATCAAGGGGCGGACGGAGCGCATGTACGGGTTCGCGGATCTGGACGAAACCGAGACGGTGCTCCAGAAAATGATCGACCGGACGGAAGGCGCGCTGGCGCAGAGGCTGCCGCACGCTCCGGGGACGAAAGAACCGCGATTCGCGCAGACGCTGGCGGGCACGGTGGAATTCGCGCCGGCGGCGCATACGCCCGGTCCCGACAGGCTTTCCGCGCTCGAAGCCGAGGTGGGCCGGTTGCGCGAGGAAGTAACGGAACTGCGGCGGCGGCTGGACGAAGTGTGCTGAGTTGAAGGGAGCGGGAATGAATAAGCGGCAATTTCTACGGCGAGCCGGAGGAGCGATTGCGCTGAGCGCCCTGTCCGGCGGGCGGAGCGGACTGGTGACGCCGCTTGCGGCCCAGACCGCGAATTCCGGCGGCGCGGCCCGGGACAACAGCATCGCGCGCGTCACCGCGACGGCGGTGAACGTCGCCTGCGAGTATCAGGCCGGGTCTTATAAACGTCCGATCCGGATGAGCGGCGTGGTGGCGGAAGTGGAAACGGCCGATGGGGTAACCGGGCATGGGTTCTCTTCGATCACCAACGACGAGATTGTGGTGGCGGCGATTCGCGACGTGGTCGCGCCTTACCTCAAGGGCAAAGACGCCATGGCGCGCGAGAGGATTTCCGAAGATCTGTTCTGGCGCATGACGCCGCGCGGGCAAACGGGCCACGCGGTGCATGCCATCTCCGCCATCGACTGCGCGCTCTGGGATATTGCGGGCAAACGCTACAACGAACCCGTCTGGCGGCTGCTGGGCGGGGCGCGCAGAGAGGTCCAGGTGTACACCACGTGCGGCATGGACTTCCTGAGCCGGGATGAACTGGCGCAGGTGGCGCGCGACATGGTGAAGAGCGGACAGAGCCGGCTGAAGATGGTGGTCGCTGCCGGCGCGAACAATACCGGCCGCACCGGCAAGTCGATCGAGGGGATACTGGCAGAGGACGTGGCTCGCGTGCGCGCCATGCGCGAGGCGGCCGGCGAAGGCGTTTCGGTCTCGATCGACGCCAATCAGAGTCTGGACGAATTTCAGGCGCGCCACTTCGCGCGCGAGATTGCGGGCTACAACATCGGTTTCTTCGAGGAGCCTTTGCGCGCGAACGATATCCACCGTCTGGCCGATTTCCGGCGCGAGGCGCCCATGCCCGTCGCGGCCGGGCAAAACGAAGGCCAGCTCTCGCGGTGGCGCGACATGGTGGAAAATAATGCGGTCGACATTCTGCAGCTGAATGTGTGCATGGGGGGCGGGTTTACCGCGGGCGTGAAGGTGGCCGCGCTGGGACAGGCCTTCGGCGTGCCCATCGCAAACGCGGGCGCATACTCCAACTTCAACATGCACCTGCATGCGGGCGTTGCCAACGGCGGGCTGTGCGAATGGCACCTGAGCGCGGTCGCCATGGGAAGGGTGCTCTATAAAGGCGCGCCGGAACTGACCGGCGGCGATCGTCTGGTGCTCCCGATGGCGCCGGGCCTCGGATTCGAACTCAATCGCGATGCCCTGCGGGAGTTCGCGGTCAGAACGCCGGGTAATTGAAAGGGCATTAAAAATGGCCGGAGACTGGAATCTCCGGCCACCCTGAAGCAGAACGATTGACGATCTAGAAAATAAACTTCACCGACAACTGCATCATTCTTGGATTGCTCGAGAATGCCTGAGTCGGATCGGCGAAGATGGGCGACGTGGGAATCAGGAAGTTGTGAACCAGCGATGAAGTCGTGCTGCTGTTGGTGCCGGGAAGCGAGGTCCCGGCCGGAGCGACGTCACTGATGAAGCCGCCGACATATTGAGCGTGGTTGAACAGGTTGAATATGCGCGCCGCAAACTGCATCTGATATTTTTCAGTGACGTTGAAGTTCTTCGCGATCGTGAGATCGACGTCATTGATTGGCGGCAGCATTCCGGTGTTGCGTCCGCCATTCGGCAACGTACCCTTGGGCGCGGTAATGTAGCGCGCGTTCGTATTATTCACCAGGTACGCGACCGTCTGTCCGGCGCTGTTTTTCAAGGCCGTGGTTCCGGAACCGATTCCCGCCTGCCCGCTGGGATTCACGAACGCGCGGTCGCCGGCGCTGTCGCCGTTCAGATTGGAGTCGACACCGCTCTGAACATCGTAAAGAGTGCCGGTCTGATATTGATACACCGGCGCTATCTGCCAGTTGCTCACGACGTTCTTCATGAACCAGTTGCCGTTCTTGAAGGCGGTCACGTCGTACATCGATTCGAGGCTGAGCCGCTGCCGGTGATCGAGCGCTGAACTCGAGCGATCGGCGGCCACGTTTTGCGAGTTCTGCGGCCGGCGCGGCGTCACGTAAGTGGAGAAGACTTCCGCGGTGGAATCGTCGATATTGTGACTCAACGTATACGCCCCGATGAACTGCAGCCCGTTCGAGAAGCGCCGGGTGAGAGTATTCGCCCAACCCTGATAGGTGGAACTGCCCCAGGGCTGGTACGAAGTGATGATCCCGGTGAACCCGGCGTTCAAATATCCCGGAACGATGTTGCCGCCCGCCGCCTGAAGCGCGGTGAGGCCCGGAAGGGTGTTCTGCAGTGAGTTGAGGACCGCCTGGCCGGGCGCCGAGTAATACAGCGGCAAAGCATTCGATGCGTTCACCACCGGCTGACGGTTGAGCTGGATCTGCACCGGCAGGTCGATGCCGCGCGTTCCAATGTATTCACTGTCGAAAGTGTAGTTCTCGGCAAACACATGCTGGATGCCCAGGTTCCATTGAATCGCCTTCGGACGCGTCTGGTTGGGTACATAGCCGCCCGTACCCGCGCGCAGCTGCGCCAGCGACAAGGCGGCGACGCTGCTGTTGGGCCTGATGCCGCCGTTCGCCAGGAATCCGGCTCCCGGTCCTCCGGCAGCCGCGCAGCCGGTTGTGGGACCGCCCGTGCAGTCGACGGTTGTTGTGAACTGCGGAGGTTCGGTCAAAAGGCCAAAGTTGTCGGGCAGAACGTCGTAGTTCTCGCCAAACCCGGCGCGAATCGAGGTATTGCCGCTCTTGCCGGGCGAGTAAGCGAGCCCGATGCGGGGCATGAACGCGTTACCCTGAGGCGTGGGTTTGTTGAACTGAATCAAACCGGGGACGCTCGAAACCTGGTTCAGGGTCTGTAGTTGTTCGCCGATGGGCACTGTCATATACTCCCACCGCAAACCGATATTGATGGTCAGATTCGGCCGCACCTTCCAGACGTCGTTGCCATAAAAGCCATACAGATACTGGTTACCCGAGTACTCCTGCCCGCCCAGGGACCGCTGGGCGATGTAGTCGGGGTAGTAGTCGAACATATAATCCGACAGGAAGCTCCATTCGTAATCGCCGCGCGACCGCTGCACGAACGACTGCGGGCTGATCCAGCTGAACCCGTCAAACCCGAATTTAAAGCTGTGCTTGCCTTTCGTCCAGCTCAGCCCGTCGTTGATCTGATAGGTGTTCTGGATGCCATATTGCGGAGCGTTCGGGTCGGGACCGAAGTACGAACCGACGCCCTCATACACATTGACGCTCGGAAACTGATCGAGGCCGGGGAACGCTGTGTTCGGCACGGTATAATTGTTGGAAAAACGATTGAACCCAAGGCGCAGTTCGTTGACCAGAGTCGGCGAAAAATTGTGATATTCAGAGACCGTCAGCAGATAGTTATTGTTGGGAATGGTCTGAAAAAAGGAGGCGGGATATCCATTCGTGTCGATCGAGCCTTCGCGCTCCAGAATAAAACGCCCGCGAAGCTGATCGCTGTTGGAGATGGAATAATCGAGCGAGACCAGGCCGGTATTGTAGTTCGTGTAATTCGGAAGCGCCGAGGAGACGGTACCCATCGGGATCGCTACCGTACCGGGCGTGAGCCCTCCGCCGGGAGTTGTGAGCGCCGCCTGCGAGGTCGCGGCCCCGGTGTTCGCAAGATAGACGTGCGGGTTGACATACGCTGTGCTGCTGGCAGCGCCGGGAGCCGCTCCCAGATACTTCTGATATTGCTGGAGATTGGTGGTGTTGATCCCCTGTATCCCGGCCAGCGCGTTGTAACCGGCCTGCGTGGGAGCCTGATAATAAGTGGACGCGGTCTGGCCGATCGTGTTGTACTCCCAGTCGACGAAGAAGAACAGCTTGTTCTTTTTGATCGGCCCACCCAGGTTGCCGCCGAACCGGTTATCGTCGAAGCGCGGGTGCAGGGGGTTGCCCTCGATCGCGTTCAGATTGTCGGCGGCGTTCAGATTGCGATTCTCGAAGTACTCATACCCCATCCCGTGAAACTGGTTCGAGCCGCTCTTGATCACCTGGTTGAACTGGCCGCCCGACGAATGTCCATACTCCGGCGAAAACTGGTTGGCAATCACTGTAAATTCGGAAACGGCATCGTTGGGAACCTGCACCAGCGGTCCGGTCACGGCCTTGTCGTTGTTGTCGATGCCTTCCACGGTGAAGTTGTTGTTGCGCGGACGCTGACCGCCGACCGAGGGACCCGTCCCCAACCCGACCGCGCCGCCCGTGGCCACTCCGGCCTGCAGCAGCGAGAGGTTCAGGACGCCCGTCCCGGTGGAAGCCATCGGCAGACTTTCCATCTGCCTCGCAGTGTATGTGTTTTGCATTTGAGCGGTCGAAGTGTCGATCACCGCCGCCTCGGTCGTAACGTTGACACTCTGCGAAACCGGCCCGATCGTGACCGACACGTTCGCCGTCACAACCTGGTTTAACGGCACGTCCACACCGCGCAACTCCGACCTGGCGAAACCCGCCGCCGTGACTGAAATGTCGTACTTCCCTACGAGCAGATTACTGATGCGGTAGTCGCCGGAAGAGTTTGTTGTCGTCGTCGTCGCGACTCCCGTGGCCTCGTTCGTGGCAGTGACCGTGGCGTTCGGCACCGCCTCGCTCATGGCGTCAAATACCGTCCCGATCACATTTCCGGAAGTAGTTTGCGCGAAGCCTGGAACGCTCAAAACCATGAGCGCCACGGCGACCGCGCCAATTCGGTTCATAAACTGTGACATTTGTATCCGTCTCCCTTTTCGATGGTCTCGTTGGCCGCTACTCGAAAGTCCCGAAGGCGCCCAGGCACGCTGGGCGGTCCATAAGCCTTTTTTTCATGCGACGCCGGGTGTTGTTGCGCCCTGCGGCTATTGCCAGGAACATGCAGACGGTGACGGCCCGGTTGGGCCTGTAGCGTTTGGTCATATGGCGGGAACTCACGCAAGTAAACCGCCAATCGGCGGGACTTCATCTGATTGAAACGAAAGGAGGGAGTTTGCTGAGCGCGAGAGACTATTCCATTTTTGGAAATAGAGAGCCTTCTCGCGGGGATATTATCCAAAAAGCCGTAGGACTATGTCGCCGTTGAGTGGTATTAGTTTGATTTACGCGGCGGAGGGCGAAAGGTTTCATTCGCGATTTCGCCGCACTGCTATAACGTAGTTTGCCGCCGAATCTGCTTTTCGTTTACGGGACGCTCCGGAGCGAGTTTGATAACCGGTACGCGCGTTTGCTCCGGAAGCAGGCGCTCCGGGCCGGGCGCGCGACGGTGCAGGGATCGATTTACCGGCTGGGCCGCTATCCCGGATTCCGGCCCGAACCGGCAGGCGCGGTTTCGGGCGAGTTATACGAACTGCGGGACGACGCCGTACTCGAAGCGCTCGACCGCTACGAAGGGCCGGACTTCGAACGCGTGGCGATCCAGGTCGAGGGTTCCGCGGTTTGGATTTATCAATATAGAACGCAGCCGCCCGAGGGGTCGCGCATCGAGTCCGGGGATTTCCGCGCGCCATGAACTTCTCCCGCCGCCTGCCGCAGGAACTGCGCCCCAATGAACTGACGGAGTTATTGCGGGAGAAGCGCCGCGCCGGAGCAAAGGTTCTGGACCTGACCGAATCGAATCCCACGCACGCGGGGATCGAATACCCGGCCGGGTTTCTCGCGAGTCTGGCGGCGGAGGGGGCGGCGCGTTACGAACCGGAACCGTTCGGCCTGGCCCCCGCCCGGGAGTGCATTGCACGCGAATACTCCGCGCCCGTGGACCGGGTGGTCCTGACCGCCAGCACCAGCGAGGCTTATTCGTGGCTGTTCAAACTGCTTTGCGATCCCCGCGATGAGGTGCTGGTCCCGCGCCCGTCGTATCCTCTGTTCGATTACCTCGCCGCGCTGGAATCGGTGACCGTGCGGCACTACGGGCTGTTCCACGATCATGGCTGGTTCATCGACTTCCACACGATGGAACGGGCGATCAACGAGCGCACGCGCGCCATTGTGCTGGTCAATCCCAACAACCCGACGGGCCATTTTCTGCATCGCCATGAACTCGATGAACTCACCGCCCTCTGCGCGCGCCACAGCCTCGCGGTGATCTCGGACGAGGTGTTTCGCGATTACCGGCTGCAACCCGCTCCGGACAGCGTGCTGACGCTGCAGGGTGTCGAGGAGTGCCTGGTCTTCGTGCTGAACGGGCTCTCGAAGACGGTGGGCCTGCCGCAGATGAAACTGGCGTGGACGATCGCGAACGGCCCGCCCGATGAGGTGCGCGAAGCGCTGAGCCGGCTCGAGATCGTTGCCGATACGTACCTTTCCGCCGGCACTCCCGTGCAGTGCGCGCTGCCTTCGCTGCTGGAACTGCGGGGGCCCGTACAGAGCCAGATCCTGGAGCGGCTGCGCGCGAATCTGGAGATCCTGCGGGCCTCCGGATTGCGCGCGCTCGACGTGGAGGCGGGGTGGTACGCGATCGTGAAGCAGAGAGAAGGCGCGGAGATGCGGCTGCTGCGCGAACGGGACGTGCTGGTTCAGCCGGGATATTTCTACGATTTCGAGAGCCCCGGCTATATCGTGCTCAGCCTGCTGACGGCGGTGGACGTTTTCCGGGAAGGTGTCCGGCGACTTGAACGCGACTGAAGCCTTCCTCGACGGAGGGCGGCACGAGCTTCGCCGCCATCAGATCGAGCACGTGTTCGGGCACGTTGCGCGCGCGGGCGGCGTTGCGGGCCTTGCAGACAGAGAGAGGAACGTCGAACCAGACGGCTTCGATCTCGCAGTCGAGCGCACGGGCGAGTTCGATGAACGGCCTGCGGTCGCACCGTGTGAGATTGGTGGCATCGACACAGGTGAGCAGGCGCTTCAACTCGATGCGCTGCCGGATGAGATAGCGCATGGCCGCGAAAACGCGGGCGTGGACGGTCTGGTCCGTTTCGTCGTCGGCCAGTTGCAGGCGAAGGGCATCGCTCGAAACCGGCTGCACCCCGAGGCTCGCGAGCCAGGTCGATTTGCCCGAGCCGGGCAGACCGACAGCGACCAGAATGCGAGGCGTCAAACTACATACCGGCCCGCGCCCAGCAGCCGTTCGGCGATGCGCTGCCGCAGCGCGATGGCATCCACCGGATCGTATTTCGTGAAGCGCCGCAGGATGGTCATGTTGGCGCGCAACCCATCGCCCTCGGCGCAGGCCGCGAGGATGGGGCGGACGAAGGCCTCGATGCGCGCCATGGAATCGCGCAGCAGCACGGCGCACATGTCGTTGCCCGCACTTTCGGGCTTCGCCATTTTCTCGCAGCGCAGCAGCGCGGATTCCATGGCGAACGTTTCCATGATGACGTCGGCAATGCCCGCCACCGCTTCCTGCCGCTTCTCCAGTTCCGCCCCGTACTTCTCGAACGCAAGCCCCATGAGCAGCAAGGCGACCTTCTTCGCGTTGTGCACCAGCCGCTGCTCTTCCGATTCGGAATCGTTCGGCGCGGCCGGCCCGGAGAGGATCTCATCCATCAGCGCCTTCGCCGCTTTCACCAGCCCGAGGCGGCCCTGTTGCGCGCGCTTGAGCAGCATTCCGGTGATCAGCAGGCGGTTGATCTCGTTCGTGCCTTCGAAGATGCGGTTGATGCGCGAATCGCGGTAGGCGCGTTCGACCGCATAATCCTGGTGGTAGCCGTAGCCGCCGTGGATCTGCACGCCCTCATCCACCGCATAATCGAGCATCTCGGACGCATAGACCTTGACGATGGAGCACTCGGCGGCGAACTCCTCGACGGCCTTCATCATGCGCCGCGCGGCATCCGGCTCGGACCACGAAAACCCTTCGAGATGACTTTGAATCAGACCTTCCACGCGGTACGTCATCGACTCCGCCGCGAAAATGCGGATCGCCATCTCGGCCAGCTTGTGCCGGATCATGCCGAAATGCGCGATGGTCGTGCCGAACGCCTTCCGGTCCTTCGCGTAGGCGAGCGAAACCTGCAGGACATTCTTCGCGCCGCCGATGGCGAACGCCCCCAGCTTCAGGCGGCCGAGGTTCAGGATGTTGAACGCGATGATGTGGCCGCGCCCGATCTCGCCCAGCACATTTTCGAGCGGCACCGGCACGTTGTCGAAAAAGATGGGCGTGGTGGAGCTGCCCTTGATGCCCATCTTCTTTTCCTCGGCGCCGTTCGACACGCCGGGAAACGCGCGCTCGACCAGAAACGCCGTGAACTGCTCTCCGGCAACCTTCGCAAACACGGTGAAGAGACCGGCCTTGCCGCCATTCGTGATCCACATCTTCTGGCCGTTGAGGATGTAGTGGGACCCGTCGGGCGAAAGATCGGCGCGCGTCTTCGCGGCCAGCGCATCGGAGCCCGCCTGCGGCTCGCTCAGGCAGTATGCGCCAACGGTTTCGGCGCTCGAAAGCTTTGGCAGATACCTCTGCTTCTGCGCTTCCGTTCCGAAGAGCAGCAGCGGCAGCGTTGCGATGCCCGCGTGGGCGCCGTGCCAGCCTCCGAACGAACCGTCGCGGGCGAACTGTTCCGCCACCACCATGTCGGAGGTCAGATCCATTTCCATGCCACCGTAGCTCTCCGGCGTGAGGATGGATTCGAGACCCAGCGCCGCCGCTTTGCGGAGCAGCGCGACCGCGGCATCGAAATCGCCGTGTTGCATCTCTTCCACGCGGGGAGCAACCTCCTTATCGAAGAACTCCCGGGCGGTGCGCGCGATGGCGTGGTGCTCTTCGGTGAGATCTTCGGGGGTGAAAACGCCGCCCGGCGCCTGATCCTCCATGAGGAACAGCCCACCGGCGGATTTTGGCGTTGCCATGTCGGATTGCCTTTCAGATTCGCTCAAAAATGCCGGCCGCGCCCTGCCCGCCGCCGACGCACATCGTGACCATTCCGTAGCGGGCGTTCCGCCGCTCCATCTCGCGGAGGATGGCGGCGGTGAGTTTCGCTCCCGTGCAGCCGAGCGGATGACCGAGCGCGACGGCGCCGCCGTTGACGTTGACCTTCGCGGGATCGAGGCCCGCGAGGCGGATCACCGCCAGCGCCTGCACCGCGAATGCCTCGTTCAATTCGATCGCTTCGATATCGTCCAGCTTCAGGCCGGCCAGCGCCAGCGCTTTCGGGATCGCCACCACGGGCCCGATGCCCATGATTTCCGGCGGCACGCCGGCGGTCGCGAAGCTCACAAGACGCGCCATCGGCTTGAGGCCCAGTTCCCGCGCCTTCGTCTCCGCCATGACCAGCGCGGCCGCGGCGCCGTCGCTCGTCTGCGAGGAGTTGCCCGCGGTGACCGTGCCCGCGGCATGGAAAGCGGGCTTCAGTTTCGCCAGCGCTTCGATGGAAGTATCGGCGCGCGGGCCTTCGTCCTTATCGAAAACGGTTTCGGTGCGCGCGGGCTTGCTTCCGGCGCCGTTCCACGCGGTGGTTTCCACTTTGACGGGCACGATCTCGGCGTCGAAGCGGCCCTGCGCCTGGGCGTCGAGCGCCTTCCGGTGACTGTGGAAAGAGAACGCATCCGCATCCTCGCGCGAGATGCCGTACTTGCGCTGGACGTGCTCGGCGGTGAGGCCCATATTGATGTAGACCTCCGGATACCGGTCCACAAACCACGGATTGGGCGCGGGCTTGTTGCCGGCCATCGGGATCATGCTCATCGACTCGCTGCCGCCCGCAATCAGGATCTGCGCGCCGCCGCCCTGAATGCGATCGACCGCCATCGCGATCGACTGCAGACCGGAACTGCAGAATCGGTTGACCGTAACGCCGGTAGTGGTAACGGGAAGCCCCGCCAGCAATGCGGCCATGCGCGCCATGTTGCTGCCGGACTCGGCTTCGGGCATGGCGCAGCCCAGAATCACATCCTCGATATCTTCGTGCGGGACCTGCGGGTAGCGGGCGAGGAGCGCGCGGATCACGGTAGCGGCCAGATCGTCCGGGCGCGTGTTGCGGAGAGTCCCCCGGCCGGCCTTTCCGACAGGGGTGCGAAGGCAATCGACGATGACTGCTTCAGGCACGTCTTACTTCACGCCCACCAGGTGAGCGCGGTCTTTTTCGTTCTCAAGGCAGACATATTCCATCAACTCCAGACCTGGTTGCAGGTTAAATACACGGCTCTGCTTCCAGGTCTGCGTGTAGGCTTTGGGATCGTCCACCGTCACTTCGTAAGACATGGTTTTGGGACCCGTGCGGCGGAGACGTTCCACCAGGTGCAACTGGTCGCTGTGAGGATGACCGACGGTATCGAGCGCGGTTTTGTCGTTCAGACCGGTGACGTCGATGACCAGCGTGTCTCCGTCCCACTTTCCGACGGAGTTGCCAAGCCAGGTGGGATAGAGATTGGCGGGGTGGGGCCGCCCATCCGTTGGGATGGAGCGGAAGACGGCCCAGGACTCGTACAGGATCACGACCCGGTTGGGCGTCTGCACGATTTCGACGGGATCGGGAGCGTTCGCCTGGCGGGTGACGCCAACCGGCAGGCAGGGATCGGTCTTGCCGTCGAAGCGGCTGAATTGCGCCTGGCCCCAGGGAGTCAACACGGCGCCGGCGCCGCGAGTCAGATCCGGAGTGTAGGGACCCTGCCAGACTCCGGTCAGGTTTCCCTTCCAGTCAGCCGAGTCTGTTGCGGTTCCGGTTGCCGTTGACTGACCGGCAACCGGGGCGGCCGCGAAACCGAAGGCCGCCAGGACCGCAAACCCGGCGGTCCCGAAAACTCGACGTATCATTTTTAGCCTGCTTATTTGGCTCCGGCAGCCGGCCTGCTGAAAATCGCCGGGTCTATCGGGACGTTAACCTTCACGCTGCTCAATTTGAAAGAATCTCGTCCATCGAGCCACGAGAATTTGTATTCGAACGGGAACTTGATGCCGCCAACATCCCGATAATCGCCGTAATCGGCCTGCGAGGGCATGCGGCCGATGGGCGACGGACTTTCACGCACCATCCGCACCAGGAGGCCCGACTTCTTGTCGAAGTAGAGGGTGACCAGAAGACCTTTGGCCGCGGTTCCCTGAACGATGTCAACGTCGTTGCCGTTGAGCGAGTCCGGGTTGCCGGCGCGCAAATTGGTGAACAAGGTTTTGATCTGCCCGGGGAACGCCATTTGCGCCTCCAGCTTGAGGCCTTCCAGTTCGGAGCCGGTCACTGCGTATTCCCGCAGCAAACCGCGCGGCGACTTGATCCAGCCCGTCGTGCCGTTGAAGGCCCTGGTGCTCTCGCCCCGCTCCGGGTGATCCTTGAACTGGATGAGGATGGTGCGCTGATCCGGCGCGTTGGCAAAGATCTGGAACGAACCGCCGCCGCCCAGGCCTTCGTACCCGGTGCTGGTTCCCGACGCGATGAAGCTCTTGAGACCGGCCAGTTTCTGCGCCCCGCCGACCGCCTGTATATATTTGTCGAGAATCTGGTTGGCGGATTGCAAGCCCTGCGCCGCCGCGATGACGTCGGTGTGTTCGTCGCTCGGAGGGCCGTAGAGAGTGTCCAGCGCGATGGTGGTCACGGGCGTGTCATGGCCGTGATGGCAGGTGAAGCAGGTGACCTGCTGGGATCCCCCGAAATTGGTGCGATTGATGGCGGCCACCATATCGATCATCCTGCGAGCGGTTCTCTTCTTGGGAGTGTCGATCACCCAGTTGGCATTGTCGGAGCCGGCGCCCGGATGGCAGTCCGCGCAATCGAAGCCCAGGTCGGCCGAAATGACTCCCATTGTTCCCAAAAAATCGTCTACGCTGAGCCCCTTGAGGTTAGCCGTCGTGACGTTCTTGAAGAACTCGCCAGCCGTCTTCTTGTCGGAACCCGTGGAGTCCTGGACAGCTTGCGCGGAGGCACGGCTGACAAGTCCCGCCCCAGCCAGCCACACAACCGGTATTGCGGCGAGCCCAAGGATCAGCCGCTTCGACCAAACTTTCATTTCATATCCCTTTTCGTAAGAGTGTACGACCGGCGATCGCAGTCCCGAGCGGGCGCCGGTCGTAGTAAGAACGACGGAGGCAAGTGCAGGTTACTGCGGAGCCTTTTCGGCTGTGCCCGTTTCCGTGGCGGAGCCGGCGAACAGACGTCTGCCGTCGGACAGCTTCACCGTCCTCGCGTTCGCGAGACTGGAGCCGTCCTTCGCCAGGGAACCCTGCACCGAGACGGTATCGCCTTCCTTCAGAGAATTCCGGGTCCAACCCTGGCGCATGAGGCCATTCGGACTGCCGAGTTCGAATTCCCAGTTGGTGACTTTACCTGCGTCATCCTTAACGTCGATGTAGAACCGCGCATGCGGGTTCATCCATTCGACCTTCGTGACCGTTCCCGTCATATCGACGGGCTTCTTCGCGTCGTATTCCGCCGCGAACGAGTGATGGGCGAGCGCCGGCATGGCCGCCAGGCCCATAACGACCGCAAAACCACACAGCAAACTTATCTTCATGCAAAAACCTCCCGTTTCATTTTGATACTACCCGGCTTCATGCTCTGTATTTAGAAAAAATCCGCGTTTCGATCATATCATTTGCGTACTCCGGCGCTTTTCCAGCGCCGGAGTACGCCAGCCTATTCCTTCTTCATCATCCGGCCCATGCCGCCTCTGCCCATCGCCGCGGTCGAAGGCGGCACGACGCCCTTCAGACGCAGGTAGACGGCCATGCTGCCATAGCACTCGTTGGAGTGAACGATCAGCCCGTAGAGCGCGGAGACGCGGGGAACCTGGCCGGCAAAGCTCGGCACCAGTTCGTTCTCATTCGCGTCGGTAGTGCCCGCGAAGACCGCATCGCAAATGTCGAACGATTCCTTCAGCGCGGCCAGCAGGTCCGCTTTGGAGGTCTTCGCCGCCGCGCCGATGTTCTTGCGGGCTCCGGCGACTCCGGAGCAGGTTCCCGCCTGGGCGTCGGCCGCGTGCGCGACCCATGCGCCGAAGTTGCGCTCCTCTTTCGTTGGCTGCAGGCTGTAGCCGTCCTCGGGCATGTCTTCCGCGGCTTTCGTGAGGTTGTTCTTGATGCCGTTGTAGGCACGCATGAGATCGGCATTCAGGGTTACCGGTCCGCCGCCTCTGCCCTGGGCATAGAGGCCGCAGGTGAATGCCGCAGCTAATAAAACGATCCTTTTCATCGGTTCTTCCTTGATCCTTATCCTCATTGAGTGCGTGGCGCACAAAAAATCCGTCACCGGAACGATATCACATCCGGCCCGGCGCTTCCGATGAATGATATGTCGATATCGCAGGGGCAAACCGTTACAGGCGAATGGAAATTCTCTTCCGTCGCCTGCCGGACAAGTGAGCGAGGTCGCGGTTGTTTTCGTTGCAGATGAGCTCCAGCAGTTCGGTGTCCGTCAGCAGATGCACCTCTGTCCGCCTCGGGGCGTGCCCAGGATCGACGCGCCCCCGCGCCCTGGAAAATCGTCCAGACGCCCGGCTTCATCGCGATCGTCTGCGAAGCGTTCAATCTCTGGCGCCAGGTGTTCCTGGACGGCCGCGAACTCGCCCCGGACGCGAACCCGACATGGATGGGTTATTCGACCGGCAAATGGAGGGGCGACACTTTCGATTCGCGGTCGATGATATACCGGTTCGAGGCCGTTGACCATGGCCACTATACTGGGGGCCACTATACTGGGCAGGTGGCGTCTCCCGTCCCGGCTGTATTGATTCAGATCGACGAGAACCCGAATTGCGCTGCCTGGGATGGGCAGGTGTTTCAACCCCGCACGCCTCCGCGGGCCGTCAGCCACGTCCGATGCGACCGGGGCGGCGCGGCGCTCTGGTGCGAGGTGACGGCAATGGACGGGAACGGGCAACCCTGCCCCGCGCTGGCCGGCGTTGTGGACGATTCCGGCGATGGCGCCTGTTATCTGGTATTCGGCGGCGAATGGGGGCTTCGCCTCAAGGCGGAGTCGGCCGCGGGAGAGTGGGACCTGCGGAACCCCGCCCAGTGGGGGCTGCCTTTTCTGCTGCTGCCCGGCAACGGAACCGATCTGCGATTCCGGTAGCCGGCTCAGATCGTCTTCAGGTAATCGAAACTCTTCCGCAGACTCACCAACGGATCGCCATCGGTCTCATCCTGCCCGGCGAAATAATATTTCACTCCCGCGGCGGGAGCGGCCTTCAGAATCGCGGGGAAATCCAGCGCGCCCGTGCCCGCCTCCGCGTAAGCGCCCACGCCGATACTTTCCGAGAACTGGACCGGCGTGCCTTTCGTTATGTCGCTCAGGCGCAGCAGCGAGACACGGCCCTTCCATTCCCTGAGCAGCGCGACCGGGTCCTGCCCCGCCACGCCGGCCCGAAAGACGTCGAGTTCCAGCCGCACCAACTTCGGGTCGAGGCGCTCATTGAAGATATCGATCGGCCTGCGGCCGGGCCTGCCGTCGAACTCGAACGAGCGATTCTGCCAGGCAAATTTCATGCCCTGCTTACGGCACAGTTCCGCCGCCGCGTTCATGCGGTCCGCCGTCCGCCGGTAAAAATCCTCGCCGTCGCCGCGCGCTCCGGGCGAGATGTAGCCCATCTTGAAAAACTCGATCCCGGCGGCGCTCAGACTGTCGATGGCCGCTTCAAGGGAAATCTTCGGGAACTGCGGATAGGCTTCCCAGTCGGCGGTAATGAGAGGCGTTTCGGTCTCGCAGGACCGCGGCGCGAGCCCCAGTTGCCTGAGCTTCGGCGCGAGCGCGACGGTATCCGGACGGCTGTAGCCTTCCGCTTCGCTGTAGCCGATATTCGCGAGGGCGCCGATCGTCTTGCCGGGGTCCTGCCTGAGGCTCTTGCGGACGGTGGAGAGTTCCACCCCGACGAGCCGGGGGCGCGCGGCGGCGGACAGCGCAACGGCGTACGCGGCGGGAAGAGTGGCGAGCCATCGCCGCCGGGTCAGTTTCGAATTCGGCACAGGCGATTCCAGTATCGCGGGCTACCGCGCCTGAATGCAATCCATCTCGCTGACGGCGAGATTGGCGAAGGCGAGAAGCGGCCCGGGCAGACAGCCTTTTGCCTGGACGTGAGATCTCCAGAGCGCGGCTTCGTCCAGGCCGACATAGCTCCAGTGCGTAGCCCGGGTCGAGTAAAACAGCCAGATCCGGCCGGAAAACCCGGTGGGGATATTGCGGTCGAGGTCCGCGAATACCGCGCGCGCGGTGGCGGAGCCGCCCGGACGGGATCGCCGGCAACACGGCCATCCGGTATTGCCATACAGGGCGTGGTTATCGGGCCAGTAGAGCTTGAAGCCTTGGATGACGGAGGCATGGACCAGAAGCAGATCGGACGGCGCTGCGTGCTGGCGGAGGAATTGAACGGCCGCGGCGAAATCTTCTTCGGGCCGGTCCCTGTGCTTTCGAACCTGGCTCCACGCGGACTGGGAGCCGATGACGGCGACGGCGATCCAGGCAAGCGCTGTCATGCGTGGCGGTGCCGGCAGGAACCGGCGCCATAACTTTTCAGCCACCATTGCGGCGGCCAGCAGAAAACAGGGCAGCGCGAACAGGCGCGTGCGCGGGCTGGCCGGATACCAGTGCAAGGCGTCGCTCGCAGCCAGGAGCAGACACGGCAGCAAAGCCGCTATCTGCATCCAGCCCTTTGTGAACACGGCCCACACGGCCGCGGCGATACAAAATACAACAGCCGCAAGCAGGCCCCGGGACAGGCCGCGCGCGTTCGCGAGCCAGAATTCCCGCAACTGAGGCGAGAGGTTCGGACGGATAAAGGCGAAATAGAGGATGCCGAGAACGGCGCCGGCGATCAGGAGCAGCAAAGCCGCCCGCCGAACTCCGCCGCGCGCCCATACCGCGATGGCGACGCCGGGTACAAGGAAGACGGCGGACCAGGCCAGCGGCAGCGTCAGCACGAACGCGCCGGCCAGCCAGCAGAACCGCTTCCGAACCGGGTCTTCCAGATAGAGAGCCGTAAACAGGAGGATTGCGGCCGAGGCGGCCATCTCGCCGCTGTATTGTTTGCACGTGCGCGAATATTCGATGACGGTGGGATGAAACACCAGCAGGGCGGTGGCCAGCAGCGCGAAGGGCGGAGAGAGCAACCGGCTCGCCGCAGCCATCGTGCACGCCACGCCGGCGATGGCGAGCGCGAGCGCCGCGAGGCGAAACGAGACGTTTGACGGGCCGAAGACGCGCACCGCGGCCCGGGTGAGCAGCAGAAACAACGGAGGGCTGGTTTGCAGCCAGTCGGGATAGTAGAACATCCCGGACAGGGAGCGCGCCGTGACGGAATTGGCGACCCATGCCTCATCCAGCCAGAGGCTGCGCCCGAGTCCGAAGATCCCGAGAGCCAGGGTGGAGAGCGCCAGCACGGCCGCCGCGAGCAAATCGCGTGCATCCCGGTTCATCGCTCAGCCTGTTCCGCTACCCGGTTTGTCGGCACGCCGCCCGTCGTGAGTTCGCCCCGCTTGTTCTTCAACCTGCTCATAACATAAGAATTCAGATTGACTCCGGAAGGCGCATCTCAGTAGAATAGCGTTGAAACTCCAGAATCTTCCGGGGCGGCGCCGACAGTACCCGGGAACGACTTCAGTGCACCGTTGCGTGCCCGCCTGGCATTCACTCAATATAGCGTGTTGACAGTTTCCGGCCGGGCGCCGCGCCCGGTGCGAAGTATGCGTCCGGCTTCCTGCCGGCGCGGTAAATTCCGGACATCAAGGCTGGACATGAAGGGAAGATCGATGCTCAAACGGATTGTGGCTCCTGCGATTGTGTTATTGGCGGCAACTGGATTTGCGGCGGGGCAACAGCCTCAAATCGCGGCAGTCAGGAACGCGGCGCCCTTTGTGGCCGCCACCGGCAACGTGGCGCGCGGCGAGTTGATCAGCATCTACGGGTCGAACCTCGCCAACGGCGTGTCGTCGGACTACTTTCCATCCACTCCCACACTGACCCTGGCCGGGGCGTCGGTAAATATCGGCGGCCTCGCGGCGCCGATCACGTACGCCAGCCCCGGTCAGCTCAACGTGCAGGTTCCCTTCGAGATTCCGGCAGGTATTCCCTCGGTGAATATCACCGTTAACGTGGGCAGCCTGACCAGTGCGCCTTTCCTGGCGAGTGTGGTTACGGCGGATTTGGGCATGTTTTATGCGCAGTCGGGCGGCACAACCTTTTTCCCGTCGCAAGGGAACACGGCCACCGTTGAAGTGACGTCTGGAACCCCGGTGGTGATCGAGGCCTTCGGTTTAGGCTCCATCAGCCCGGCAGTAGCCAGCGGAACGGTTCCTTTGTCCGGCGCCAGCAATGCGTCGGCGATACCGTCAGTCACGATGAATGGCCTGTCGGCGCAGGTTTTGTCGGCGACCTATGTCGGGTTGGGCGTCTACGCGATTACAGCCCAGGCGCCCGGGAGCGTGAGTTCGGGATCGGTTACGGTAGTGCTCGGCGCGGCGGGTGGCGCACCGGGCCCGGTCGGGCCGACTGGGCCAACCGGCCCGACGGGTCTGAGCGGTCCGGCTGGACCGATCGGTCCAACCGGGCCGGCGGGTATTGCCGGCGCGGCCGGCGCTACCGGCGCACCGGGAATGAACGGTCTGAATGGAACACCGGGAGTTACCGGACCAACCGGCGCAACCGGAAATCTTACGCAGGTGAGCACTTACAACCCGGGCACAACATATAGCCAGGGCAGCGTCGTGTTCTATCAGGGTTCGAGCTACCAGAGTATTTCCGGCGGAAACGTGGGCAATCTCCCCACCGGCGGCCCACCCTGGACACTGATCGCGCAAGCAGGCGCTACCGGTGCGACGGGCTCTACCGGCGCCACCGGTGCGACGGGTGCTATCGGCCCAACCGGTTCCACCGGCGCCACTGGCTCGACGGGTATCGCCGGCGCGACAGGCGCTACCGGCAATACGGGCGCAACAGGTTCCGCCGGTGCGACAGGCTCTACCGGGCCCGCGGGTCCGACCGGCTCCATTGGACTTACCGGGGCCACTGGAGCAACCGGTTCGGGTGGCCTCATCGCCTTTGCCGACTTTTTTGCTTTGATGCCGCCCGATAACGCCGCGACGGTCGCCCCCGGCACGGACGTATCTTTCCCTCAGGATGGCCCCACCTCAGCCGGCGCCATCACCCGGACCGGTCCGTCAAGCTTTAATCTGGCCACCATCGGTACCTATCAGGTTATGTTTCAAGTCAGTGTTACCGAAGCGGGACAATTGATTTTGACGCTCAACGGAGCAGACCTGGCCTATACGGTTGTCGGCCGGGCAACAGGCACCAGTCAGATTGTGGGCATGTCTCTTATGACTACAACAGTCATCAATTCGGTACTCACTGTTCGTAATCCGGCAGGCAGTTCCACCGCACTGACGATTACACCGCTGGCGGGCGGGACGCGCCCCGCCTCAGCGCATCTTATCGTGACGCAGATCCAATAGTTCCTTCCGGTGACGCCGCCGCCCGAGCTATCGCCGCAGGAAGCGACCCGTATGGGAACCTTCGACTGCCGCGATCTGCTCGGGCGTGCCTTCGGCGACGATCCTGCCGCCGCCTTCGCCGCCCTCCGGCCCCATGTCGATAATCCAGTCGGCAGCCTTCATGACGTCGAGATTATGCTCGATGACCAGCAGCGAGCCGCCGTTATCGATCAGCCTTTCGAAAGCCGCGAGTAACTTCCGGATGTCGTCGAAGTGGAGCCCGGTGGTCGGCTCATCGCAGATGAACAGCGTTCCGTTGTTATTCGATTGGGCGAGATAGGCCGCCAGCTTGACGCGCTGCGCTTCCCCGCCCGAGAGCGTGGTCGCCGATTGCCCCAGCCGCAGGTACCCCAGCCCGACTTCATCGAGCAGCTTGAGCCGCGTGACCAGGCGGGCGGTGTCGTGGAAGAACCCGATGGCCTCGCGCACGGTCAGTTGCAGGACTTCGTGGATGTTCAAGCCTTTGTACCTGATGTCGAGGATACTGCTCTTGAAGCGCGTGCCTTTGCAGTCGTCGCAGATCAGTTCCACGTCGGCGAGGAACTGCATTTCCACCGTGACGGTACCATCGCCCTGGCAGATTTCGCAGCGCCCGCCCGGGACGTTGAAGGAAAAATGGCCGGCCGTGTAACCGCGCTTCTCCGCCGCGGGCGTGGCCGCAAACAGACCGCGGATAATGTCGAAGGCTTTGATATAAGTGACGGGATTTGAGCGCGGGGTGCGGCCGATGGGCGTCTGGTCAATCATCACGACAGCCTGCACGGCATCCGCGCCTTCCACCCGGCTGCAGGTCAGACGCGGCGCCAGATCTTCTTCGTCTTCCGCTTCGTATTCGTTCAGAGCCTCGGATCTTTGCAGCTTCGCCTGCAGCGACTTGTACACAACATCGTGCACGAGAGTCGACTTGCCCGAACCGGAAACGCCGGTTACGACGGTCAGAAGTCCCAGCGGGATCGTGACGTCGACACCCTTCAAATTGTGCAGGCGGGCGCCGTAAAAGCGGATCGTCCTCCGCGGATTCGCGTCGCGCCGGTACTTGCGGCGGGACACCTCAAGTTCGCGGCGCAGGTAGCGGCCGGTCAGAGAGCCGTTGGTGTCCGCCATCAACGCGGGGAAATCGCCCTCGAAGACGATGTTGCCGCCGTGCTCGCCCGCGCCCGGTCCGAGATCGATAATGCGATCGGCCGATTTCATGACTTCGGGATCGTGCTCCACCACGATGATGGTGTTGCCGAGATCGCGCAGTTCCCCGAGAATACGGATCAGCCGCGCGGTGTCGCGGCTGTGCAGGCCGATCGAGGGCTCATCGAGAACATAACAGGCGCCCACCAGTCGCGATCCGAGGCACGTCGCAAGCTGAATGCGCTGCGCTTCCCCGCCCGAGAGCGTGGAGGAGAGGCGATCGAGCGTGAGGTACTCCAGCCCGACATCGTTGAGGAATTTGAGGCGCTGCCGGATCTCGACCAGGATTTTCCCGGCGATGCCGGTTTCCTCGGGCGTCAGCTCCAGGTGAGAGAAGAACCCGTCCGCGGCGCCGATATTCATGCGGACGGCGTCGGCAATGGTTTTATCGCCCACGCGGGCGTTGAGCGCTTCTTTGCGCAGGCGGGAACCGCCGCAATCGGGACAGCGCGCGTAACCGCGATAACGGCTCAGCAGGACGCGTATGTGCAGCTTGTACTTTTTGGTTTCGAGGAAGTTGAAGAACTGACGGACTCCATCGACCTTCCTCTCGCCTTCGAGCACCAGTTGCCGCTCTTCTTCGGTGAGATCGCAAAAAGGAACGTCGAAGCGCACGCGGCCGCCCGCCTGGGCGCGGAAACCTGCCAGCCACTCCTTGCCTGTCGGTTTGGTCCACGGTTCGACGGCGCCTTCGTTCAGCGAGAGGCCGCGATCGGGCACGATCAGATCGAGCGCGTAGTCTATGGTGTGGCCAAAGCCCTGGCAGCGCGGGCAGGCGCCGGCCGGGCTGTTGAAGCTGAACAGAATGGGCTCCGGCTCGCGGAACTCGAGGTTGTCGTGCTTGCACATGAAGCGCTCGCTGAAGAGGTGGCGCGCGCCCGTGCGGGCATTCAGAAAGACCGCGTCGCCGGCTTCGCGGTAACAGACTTCCACGGTGTCGACGAGGCGCTGGTGCAGATCGGGTGAGATCGCAATGCGGTCGGCAAGAACGCTGACAGGCTGCTCCCAATCGATATCGAGCAGCGATTCGGGCGTGGAGAACTCGAAGACCGAGCCGTTCTGCCAGAGCCGGTTGAAGCCTCGCGAACGCAGTTCGGCGAGCACGAGTTTCGGGATCAAACCCGCTTCGTGTTTGACCGGGAAGAGCACGAGAAAACGCTCGCCTTCCGGTTCCGCCAGCATGCTTTGGGCGACCTGATCGACGGTGTCTTTCTGAATGCGCCGTCCGCAGACGGGACAGAAGGTGCGTCCCGCGCGCGCCCAGAGCAGGCGCATGAAGTCGTAGACTTCGGTCGCGGTGGCTACGGTGGAGCGTGGATTGCGCGTGCTGTTCTTCTGCCGGATGGCGATGGCCGGGGCAATGCCGTCGATCTCATCGACCGCGGGCTTTTCCATGCGTTCGAGGAACTGCCGGGCATAGGCGGAGAGGGACTCGACGTAGCGGCGCTGCCCCTCGGCGTAGATGGTGTCGAACGCGAGGGAGGATTTGCCGGAACCCGATACGCCGGTGATGACGGTGAGTTTGTCGTGCGGGATCGAAAGCGTGAGGTTCTTGAGATTATGCAGCCGGGCGCCGCGGATAACGATCTCGCCGAAACTGGATTTCGCAATCAAAGGAAGTCAGGATGGCGCGGAGCCGGAAGGAATGAGAAATTTCATTTTAGCAACCGGGAACGGTCCGCCTCCCGGCGCACCGGTTACTGGCGGAGTATCCCGATGTTGGGGCCGATCAGCACGTTCGCTTTGGGTGGACATTGATTGGGGTCCGTCCGCTCGACGATATGAAACTCCTTCATCGTGGGGCCGGTCAGAAATATCGTCGCGGGCTCAAAGCCGGCGGCGCAGTATGTCTCGCCCCTCCGGAGCGTCGGCCACCAGCTGCTCATATGCCAGAAATCGGCCGCGGCCTCGTAGTTCACCCGCTCGACCTTGTAGTAGTCGCGATTCACGTTTGCCATCCACGCGAACTCTCCCGGAAAAAGCACCAGCAGAACCAGCGTCACCGCGGGGTAATCGGGGCGGATGAGGGGCAGCAGCATGCCAACGACAGCCGCCATCGTGAGAGGCAGGAACAGGAAATGGCGCAGGTCGTGGGAATCCGGCTGGATCGCCACGAAACACCACATCGCGGCCAGAACGCCGAGCAGTATCCAGCCTTTCCGCGTCTGCAACAAAAAGCCGGCCAGCACGGCCGCCATTAAGGCTGTAACCACGGCCACGTTCCAGAAGCCGCCGGACCGGAAAGCGATCCATGCGTTGCCCTGATCGATCACCCAGCGCTCGCGCGAGGGGTACTCGGTGGGGTGCCCGATCTCCAGCACGGAGTGAACGAACAGATCGGGCTGGCTCAGATTTATCAAAGGCGCCGGGGTGTGGTCCAGGTGCACCAGACGTGGATCGAGCTCGGGTATGAAGGGAAAGCGGCTGCTCCACACGGGCATTTTTACCGGCCAGATGGGATTCCCGTAGAGAATCAGGTTCTTCACGGAGGGCATCGCCGCGAGCAAGGCGGCGCCCGCCACGATAAAAAGCAGCCGGCGGAAAGCCTGGTCGCGGAAGCGGCTGGCGTAGAATCCGAGGTAACACAGAAAGCAGGCGGCCGCGATCGGTAACGCGAGAGTCTTGGACCACGATGCGATCGCCAGGCCGGCCAGCCCCCAGCAGAGCAATGAGCGGTCGGTCCACCGGTCGAACAGAACCATCGCGATCAGCGACGCGACGCCAATGGCGAGAAAGGCGTTCCCGAACAAGTCGATGTAATTCGATGCCGCATGGATGATCACGAGAGGAGCGGTCAACGAGAGGATTGCAACCACTGAGAAAGGAGCTTTCAGTTTGCGCCGGCAATAGTAGAGGAAAACACCCAGCGCGAGGATATTGATCGTGCCCGTGGCATTCAGCGAGCCGGTTGCCCGCCACAGAACACCCTGCAGAAACTCCGGCAAAGGGGGAAAGCCGTTATACAAGGCCTGAATGAACGGGGACATCTCGTACGGAATGCCGAGACCGGCCCGTCGCGCCGCAAAGGGAATGTGATACCAGAAAGCATCCCAGCGCGTCTCGATGCGCAGCACTGCGCGCAGCGCCAGCACCGCCAGTGCCGCCAGTCCGAGGAGTGCTCCCGTCCCGTACGCCACCCGGATCGCCCGGTTCAGGAAAACCGCGGCCGGATCCGTACGGGCGCGTGACGCCCGGTCCCCGATTTCACTTGCGGCCATTGACACCGCGGACCTTCTGCGAAACGGCCCAGGCGAGATTGTTCCTTGCCAGATCCAGTGCCGGGTTCAGCGCAACCGCTTTCCCCAGCGCCGCGATCGCTTCATCCCATCGCTGCAGATTGTTCAAAGTCGCGCCCAGATCGTTATACGCCAGCGCGGAACCGGGATCCAACTCGATAGCCTTCCGGAACTCGGCTTCCGCCGCTGCGAAGTTCGACGATGCGTAAAGGCTCAGGCCCGCATTGAGGCGATCGGCGGCCGTCCGGGCGTTCCCCGGGGTCGCCGCGCTCCTGCCGCCGCGAGCCTTTTGCGAAATCGAATACACCAGATTGTTTTTGGCCAGATCCAGTGCCGGATCCAGTTCAGCCGCCTTTTGAAGCGCGACGATGGCGTCGTCCCAGCGCCCGTAGCTGTTCAGGACGGCGCCCAGGTCGTTGTAAGCCAGCGCCGAATTGGGGTTCAGCTGGATGGCCTTGCGGAACTCGCTCTCCGCGACCGCGAAATTCGACGATCCGTAAGCGCTCACGCCCGCTGCGATATGTGCTTCCGAAAATCGGAGGGCGTCCGGGCCGGCGCCGCCGGAATCGTGAGACGGAGGGATGCGGAAGACCCGTCTCGCTGCGTCCTTTCCCATGAAACCTGCAATCGCAAGAACCATCAGACCGGCGATCCAGTAGTCCCGGCGAGCCCGCCCATCCGGTCTTGCGGGTGCTTCCGCTTCCTGTAACGGTCCGCCGGATTCGAATATGACAGGGTCTGAATCCATTGCAGTGTCTTAACGAGCGCGCCGCCGGCAGACGGGACCGAAGGTGCTTCCCGCGCGGGGCCGGGCAGAATGAGAATTTTCATTTTAGCAATCGGCGCGGCGCGGCATCGTCCCGTGTCAGCGAGTTTATTCCACCAGCGCGACCGTCTTCGTGATGAGACCGGTCTTCAATCCGGTTGGATCGTAGCGCAGGTTCGCGCCCCCGGCAAACGACACCTGCTTGGCGACGATTGCGGTGTTGGCGCTCCCGGATGTCCCACCGGCGTACGATATACCCGTCGTCGGGAAATACAAACTACCCGTCAGATTCAGGGATGCGCCGCCCGTGAACGTCGCGTTCTTATTGGAGACGATCGATCTGTCCTCGAAGAACAGCAACCCCATATATGCGCCCGAAGCCGGCCCGGAAAGCGTCACGCTCGCGCCGCCGTCCATCGCGACTGAAGCGTATGAAGCGTTCGTGCCGGTAAGGTAAAACATCACGCCGCTTCCGCTGATGGACGCTCCGCCGGTGAAATGGATTCCACCGCCGTTGACGATATATGTGCCGGCATTGAACGTGGCGGTGGATCCGTTGTCGATCGTAATTCCCCCGCAGTACGTTCCGGGATTGAGCGTCCAGCTGCCCCAGCCGGGGTGATAGTTGGTGTAGTCGCAGGAGCCGGCGGTTGGACCGGAAACGGAAGCGAACGGGTCGCCCGCGGCCGGGACTCCGGTCACCGGGAGGGGCGAAACGGTGGCGCCGCCGTTGACCGTGTAACCGCCGGTAATGGAGATCGCCGAGGCGCTGACCGTCGCTCCCCCGGTGACGGTTGCCGCAACTTTGTTGCTGTCGCCGATCGCAATCCCGCAGTTCATCGTCACCGACGCGCCGCCGCCGGCCGTGAAGGCGTTGGCCGCGGACGGGTCGAGCACGTAAACGCACTCGGGCGGCACGGATACCAGGATGCCGGAGGTGGCCTTCGCCTTGACAGTCGACGAGGTAATCCCGGCAAACCGGATCAGTCCGGTGCTGAGGACCCTCTGGACGCTGACCGAAACCGCGGGCGTGGGATCGGATGAAAGATTGACGCCGGATACACTTTCCGGAAAACTCACGACGACGGTGTCGGCGCTGGTGCCGAATCCGTTGTTCTGAGCGTAAACGCAAGGGGTTCGAAGATCGAGCGCAGCCGGAGGGACGCTGCACGTGAATGAACTCCCGGTCGAGAAAGGGTGCGTTGACGTGGAGTTCGTTCCCCGAAGGAGGCTCATGATGGCGGCCTGCGCCGCCGCATCGGCCGCGGCCTGAGCCATTTGCCGGTGCGCGTACATCTGGGCGCCGTCGATGCCAAGCCCGAGAGCGCCGAGCATGAAGAGCCCGAGCGCCACCGCGACCAGCACGATAGCCTGCCCGCTCTCCCGATTCGGTCTGGCGCGGGGATTCAAAAGACGATCGCTCCCTGCGTGGTGCTGCCCAGATTCACGCTGAACGGAAGCCAGGAGGTCAGGGGATCGTAGGGGTATACGACGGTCACCTTGACCGTTTGTCCCGGAGCATTCGACCCCCCGGGATAGGCCACGGTAATGACCAGCCTGCCAGTAGTCAGCAGTCCGGCGCTCGCGAAACTCCCGATCACCGAGAGGACCTGGGCCGGATTAGCGGATGGCCCGCTCGCGTTGGAGTATCCGGCGCCCGCCGCGCGCGAACTGCCGTGCACCACCGCGTAGCGCACTCCGGCGCGCGCGGCGTTGGCGACCGTGGTGTAGACGAGAACCATTCGGCCCATTTCGAATACCGCCAGCGTCAGCAGGCACAGCATCAGGCCGACAATGCTGAACTCCACAAGCGCCTGCCCCTCCGACCCTCCCAGCCTCCGTGCGTGCCGCCGCGCCATCATTGCAGCAGCCTCATGACGGCCTGCCTGTGTATCGTCGTCGACGGTAAGGTCGCGTGAATCCCGAGCGCGGTGAAGTCCCACAACGGGATGGGCGGCTGATACGTATAAGTTACGTCGACGGACGTCGAGATATAGGTCAGCGGCTCCGGGTCGGCGGGAGCCGTGCTCGAGCCCGTTCCCGTGCAGGCCACGGCGCCGTTGTTGTTGGTGCAAACCCGCACGATCAGGCTCGCGCGCCCCAATAGAGATGAAATATCGCCGGTGACCAGCGCCGTAACCTGAGCAGCGGTTGGCGTGGTTGGCGAGGTGACGGCGGCGCTGCCCTGTGCCCAGTATTGCGCTCCGGCGCGGGCCGCGTTCGCGACCGTAATCCAGGCGAACAGAAATGCGCCGAAATTGACCGCATTCACAATCAGCAGGAACAGCATCGGGACCAGCAGCGCAAACTCGATCAGGGCCTGTCCGCCGCGCGACCGGTTTTTCGGAATCGGTTTCATATGTCCCGGCCTCCGGTGCAGCCGCGGAGCCCTTTCGTTCGGGCCCCGGGGCTTTACTGGAAGTCGCCAGTCAGGAAACTTTTTTGCGGCGGCGCTGGATCAGGAAAAAGAGTCCAACGACAAACAGAACGCCCGCGACGATCCGTACCAGGGTTGCATTATCCATATTCGTTCCTCCTTTGCTTATATCGGCAATTTACGCCGTTTCAATTAAAGAATTTTTGCAGGTCCTCCATGATCACGATCATGGAGGGGCCGAGCGTAACCACAAACAGTGCAGGGAAAATGAACAGGACCAGCGGGAAGATGAGTTTTACCGTAGTCCTGGCCGCCTGCTCTTCCGCGTCCTGACGGCGGCGCATGCGGAGCGTTTCCGCGTGGACCCGGAGGGTTGAGCCGACGCTCGTGCCGAATTTGTCGGCCTGAATCAGAATCGACGCGAGAGCGCGGATCGATTCCACTCCCGTACGCTCGCCGAAGTTCTTCCAGGCGTCCGCGCGATGGTGGCCGACGCGTTGTTCGACGCTCACCAGACCGAGCTCGTCGGCGATCGCCGGCTGGCTCAGATGCAGTTCTTCCGCCGTGCGCAGGATCGCCCTGTCCATGCCAAGCCCTGCCTCAACGCAGATGACAATCAGGTCGAGAGCATCCGGAAGCCCCAGGCGCAGGCTTGTCTGGCGGGCTTTGATCCGGTTGCCAAGCCAGAAATCCGGCAGCAGAAATCCCAATCCCAGCGCCATGATGTAGACAAAGAAACCGCCGAATGCATAAAGTCCCGAGATTGCGGCGAGAAGGCAGAGCAGAGCGGGGACCAGCACCTTGGCGCCGTAAAAAATATTGACATACGTCTTTTCCCGGTATCCCGCCCGGGCCAGGCGCTTCCGCACCACCGAAACCTCGGCGGGGCTTCGCGGCAGTATCCGCTGAAAGGGCTCAACGATTTTCGCCACTTTCGCGCCGGGCAGCGCGGCGGGAACGGCCAGGAGAAAATCCGCCGGCGAAGGTTCCGCCACGGCCTTCGCCAGTCTCCGCCGGGTGTTTCCCCGGTAAATCGAGAGGAAGCTCGCGCCCGAGAGCAGGATGAAAACCGCCGCGAATGTCAGGATGGCCGCTCCCATAACACGCTCCCTTCAGACGCGAATCCGGACGATCTTCTGAATCAGCAGCCAGCCGACGGCGACCATCGCGACCGCCGTGCAGAGCAGCTTCACGCCGACCGGGCGCGTCCAGAGAACACTCATGCCGCCGGGGTTCACCAGATACATTCCCAGGCCGAGCGCCACGGGCAACATCGAAAGGATCCAGCCGGTGAGGCGGCCCTGCGCGGTGTGGACCATGATTTGCTTTTTCAGCTGGAATCTGGCCCTCGTCGTTTGCGCGACCTTGGCCAGGACTTCGGCCAGATTCCCGCCGCTTTCTTTCTGAATGAGCGCGGCGGCAACGAAAATCCGCACATCGGGCAGAGGAACCCGCACGGCCAGGTTCGTCATGGCCGTCTGCCAGTCGAGACCGAAATTCTGTTCGTCGAAAAGTTTCCGGAATTCCCCCGCCAGAGGCTCCGTGGAATCCTGCCCCAGCGCGCCGATTCCCGAAATCAGACTGTGTCCCACCTGGAGCGTGCCTACCAGCATGTCCAGCGCCTCCGGAAGTTGCCGTTCCAGTTCCGAAAAACGCTTCGCCCGTCTGCGAAAGACATAAATCAGGGGAACGGGAATAAAGGCCGCCGACAGAAAGATTGCCGGCCATGCGGCGCGCGTCCTCAGGTAGATGGCGCAGGCGGCGACGACCCAGCCGGCCAGCGAAATCGCCAGCAAACGCTCAACCGGCGTCCTGACGTCCGCCTGGTAGAGCAGCAAACGGATCTTCGGAGCCAGATCGAGTTTGACCATCCACCGGTCGAGCCAGGCAATCCTGCCTGCCGGTTGCTCCCGCCGGATATCGGTCGTCTCTTCAGGAACCGGCTCCGGCGCGGCTTCGAGAGTCAGCGCATCCAGGCGCTGTTTCACCCGCTTCGACGGACCCGCGCCCATCGTCAGGATCACGCCCGCCGCGAGGGCGAAGATCGCCAGGCACACCGCCAGCATGATCCAGATCATCGCCGGGCCTCTTCGACAAAAGCGCTCATTCGATGTTCACCGCGCGCTGGAACACCTCCGGCGGAAGCTGAATCCCCGCCACGCGAAGCCGGTCCAGAAATCTGGGCCGGATACCGCTTGGCTGGAACGTGCCCACCACCCGGCCGTCCGGTCCGATGCCCCGGCGGACGAAGTTGAAAATGTCGGACATGCTGATAATGTTTTCCTCAAGCCCGGTAATCTCCGAAATGTTGACGCATTTCCGGGTTCCGTCGCTCATGCGGGAAAGCTGGACCACGAGAGTAATGGCCGAGGCCATCTGCTGGCGGATCGACCGCTCGGGGATATTGATGTTGGCCATCGCGACCATGGACTCCAGGCGCATCAGGGCGTCACGGGATGTGTTCGCGTGAATCGTCGCCATGGAGCCTTCATGACCTGTATTCATGGCCTGCAGCATGTCGAACGCTTCCTCGCCGCGCACCTCTCCGATGATGATGCGATCCGGCCGCATGCGAAGGCTGTTGACCAGCAGCTGTCTCTGCCGCACCGCGCCCAGGCCTTCCACGTTCGGCGGCCGCGTCTCCAGCCGGACCACATTCTGCTGCTGCAGCTGCAGCTCGGCCGCGTCTTCGATGGTGACAAGACGCTCGCTTTCCGGAATAAAACTCGAGAGAATGTTGAGGAAGCTGGTCTTGCCCGCGCCCGTGCCGCCCGAGATCAGGATGCTGATGCGCGCCTTGACCGCCGCCGCCAGAATCTGCAGCATTTCAGCCGAAATGCTTCTGAGCTTCACCAGAGCTTCCGCGGCGACAGGCCCGGTTCCGAACCTGCGAATCGACATGCAGGGACCGTCGAGGGCCAGTGGCGGGATGATCGCGTTGACGCGCGAACCGTCCTGCAGTCTCGCGTCCACCATCGGAGAAGATTCGTCGATCCGGCGGCCGACTCTGGACACGATCCTGTCGATGACCTGCATCAGGTGCCGGTCGTCCCGGAACCTGGTGGCCGTCTTCTGCAGCATCCCGCGCCGTTCGGTGTATACCGTATGGGCGTTATTGACGAGAATGTCCGATACCGTCGGATCTCTCAACAACGGTTCGAGCGGACCCAGCCCGAAGACGTCGTCCAGCAGGTCGGATTCGACCAGATCCTTCTCGCTCGCATTCAGCGGCTCTCCCTGCGTGAGCACGATTTCCTGTATCAGCAGGGCGACCGCCTGCCGCGCCTTTCCGGTATCGGCCGAGGCCAGTTTCTCCAGATCGATCCTGCTCAGGAGCGCGCTATGGATAGTGGCCTTATATTTTTCGAAGTCCAGAACTTCCATTTGTCTCCTTTCAAGGCCTCGAGGGCGTTTTGCCCCGCGGCAGCCGCGGGCTTCCCGCACGCTCCCTTCGCCATCTGCCGCACGGCGCGCGCAATGGGCGTATCCTGCATGACGAGCGGCGTCCCCAGATTCTGGGCGCCGCGGACCGCCATGTAGTCATTCGGAATCTTCCAGTCCACGGGCCTCGACAACGCCTGCGCGGTGCTTTCCTCGTCGATCTCGACCTTGCGCGAGTTGAATCGATTGAGGACCACCTCCAGCCCGCAGGCGCTCTCTCTTGCCGCGGTCTCTTTTGCGGTAAACCACGAAATCAGGCGGCGGGCGTTGCGAAGCGCCGGCAAATTGACTTCGGTCACCAGATAGATGGTGTCCGCCACTTCGAACAGGGTCTCCGGGATGTTTCCGGAACAGGGGCCCGCATCGACGACGACAAACGCAAACTGTTCCCGCAGAATGCGGAGCACTTTCCCGGTGTCGCGATCCCGGATCCGATTCGTTCCATACACGTCCGAGGACCCCAGCACCATCAGCCCGGACTCATGTTTCGTGAGCAGCGTCGACAAAAAATCGGCATCGAGGCGCGCCGAATTCTCGATTGCGTCGGCCATCGTGAAGCGGGGTGCGATTCCGAGGCCGAGCGCGATCTCGCCGAGTTGGGGGCGGAAATCCACGAGCGCAATATTACCCGTGCATTCCTGCGTGAGCGCGACCGCGAAATTGATGGCCAGCGTGGTGACTCCCGCGCCGCCTTTTGCGCCATGGAAGACGAGTAACTTGCCGGGCGCCCGCTCCACGGCGACGGTCTGCCTGCGGGCTGCCGCGCGGAGGAAAGCGTCCGCAATCGTGGCCGCGGCCAGCGGCTCCGTAAGGAATTCGCGGGCCCCGGCCCGCATGGACCGGATGACCACGTCCGCTTCGTTTGTGCTCGAACAGGCCATGACCGTGACGTTGACGTTACGGCTGCAGATGGCCGCTATCAGATCGACGCCAGGGCCGATTCCGGCGTCCAGATCCACGACGATCGCATCGCAGCCGCTGTCGATGAGTTTTGAAAGAACGTTTCCGCCCGGATATTCGCTGAATTCGCGCGCGATCCGCGCCTGTGTCCCGGAAATCATTCCGGCGATTGCCGCCCGTCTTTCGTTGTCCGGAGCGATCAGGACTACGGATACGCTGGTGTTGCCTGCGGAATCGGGTTGAGGAGCCAACATAACGTCTGCCTTGCCGCCTACGAGGTAAAAAATGAAAATAATGTCCCAATCAGAATCGCGGGGGCATAGGGCATTTTGCGCGCCCTCGGATGGTCAAGCGCCAAAGTCGGGTGCGGACGGAAGCCCCGCGCGCCGAAGCCAAATACCAGGTCGCTCGCGCCATCGAACGATTCCTTCGTTTCGCCGCTCAGCGCCGCCTGGAGCATGGCCATCAGTCCTCCGGCGAACGCCATGACTACCAGCGCCACTCCCAGTTGTGCGGCCCCGATCCAGGCGCCCACCGCCGCGCATAACTTCAGATCGCCCATTCCCATCCCGCGCAACCAGCAAACAATCCCGAGCGCGACCGCTGCCAGGGCGATGCCACCCAGACTTTTCTCAAGGCCGGCCGGCCCGTTCCGAACCGCGCCAAACACCATCACGGTCACGAGGACAGGAAGCACCAGCCAGTTCGGGATACGCCGCCAGCGAATGTCAATGACGGTCGCGATCGCCACCAGACTCAGTGTTGCCCGGAAGACAATGGAATTCATATCGGCAAAGTGGAGAGGGAGAGCCAAACGGCGTCGGCGATCCGGCCTCCCTCACGGTCGCCTAGCTGGTGTACGTGGTCAACTTCGTACCCACCGAGGTAAACCCCGTGCCTATGGTGGTGGCCAGCCCCTTCATCGCAACGGTGGCGCCCAGGGCGATCAGGCCCATCACAATGGCGTACTCGACCATGTCCTGGCCGCTGTCGTCCTTCAGGGCATCTTTCAGTGTCTGCATCTTAACGAAAAACCGTAAAACCAAATCCTGCATGTGAAGTTCCTCCGGTCACACATAAAAGCAGTTTGAGTACCAGTACCGGAGACTTTCTCAGGTCATTTGGAATCCATAAGTTACGGGAACGCCGGATTTTACGGCGCCGTCGAGTGTACATTCCTGTGCACACAAAGGGAGTCTGAGTGTCCTCCGCGGGCGACACCCGGGTCCGGGACCTGCCGGGCGCGGCGATATCGCACCGGACCGGCTGGGCCAGTGTTTCAATTTCATGCTGGGGTTGGATGGAAGCTGAGAATCGGGGAAGGAGAAGAAGGAGAAGTGGAGGGGCGGGTGTTTTGCCGTCCCTCCGATGCAATCAGGTAGTGCTTGTCGTGAAGTTCGTGCCGACCGACGCGATCGCCGTGCCAATCGTGGTTGCCAACCCCTGCATCGCAACTGTGGCGCCGAGCGCGATCAGGCCCATCACAATGGCGTACTCCACCATGTCCTGACCGCTTTCATCCTTCAGGGCATCTTTCAATACCCGCATCCTGACGTAAAACCGTAAAGCCGGATCCCGCATGCGAAGTCCCTCCGGCCAGACGTGGACGCAATTCGACTGCCAGAAGCGAACGGTCTCCGCGAGCCTTTATTATCCGTCGTTTCGGCAGGCGGCGGAACTTCATCGGGCCGCGGGGTGTACGCGCCGGTGCGCAGGAGGCGATTCTGGTGTGTTCCATCGGAGACAGGCTTCCGCTATGCTGGAATCACCGAAAGCCGGAATTCATTCTGCACGGGATCCTGAAGTTCCGCCGGGTTCTGGATCTGCTTCTTCTGACCTCCAGCCTGGTGGCCACGCGCGTGGCCTTTCGCAGCCGCTACCTCTATGACATCGATTCGGTGAACTTCGCCCTGGGGCTGCGGCGCTTCGATCCCGCTTCCCATCAGCCGCACCCTCCCGGCTATTTCCTCTATATCTGTCTGGGCCGGGCGGTGAACGCTTTTTTTCACGACGCCAACGCGGCGTTCGTCGGGATCGGCATTGCCGCCAGTTGTGGCGCGCTGGTCATGATCTACCTGCTGGCCGACAACTGGTTCGGCCGTCGCGCCGCCGCGTTTGCGGGGCTGCTCGTTCTCTTTTCGCCGCTCGTGTGGTTCCACGGAACGGTGGCGCTGACTTATGCCGTCGAAATGTTCTTTTCGGCGCTGACCGGCTATTTGTGCTGGCGTTTGATGTGCGGGTCGCCGCAACTCGTGGTTCCGCTCGCGGTGACGGTTGGTCTGGCAGCCGGCTTCCGCCCGTCTTTCCTTTTGTTCCTGAGCCCGCTTCTGCTGTTCGCTTTTCGCGGCGTGAGCCTCAGGCGGACCATGGCCGCACTGGCGGTTCTGGCGCTGACGCTTCTCGCCTGGGGGCTCCCCATGGTCTGGCAAAGCGGCGGCCCGGCGGCCTGGTGGTCGGCGCTGGTCTCGCTCTGGCGCGTGGTTCCGGCGAAGCAGACGGTGTTCAATTCATCCGTGGCGAATTCGATTGCGCGCCTTTTCTCGATCGCGGGCATTTACATCCTCTGCCTGGGCAGCGCCGCCCTGTTGACCTTCCGCCGCGACCGCGGCGATCCCGGCCGCGAGCGCCGGATGAAGATCTTCACCTGGGTGTGGGCCGGTCCCGGTCTGATGTTTTTCGTATTGATTTTCCTCAAGTTCGTCAACAGCGGATATCTTCTGGCGATTTCTCCGCCTGTCTTTGCCTGGCTTGGCAGCCGCGCTTCGGACTGGTATGCGGAGCTCCGGCTTCGGAAAGCGGCGAAGGTCGCGCTGGCTGGAATGGGCGTTGTTGTCAACTGTCTGATTTTTCTTTATGCCCCGGTATACTGCTCCTACGCCTCCGTGCGCCATTTCGAGGCTGAGCTGCAGAGTGTGCTGATCGCGATACCTCAGATCGCCTCCCCCGCGGACACGCTGATCGTCGGATTCGATTCGCATTTTCTGGGATACCGGCACGCCGGATACTACCTGCCGGCGTATACGGTCGCGCAATACCCGGAGGTTCGCCTGGTCCAGGGCATTCGCGTTTTCACCATGGAACACGGAGATACGCGGCTGGTGGACAAGCTGGCGCCGGGGCATTTCAGGAACTTCGTGTTCTTCCCTCTGCCATCGGACGACGCCGAGTACGGCGCATACATGACCCGCCTCCGCGCGCGGTTTCCCAAAGGAGCGCTGCGGACGGTCACGGCGGGCGGCCGCGAATTTTCCGTGGGCGCCATTGCCGATCTTGGGCCGCTCTTCCCCGCAGCCGTCTCGCGCGTGTACGCAGCTGTCCACGGCAGATAACAGCGGAGGTTCCCGGCAGAGTCGCGGACAATCGCAAACCACTGATTCGAAAGCGTCCGGGCCGCAGGCTGGAAAGGGATCGTCAGTTGCAACAGGAACTCGCGGAGATATGTTCGCATCGCCCGCGCCAGAGTCCTCCGCGCCCTCGCTCCTGGTTATCGAAACGGGCGCCAGCCTCATCGCGATCGCGTGCGCATTCTGCCTGCCTCGCGCGGGCGGGGCGCTGTTTTCTTATGTCGAGCGCCTCTTCGGGCGTCTGGCCGGCCGGCCTCGCCTCTCCATTCTGGCTGTGGGTTGCAGCGCCTTGCTCATCCGGCTCTGCGCGTTGCCTCTTGTGCCCATTCCGCAACCGTTCATCCATGATGAATTCAGTTATCTGCTCGCGGGAGACACTTTCGCGTCCGGAAGGGTGACGAACCCCACGCATCCCATGTGGCAACACTTCGAGAGTTTCCATATCACCCAGCAGCCGACTTATATGTCGATGTATTTCCCGGCTCAGGGGATGGTTCTGGCAGCGGGGAAAAAGATAGCGGGCAATCCCTGGTATGGCGTGTGCGCGAGCGCGGCGCTGATGTGCTCCGCCATTTGCTGGATGCTGCAGGGCTGGATGCCGCCCAGCTGGGCATTGCTGGGCGGAATGCTCGCCGTATTCCGCCTCGCGCTCTTCAGTTACTGGGTGAACGGGTACTACGGTGGCGCGGTCGCCGCGATCGGAGGAGCGCTCGTCCTCGGGGCTCTGCCGCGAATCGTGCGGAAGGCGCGCGCGCGCGACGGGTTACTGATGGCTGCGGGGATTGCCCTCCTGGCCAATACCCGTCCTTATGAAGGATTGCTGCTTTGCGCGCCCGTGGCTTGCGCGCTGGCGTGGTGGCTGGCAGCCCGGCCGCATCCGCCGGCTTCGGTTCTGGCTCGCCGCGCCGCCGCGCCCGTTGCCCTGCTGGCGCTCACTGCCGCGTGCATGGCATATTACAACGACCGCGTTTTCGGGGACCCGTTGACTCTTCCGTACCAGGTGAACCGCGCTACTTACGCCATCGCCCCGGTATTCCTCTGGGAGTCTCCGCGGCCCGAGCCCGCTTATCGCTACCAGGTGATGCGGGAGTTCTACACGAAGTGGGAGCTGGGCGACTTCCTGTATGCAAAAACGAGGGCCGGTTTCATTTCGAGGACGGCGCAGAAGATGGGCACGGTTCTCTTCTTTTTCTATGGGACGGCGTTGTTCGCTCCTCTCGCGATGCTGCCCTGGGTTGTGCGCGACGGCCGCATGCGCTTTCTGGTTGCGGCGGCTGGCGTCTACGCACTCGGCCTTTGCGCGAACGCCTGGCTGTTCCCCCACTATGTTGCGCCTTTCGCGTGCGCGCTATACGCCTTGCTGCTGCAGGCGATGCGGCATTTGCGCGCGTGGCGGCCCGGGCGGCAGCCGTATGGGCTGGCGCTGGTTCGGATGGTGCCGTTGCTCTGCCTGTTGCTCGCCGGAGTCCGGGTGTTTGCCGCACCGCTGGGCATAGCCATTCATCGATGGCCCACGATGTGGTACGGCACCGAGCCTTTGGGTCTCGATCGCGCGCGGGTTTCAAGGGAATTGGAAGGTCGTCCCGGGCGGCAACTGGCCATTGTGCGCTACAGCGCGACGCACTCGGTGTTCGACGATTGGGTCTACAACGCGGCGGACGTGGATCGATCGAATGTCGTCTGGGCGCGTGAGATGGACGGGCCTCACAACGCGGAACTGCTGCAGTATTTCGGCGATCGCCGGGCGTGGCTGGTGGAACCCGATTCGACCCCTCCGCGAATCTCGCCTTATCAGGCGCCCACGTACGTACTCTCGGCGCGCGCCGCCCGGTGACCGGCGGCGGTTATGCCAGCTTCGTTAATCAAGCCACCCTCAGGGTCTGGCGGTCCTCTTCCGGTTCCCGGATCAGGCGATGCAGGTAGGTGCGGGATATGTTGAGGCTCTGCGCGGCAAGGGTCTTGTTGCCGTTGCACTCTTTCACCGCGTCGATCGCCAGCTTGACCTTGTAATCGCGCAGCCGGTCCTCGAATGAAGACCACTGCAAAGCGTCGTTCAGACGTTTCAAATCGCTTTGCCGCATCTCTTCGGGCAGGTTCGATACTCGGATGCTGTCGTCGTCGCTCAGGACGATGGCGGCCTGAATCGCGTTCTCCAGTTCCCGAATGTTCCCCGGCCACCCATATTCACTCAGGAGCGCCATGGCGCGCGGCTCGATGTGCCGGGTATTTTTTCGAAAGCTCCGGGCGTATCTGGCGAGAAAATGGTGCGCCAGCTGGGGAATTTCGTCGGGCCGGTCGCGCAGAGGCTGGGAGCGGATTCCGACAACGTTCAGCCGGTAATAGAGATCCTCGCGGAATGTACCCGCCGCCACCATCTGTTTCAGATCCCTGTTCGTGGCGAACAGCACCCGCGCACGGAGAGGAATCGCTCTGGCGCTGCCCAGGCGCGTAAACTCTTTTTGCTGCAGTACCCGGAGCAGCTTGACTTGAGTGTGATGACTGATTTCGCCGATTTCATCGAGTAGCAGGGTACCGTCGCCGGCCTCTTCAAAGAACCCCGTTCTGCGCGCCGCGGCGCCCGTGAAAGCTCCCTTTTCGTAGCCGAAGAGTTCGGCCTCGATCAGCGATTCGGGGATGGCGCCGCACGAGACGGCGACGAACGGCTTACCGTCCCGATTGCCCAGCGAGTGAATCGCCCGGGCAATGAGCTCTTTTCCCGTACCGCTTTCGCCCGTGATGAGTACAAATGCATCGAGGCTGGCGACACGCCGGATCAGATCGTAAACCAGCTGCGATCCCGCGCTCGAGCCGACCAGTTGGCCGCAACCCGAAGGCGCAGTCGATGGCGGCGGGGATTCCACCGCCGGGCACTTCGAGATCCCATCTTCCCGCGCCCGTTGAGCAACGATACTCAGCTCCTGAACGGACAGCGGTTTTCGGCAAAATTGCCGAACCCCCCTGCGCCCCAGTTCGACCGCCCTCTCCCGGCTGTCGTTGTCCGTCAGGATCGCTACCTGGACATCCAGATCCCGCAACTCGTCAAAGAATCCGAACCGCTCATCGAGCGGGCAGAACTCAAGATCCAGAATGACGACGTCGCATTTTTTGTTCAGGACCAGTTCCCTGACCCTTTCGCGGCTTGACTCGACGGCCAGGCTGAAGTCGCGGCCGGGCGCGGACGCGAGCAGGTTTTGAAGGTGGGTATCGTGCGAATGGAGCAGCAGACGGATCATCGTTTGGGCGCCCAATGCTGTCTATCGGCGGAAACCGATCGAAAAAACAGACCCGGTTCAGGATTTTTTTCTCCGCAACCGGCGCCCTACGCATTTCGGACCGAACTGCCGATACATAAACAGGCAGCCGTCTTTCGGATCGTGAGATGAATTCCAGAATATTGATCGTTCTTACCTGTGCACTCGTGCTTTCCATCGGCGCAAGCTATCTGGTCTATCGACTGGCGGCGGAGCGCAGTGTCGCCACCCCGGCGCCGAAGTTTCAAATCGTCGTGGCGGCCCGGGATCTCGAGATTGGCGCGATTGTCCGCGAGGCCGACCTGAAAACGGTGGGCTGGGCGGGGGTCGCGCCGAAGGGGTCGAGTTCCAAAGCGGAGGGCGTCCTCAACAGAGGGGTTGTATCCGCAATCTATGAGGGCGAAGCGGTAACGGAGAGCCGCCTCGCGGCCCCCGGCTCCGGAGGGGGGCTTGCGGCTACCATTCCGCCCGGAATGAGGGCTTGCGCCGTCAGAGTCAACGAAGTCGTTGGCGTGGCGGGATTCGTGATCCCCGGGATGCGCGTCGATGTTTTGATTACCGGTGTCCCGCCCGGAGCGGTTACAGAGGCGGGGCCGGCCGTGAAAACGCTCCTCCAGAACATCCAGGTCCTGTCCGCCGGCGCGAATATCGAGAGAGACAGGGAGGGCAAGCCCCAGCAAGTGCAGGTCGTGAACCTGCTGGTAACTCCGGCCCAGGCCGAAATCCTCAGCCTCGCCGGCAACGAGACGCGAATTCAACTGGTCCTGCGCAATCCGCTGGATACCGGGATCACGGCGCCTCCAGGCACCGCCATGGCGCAGCTGTTCGGTCAACCCAAAGGGCCACCCGTCAGGCTTTCCGCGCCTGCCGGCGGGCATCCGGTTTCAGCCCCCGCGCCTCGCGCCGTTCCGCCGGCGGTTTCGAGCATGGAGACTATCGAAGTGTTAAACGGTTCAACCCATACGCTGGCAAGGTTTGAGCGCCCCGGGATACGCCAGTGAAAACATTTTCGTGGCGCGGCGCGGCCGTAGCGGTGCTGGGAATGGGTCTGATTGCCCCGTTTTCCGCTCACGCCCAGAACCCGGCGTCCTGTCAAACCACCCCCGCGCAAACCACCCCCGAGGCCACGACTGCTCCCGCGGCTTCGCAGGATCTGCTCATCACGGTGGGTAAATCTTTGCTCGTTGAGAGCGCGGTTCCGATCGAGCGGGTTTCCGTAGGCTTCGGCGACATGGCGGAGGCTACCGTGGTGACGCCGTGCGAGGTGCTGTTGAACGGCAAGGCCCCCGGGCAAACCAGTCTGATTGTCTGGCAGCGCGGCGGCGGGAAACTATTTTTCGACGTTACCGTGGAGGTGAGCAAGCTCGCCGCGGCGAACCGCGTGGACGCGGTCGCCCGCGAACTCCGGCGCGAACTGCCGGGGCAGAGCGTTGAGATGAGCTACGAAAACAATACGGTCTTTCTGCGCGGACGGGTGAAAGACCTCGTGAGCGCGGAACGCGCCGTGTCCATCGCGGCAACTCTCGGACGAACGGTAAACCTCCTGTACGTGGATGTGCCGCCGGTGCAACCGCAGATCCTGCTGAAGGTGCGCTTCGCCACGGTCGACCGCAGCGCCAGTCTCGAACTGGGCCTGAACCTCGCGAGCAACGGCGCGGGAAACACCACCGGCGCGATCAGCACGCAGCAGTTCTCGGCTCCGCAGATCGGCACGGGCGCGACCGGGCCGGTGGCCACGCTTTCCGACGCGCTGAATATCTTCCTGTTTCGTCCCGATCTCAATCTGATGGCAACCATCCGGGCGCTGGAATCGCAGTCCCTGGTCGAGATCCTGGCGGAGCCGAATGTTCTGGCCATGAACGGCAAGACTGCGAGCTTTCTCGCCGGGGGAGAGTTCCCCTATCCAACCTTCCAGCCCACGGTTGGAGGCATCGGCACGGTCACGGTTCAATTCCAGGAGTTCGGAGTGCGCCTCAACTTCACTCCGACGATCACTCCGCGTGGCACGATTCGCCTTCAGGTGGCGCCTGAGGTCAGCGCTCTCGATTTCGCCAGCGGTCTGGTCGTGCAGGGTTTCAACATTCCCGCTCTAACAGTCAGAAAGGTCAGTACGGAGATCGAACTGGCAGCCGGGCAGAGTTTCGCGATCGGGGGGCTGATCGACAACCGGCTCACGGAAACCATCGACAAGCTTCCGATCCTGGGGGACTTGCCCGTTCTGGGCAAGTTATTTCAGTCCAAATCCCGGCTCCGTAACAATACGGAGCTGATTGTGATCGTTACGCCGGAACTGGTGAAACCTGTCCCCGTGGGTCAACCGGCGCCGGAGATGAATTATCCGCAGCCGCTGATGTGGCCGAGAGTCGCTCCCGAAGGGAAAACCGGTCCGGCCCCGCAGGAAACGCCCGCGGGCGACGCCATTCCCTTTGAAACTCTGACGCGGAGCCTGGAGCCGGAAGCTCCGGCCAGTCCGCAAGCGCCCGCGGCGACCCTGCCAACGCCCGCGGCAACCCTGCCTGCGCCCGCGCCGACGCCGCCGCCCAGGTGATTCCGGGCGCTTGCGCCAGGCGCCTGTTCTAATCCCGGGCGCGGGTTCTCTTCGCCCGCCGGATCAGGAAATCGATCCGGCTCTCCGCGTCCGGGTGGGTATCGGCGGCAAAATGGAGATCGGGCACTCGCCGGAGGTTTAAACGCGAAGCCAACTCGTGTTTCAGGAAACCTTTGGCGTGCTCCAGCGCCTCCAGGGCCTTTTTCTCCAGCCCCGCTTCGATGGCAACCTTGACGTGCGCGGTCCGCATGTCCGAAGAAACGTCGGCAGTCGTCACGTTGACCGACGAGAGGCGCGGATCGTCCATCTCAAAGCCGATCAGTTCCGCCAGTTCTTCTTTTACCGCCTCCGAGACGCGGCGCGCCCGGTGATCTTCCATATTCCACTCTCTGAAACTCTTACCACCATTCGGTGCCCGTCCGGATCAACATCGGACCCAGCAAGCCCGCCGCTTCGCGTTCGACCGATTGCAGCACCTTTTCGGCAAACGGGCGGCTGGGTGAAACGGTCGCCACCGCTATGACCGAACTGTTGTGAAGATCCATATCGTCGATCTCCGCGACGGAAATGTTGAATTTCCGGCGCAGCCGGTCCCTCAGGCTCTTGACCACGTGCCGCTTCTCCTTAAGAGAATGCACGTGTTCGATTCGCAACTCCAGAGTCAGCACGCCGAGCGCGGCCATTACGCGGCTTCGTTGGCAACCCTCTGCATCACGAACGCCTCGATCAGATCGCCCTGTTTCACATCGCTGAAATTATCGAGCGTAATGCCGCACTCCATACCCGCGCGCACTTCGCTCACATCGTCCTTGAACCGGCGCAGCGATCCGACCTTCCCCGTATGCACCACGATGTTGTCGCGCACGATGCGCATCTGCGAATCGCGGGTGATATAACCGTCCACGACCAGACAGCCGGCGACGGTTCCGACTTTGGAGACCCGGAACACTTCGCGGATTTCCGCTTTGCCCCGATAGACTTCCTTGAAGACCGGCGCGAGCAGGCCCGCCATCGCCTTCTTCATCTCATCCACCACTTCGTAGATGATCGTATGCAGCCGGATATCGACCTTTTCCTGCTCGGCCGCCGCGGCGGCGTTGCGCTCGGGCCGCACGCTGAACCCGATCACGATCGCGTTCGATGCCGCCGCAAGCTGCACGTCGGATTCGTTGATGGCGCCCACGCCCGAGTGAATCACCCGGATCGTAACTTTGTCGGTCGAAAGCTTCTCGAGAGTGTCGCGCAGAACCTCGGCCGAACCGCTCACGTCGGCCTTCAGGATGATCGGCAGTTCCTTGACTTCGCCCGCCGCCATCTGCTTGTGGAACTGTTCGAGAGTGATGCGGCCTGTCTTCGCCAGCGTCACCGCGCGCTCCTTCTCGGCGCGGTAAATGACGATCTGCTTGGCCTTCGTGGTATCGGTCACGGCCTGGAAGGTGTCGCCCGCTTCCGGCAACTCCTCAAGACCGAGGACCTCGACCGGCATCGAAGGGCCGGCTTCCTTGACCTGCTGGCCGCGATCGTCCAGCATGGCGCGGACGCGGCCGAAAACCGTGCCGCAGATGAAATAATCGCCCTGATGCAGCGTGCCGTTCCGGACCAGCACGGTGGCAACCGGCCCGCGTCCGCGGTCCAGTTTCGCTTCGAGAACGCTGGCCATCGCCGGACGGGTCGGATTCGCCTTCAGATCCTGCAACTCGGCAACGAGCAGGATCATTTCGAGCAGCAGATCGAGATTCTGTTTGGTGCGAGCCGAGACCGGCACCATGACCGTATCCCCGCCCCAGTCTTCGGCGAGCAGGCCGCGATCGGAAAGCTGCTGCTTGATGCGATCCACCTGGGCGTCAGCCTTATCGATCTTGTTGATGGCGACGATGATCGGCACCTTCGCCGCTTTGGCGTGGTCGATCGCCTCAATTGTCTGAGGCATGACGCCATCGTCCGCCGCGACGACCAGCACGACGATATCCGTGACTTTCGCGCCCCGCGCCCGCATGCGGGTAAACGCTTCGTGGCCCGGGGTATCGATGAAAACGATCTTGTGGCCGTTGTGGTCCACCTGATAAGCGCCAATGTGCTGCGTGATGCCGCCGGCTTCTTTGTCGGCAACGTGAGCCACGCGGATGGAATCGAGCAGCGACGTCTTGCCGTGATCCACATGACCCATGATCGTGACCACCGGCGGGCGGCGGAACAGATCGGCGGCCTCCTCGGCGATCTCGATATCCTGCATCGCTTCTTCCTCGTAGGTCACGGTGGAAGTGGATGCGCCGAACTCGCGCGAGATGTCGGTCGCGAGTTTCGCGTCGAGGGTCTGGTTGATGGTCGCGAAGATGCCGCGGTCCACCAGCTTTTTGATGACGAAATTGGCCTTCACGTCGAGCTTTTCGGAAAGCTCCTTCACCGTGATGCCTTCGGAAATCGTAATATCGCGATTGATGGGCGGCGGCGCGGCGAACTCGCGGCGCGTCTGCGGCCGGAGATTCCGCTCCTCGGGATCCCTCTGGCGGTCCCGCCCGCCACGCCCGCGGTTCTGCTGATTGTATTGCGGACGGCGCGCTGCCTGATCGGGCGGCGGAGGCGGAGCCCCGGGGCCAATGAGGCCTCCACGGGACGTGGGATGCATCGGGCGCGGACCGCCGGGACGCTGCCCCGGCATGGGCGGACGGCCGATGCTGCGCCCTGCCATTGGCGCGGCCCCCGGACGCGGCGGACCCTGGTAAAGAGGCTGGCCGGGACGCGGCGACTGCGGACGCAGCGGTACACCGGGGCGCGGCGCCGGCGCCTGGCCCGGCATGGGCGAACGCACCTGCTGGCCTAATCTCGCAGCCAGATCGGGACGCGGCGGAACGGTGGGACGCACAACCGGCTGCCCGGCAAAAGGCCGCTGGCCGGGTTGCCCTGCTCCCTGCTGGCCAAGGCCATGCTGCGGGCTGGGCCCACGTTGCAAATACGGCCCGGACGGGCCTGCGGGTCGCGGCTGAGCGGGCGCGCCAACTTGACCGCCCTGCTGCAATCCGGCGGCGGGACGTGGAGGCGGAGCGATCGGAATGCCCGGCCGAGCCCCTTGTGGAGCCGCCGGACGGGGAACTCCAGGAGAAGCAGCCTGAGGCAAGCTCGGAGTCTGGCTCCTGGACACAGCGGGAGCGGAACTGGCCGGCAAGGGCTGCCGGGGACCGGAGAGCACCTGCCCGGGACGCGGAGCACCCGCGGCCGGAATCGGGCGCGTCGCCGGCGGAATCGGACGGCCCGGCGCGGAAACCGGCGCCGGAAGACGCGGCTCGGCGCTGCGAGCGGGCGCCACGGAAGCCCGCGCCGGTGACGGCGCCGGACGCGCTCCGCTCACAGGCGGATGTATCGGGACGCCACGGCCCATGATCGGAGGGCGCAACGGAATGGCTCGCGGCTTGTGCTCGTCGTCTGTCTTCTCAGCCTCAACCGGCGTGGCCAGGCCGTGGTCGGGCTTCGCCTCCGCAAGTGCGGGAGCCGCTTGAGCATCGGCCGCGGGCGACTCGGCCTGCTGGACGCGCACGCGCCTCTCGTCGCGCGCCGGGGTTGGCGTGGGATGAGTTTCCTCCCGCGTCGCCACGGGGACGGCTTCGGCGCTCTCTTCTCTTTCTTCGACAGCCGCGCCCGAGCCGTTCCGGTGAGATGCCGCCGGCAGCGGAGCATACGACTCGCCCTTGTAGTACCGCCGCAACTGATCGGCCTTATCGTCGTCGATTGAGCTGGAGTGGGTGACTTTTTCGGCAATGCCGAGTTCGTGCAGCTTGTCGATGACCTCGCGCGACTTCACTTCCAATTGCCGCGCGAGCTCATTGATTCGAATCTTACTCATATTAAAGCGTTTCGTTTACCTGCCTGCTACCACTCGCCCATCCACGCAACTTCTTCGGCTTTCACGCAATTTCTTCAGCGCGCACACGGGACATCCCGCCGGCGCGCTTCAGGAAACCTGCTCCGCGACGGAGTCCGACGATTCATTCATCGTATCATTTTGAATCGATTCCCCAACCGCGGCCTGAATCGATCCCGCGGCCGCGGCCTGTACGGCAGGGCTTTCAGGAGCGGATTCGACCGGGGCCGCCGTCTCTTCGGCGGAATCCTGCGCCGGCGGCTCTTCGGCGTATTCCTGCCCGTAGAAGCTGTTAATTGCCTGCTGGATGCGGTTGACGGCGTCGGAGTCAATGCCTTCGAGCGCTTCCAGATCTTCCGGCGTCATGCCGCCGAGCCGCTCAACCGTGCCGATGTTACCCTTCACCAGCGCATCGACCGTGGCTTCCGCCAGGCCGTGCTCGATCAGGGCCGAAACGGGCGCCCCGGTCGAAAGCTGCTCGATCGCGCTCTGCACTTCCTGGCGCTTCTCTTCTTCGCTCTTGATATCGATCTTCCACCCGAGCAGTTTGGCGGCCAGCCGTACATTCTGGCCCTTCTTCCCGATGGCGAGCGAAAGCTGCGAATCGTCGACGATCACTTCCATGTGGCGCTCGACCGGATCGATGACCGTCACGCGGCTGATCTTCGCCGGACTCAATGCGTGCGTCGCAAAGGTAACCGGCTCGTCCGAATACTCAATAATGTCGATCTTCTCGCCGCGCAGTTCGCGGATGATCGACTGCACCCGCATCCCCTTCATGCCCACGCAGGCGCCCACGCTGTCGACGTCCCGGTCCCGGCTGGAGACGGCGATCTTGGTGCGCTCACCGGCTTCGCGCGCGCAACCGCGGATCGTGACCGTGCCATCGTAAATCTCCGGCACCTCCTGCTCGAACAAACGCTTGACCAGCTCCGAATCGGCGCGCGAGACCACCACGCCGGGGCCCTTCGCCGACTTGTCCACGATGCGGATCACGCAACGCACGCGGTCGCCCACGCTGTAGCTTTCGAGGCGCGACTGCTCGCGCCTGGGCAACCGGGCTTCGGTCTTGCCGAGGTCGACCACCAGATCGAGACCCTCGACGCGTTTGATCGTGGTATTGACCAGTTCGCCCACGCGATCGGAATATTCCCGATAAATCGTCTCGCGCTCCGCTTCCCGCACCTTCTGGAAGATGACCTGCTTCGCCGTCTGCGCGGAAATCCGGCCCAAAGCGTCGGTTGGCCGGGGGATCCGGATCACGGTTCCGACTTCGGCCAGGGGATCGATCTTGCGCGCTTCCGCCACGGTCATTTCGATGCTGGGGTCCGCCACCGGATCGGCAACGACCTTCACGGAGTAGAGCTTGATCCCGGTCTTGTCGTCGAATTCCGCCTCATAGTTCTCGACGGTCCGGAAATGCTTGCGCGCCGCGATGAGCATCGCGTCCTTCACGGCGTCGAGAACGATCTGGGTATCGATACCCTTTTCTTTGCTCAGAATTTCAATCGACTGATAAATGCTTTCCACGGATTTGCCTCGGATTTCAGTCTCGGATTTCAGTAATGCAGCCGGTAAAAAAGCAACTTCAGGACGCTACCACTCGAACTTCAGATTGGCTCGGTCCACCTGTTCGACGGGGAAGGTGACGTGCCTCCCGCCCGCAAGTTCGACTGTCACGGTGTGGTCTTCCGCGCCCGCGATCACGCCGTCGAAGTGCCTGAGCTCGGTCTTTCCGGCTTCGTTGAGAGTCTCCGGCGCCGGCTCCTTGAGCACGACCGTGACCTTCTTGCCCGCGAACCGCTGCCAGTCCCGCCACTTCCCGAGCTTTCGCTCGACGCCCGGGGAACTGACCTCAAGTTCGTACGTGCCGGGGATAGGGTCTTCGACATCGAGGACAGCGCTGACCCCGCGTGAAACGAGTTCGCAATCGGTATGAGTCACCCCCTCCGGCTTATCGATATAGATACGGAGTAAATGACTGCGTCCCGAACCTTTCAGCTCCACTTCGACAATCTCAATACCAGCCGGGACCGCCGCCTGTTCGGCGATGGCCGCGATCTTCGAAATGACTTCTTCCCGCTTCATGTCTGGACCGGATAAAAAACCAATAAAAAAGTGGGCTTCCGCCCACTGCTTGAGTTCGACCGTCGAGCCCAGTATAACAAAGAAACGGGATGGCAATGCTCGCGGAGTCTTTTTGTCACCGCATCGCGCGGGTTGCCCGATTTGCCCGACAGATGCCGCCGCCGGCGCTCTCAGCGTGGTTTCGGCGTGTTCTGAGGGGGCGTGGCTTATTCAGCTTTGTTCGAGGTCAAGCACCCGACAAACTCTTTCAAGTCGCGGCTCAGCGGCATCTTTTCGCGCTCTTTCGCGGATTTCGAAGAAGATTTCGACTCGCCGCCCGGGAGTCGTTCGGGAACGAGAAAGGGCATCGGCGGCATCGGCTTCCTCAAAGCTGTCGAAAACCCGGATGACCTTCTCCATCCCTTCCATCTTATCGCCCCTGGCGTCCGGTGGACCCCGTGAACCGGCCTATGCCGATTGCAGGCTCTGCCTGACGATGCGGGCGCCTTCCACCATGGCCCGCAGTTTGCCGAACGCCACCGCGCGCGGCAGGTATTTCATCCCGCAGTCCGGCGCGACGATCAGGCGCTCGGGGGCGATGAACGGGAGCGCCCGCCGGATCCGCTCCGCCACAATCTCCGGCGTCTCGATCTCGTGCGTGGAAAGATCGATCACTCCCAGGATGATATTCTTGCCCGGAAGCTGGGCGAGCACCGAGCAATCGAGGTGCGATTGCGCCGTCTCGATCGAGATCTGCCGCACCGGGCAGGCGGCCAGTTCGGTCAGGAACGCATATGCCGGCGGCCTGCCCGGCACCAGCGCCGCGTACCCGAAGCAGATATGGACCGCGGTCGTACCTTCCAGGCCTTCGAGCGCCCGGTTCAACGCGCTCAGCGCATACTGCCGCGCCTTCTCCGGATACGCCTGCATATACGGCTCGTCGATCTGCACCACGTCCGCGCCCGCCGCGAACAGGTCCCGGATCTCTTCGTTCACGGCGGCGGCCAGATCGAGCGCGAGCGCTTCCTCGTCCTTGTAGAAATCGTTCTGGGTGAGTTGCGTCATCGTGAACGGTCCGGGCACGGTGATCTTGATTTTGCGATCCGTGTTCGCGCGCAGAAATTCCACGTCGCGCACCTGCACGGGATGCATGCGCCGAACCGCGTGCGTGACCCTGGGGACCAGAATCGACTGGCCGCTGCGGCTCAGAATCGACCCGGGGTTGTCCAGATCCATGCCGTCGAGCGCCGTCGCAAACCGGTTCGAATAGCTTTCGCGCCGGGCTTCGCCATCGGTAACGATATCGATGCCCGCGCGCTCCTGATCGCGCAGCGCGAGCAGCGTGGCGTCGTCCTGCGCCTGTTCGAGCCATTCCGGCGCGACACGCCAGAGATCGCCCGCGCGCACACGCGGCGGCATCCGCTTGCTCAGCATTTCGCGATTGATCAGCCACTCGGGCTGGGGATAAGATCCAACGAGGGATGTGGGTAGGATATTCATGAACGTCTCGAACTCTTGATGATCGCATCCGCGATCTGGTGCGGGCGGTCCAGATTCGGAATGCCCATGACGCCGGCTTCTCCCGCGCTCTCCAGCATCAGGTCCCCGACGCCCAGAATGCGCTGCCCGAAGCTTTGCCGCACCGTAACGTCCTGAATCTTCGCCGTATCCACGGTTCGGCGCGTGCGTGAAAAGAATCCGGTCTCGAGGATCAGACGATCGTCCTGCAGGCGCAGCGTAATCAGACGGCGCTTCAACTGCATTTTCAGAGGAAGCAGGAACGCAATCAGGGGAATAGCCGCCGGCCACCAGGGCTTGTCACCGGCGTATTCGAAATACAGCCAGAGCCCGGCGATGAAGACCAGCGCCGCAAGCGCGGAAGCCGCCCGGACCGGCTTCATGCTTGGGCGAATGGTGGCGTCTATCTGCAACATACCCCGTAACATAACCCCGCGGCACAACCCCGCAGGGCTATTCTACGCTGTCCGGCATGACAGAGGGGTCCATGCCGATCGTCCCCGCCAGCCCGGCCAGATACGAACCGCGCCCGGCCTGGTTCAAATGTTCCCGCGCGGCCGCGAGGCGGGCAGGCAGGTCGATCCGCGCCGCCGCGAGACCGCTCGCCGCAAATTTCTCAATCGCGCGCCGGCGGTGGGTCCAAAGCGTGGCGTCATGCCGTTGCTGCGCATGCAAACGCTCTTTGTACCAGTCGCTCGCAAGCAGCGAGTCGCGCGTGAACAGCTGCCGGATCTCCGGGTCTCTCTCGCCCTTCCCTTCATATTCCCCGCGCGCCATGATGTGCAGCAAAGCCCTGACCGGAGGGCAGGCGTCTTCGATGCTGCCGTCCTCGAAGTAGTCGAGCGCGACAGCGCGCTGCGCCTCCACGATGGCATTGACGCCCTCCGCGAATTCCACGAGATCCTGCTTTTCCGGACGCAGCATTTCTTCCGGAAAGACCGCTCCCGGCAGTTCAAAAATCCGCCCCAGGAAGCGATCCACAAAAGACGCCGTAATACGGTAGCCAAGACGGCCGGCGAGGACCTGCGCGCCGCCAAACGCGAAATCCTCCACCTTTTCGAGATAACCGTTTTCGATCAGGAAATGCGGATCGCGCTCGGACACCCGCATCCGGCACCAGAGTTCGGGCACGAGCATACTGCTGTCGTGATCCACCCGGTATTTCGGGCCGATGTAGCCCGCGGCCGTGGTGAAACCTGAATTTTCCGTCAGGATCGCCGATACCAGCGCATTATTGATATCGATCACCGGGGCCAGTGCGTTGAACGGACCCTTTGTCAACGCGCCCTCGCTGCCGAAGCCCGTGGTGGCGGGCGATTTGCCCGTCAGGCTGCAGATCAGGTCCATGAACAGTTCCGGCAGTTCCTGATAGTGAATCGGGTTATAGACGGCGAGCGGAGGAATGCCCGCGCTGCGGTCCGCCGGGTTATTGCGCCGGCCCGAGAGCACCGCGTTGACCGGGAAATACAAGGGGCACTCCGGTGGAATCTCCCGCTCCAGACGCGTCCCGATCTCGGCCAGATACTTGTTCCGCGGGTTCGTCAGATCGGACCGCTGCTGCAGATAGCGCGGATTCTTCGACGGCGCGCCGTTCACCATCCGCGGATGCGCGGAGGAGACCACGAAGCCCGGTCCCGGAGCAGTGAGAAAATCCTGCAGCACGCGCTTCATCGGCGCCGTGTACCTGTCGAACTCCACCACGCCATCGACAATGGCCCGTGCGGCCGGTTCGTCGAGCGGCTCGAAGTTCGAAATGAAAAGGCCCGCGGAGGCGATGTCCGCTTCCGCGTCTTTATCGAATCCGCGGTAAATCGCATCGTCGGGCCGCTGGAACAACTGCGTCTCGCAGTTGGCCACGAGCTTGACGCTGCCGGCCTTGTATTCCGGATCGAGATGCGGGAGACTTTCGCGCGGCAGCACCACGGAAGCGGTGATGTCGTCTTCGAACTGCACTTTATCGGCGGGGCTGAAATCGGGCCGCAGCTTGAAAATGCGCCACGAACCGTCCGGATCGTGGCCCATGCGCAGATAGTTGCCCATCAGCTTCTGGTTGCGGAATTTCAATTCGTTGCCGGGCAGTCCGTTGATGCGGTCCACGCTGAAACGCTGACGCCAGTCGTCTCCCCACTCCGGCTGGTAATAACGCTTCACGGCGATCAGAAGCTGCCGCACCGCTTGCGGGATCGTCGCCAGCCACCGGTTGTGGTCGTCCGTGTACTCCGGCGAAGGCGTCATCAGTTTGATCACGGAGCCGAGCGAGCGCTCCGTGCTCAGGATCGGGCGCTGCGCGCGGGCGCCCGTGTGGGGCTTGCGGTAGATGCCGGAAAAGTCCTTCGCGAAAATCTCCGCAACCCGGTCCATGTCGCCGTGAAAATCGGTGACGAAGACCGGACCCTTCAGAACGATGCTGCCGATGGACTTGGAAATTTCCGATTTGCCCCCGCCCGACACCGTGCATGGTTTATGGCACAGTACGCCTTCCGCGCGCGAAGCGACCAGCCGCCACATCGTGCCGTCGATTTGCTTTTCGAGACGGATCTTCGTGCCCCAGGGCAGCACGTAGACTTCATCCGCGCGCAGCGTGAGCCGGTGCGTGCGGCCGTCGCCGAATCCCCATTTGACGCAGCCTTCGAGCACGCTGAATTCGGCGTTCTCGGGGACGTAGAAGATGCCGGGATAGTGGCGGTCCACCGCATGGCGCTCCGGTTTCAGCTCCACGCGCGAGCCCAGCCAGTGCATGGCCTGCTCGAAATTCACCTTCTTCGTGAGCACGGTGCGCCCGGCGTGGAATTGCTGGCCCAGCACATAGGCGGGAAACGCCAATGCGCCACCGGCGTGCTCTTCCTCGCACATGCCGGACAGATTCGCCGCGAAACCGATCTGGGTTTTGACTTCCTTCTGGCAGAAGCGGTAGAAATTGGCGGCTAGGATGGGCACCATGACGCCGCGCCGGTCGCGGCACGCCAGCTTGAAAGCGGCGCCGTCGTTGTAGATCTCGTCTTCCGCGCGCCAGCACATACCGTCGCGGCGCTGGCGCGGAGTGGCTGCGTCGTAGTGCGGGAGGCCGACGTCTTTCTTCCGCGCGCCCACCAGATGCGGCGCCAGAATCACGCAGCCGGTATGGCCGGTCCAATGCATCGCGTCGAGCGCGGAGTCGTTCTCGGGAAGGTCCGGATCGCCTGCGTTGCCGAAGATTCTCTCGACGAAATCCAGATTGCTCACCAGACTGGCGGGCGCGAAGAAGCGCGTCTCCATTGTTTTCTCAGGCTCGGAACCCGTGGCCGGGCACACCAGCGGGCGCAGCAGCAGCGTCACGAACAGACGCACCTTCTGCTCCTGGCTTGCGGTGAAGGGCAGTTCCAGCACTTCCGGCGGAGGAGCGAGCGCGAGCGTCAGCAAGGCAGCGAACGTGGCTTTCGGGACCGCGATCTTGTCGGCCGGAATCGGCAAGCCGCCTTCCGCGATGTGAAAAATGCCTTTTGTAGTCCGGCGGTCGCTTTTCGGATTGTGGAGAATGCCCTGCCTGATGCGGTAGGAGCGCACGTAGGGCGACGCGAGCGTGTCCTCGCCGGCGGGCAGAGAGATCACGCGCGCCAGACCGGGGCGGTCGAGCACCAGTGTCTGCGATGGCAATCGCGGCGCCATGCCGTCGCAGTATGCGTCGAGAAAAGCCTGAATGCGCGCATCCACCGGACAAAGCCGGTCGCCCAGCAGCTGGTTCTTCTGGTAATAGTTCCGCAGCAGCGGACCGGCGATTTCGCTGAAGCCGCCGTCCGCTTCGCTTTGACTGGCCGGTTGCCCGAGCGCGGTCAGTTTGAGATCGATGTACCGGACGAGATCCCCGTCATGCGCAATGCCTGCCACTGAGCCTCCTCGGAATCAAGCGCCTCGCCGGGAAGAACATGCTTCGGTGCATCCGGGACCGGACGGGGATCGCGGAAATGCGGCGCGCCGCAGTGGTTTTCTGTTACATGGACAGCTTAGCAGCCCGGCCGGCGACTATTTCCGCGCGTTCGCGGTCTGAACGATCGAAGGCTGGCGGCGCCGGACTTCATCGCGTTTTCGTTCACCTCCGCGAGTCCGCGGCCGGGTAATCTGGCAGCCACCCCGGAACCGTCGACCACCTGCCTGGCGGCGCTCGGCGCGGCCATTCTGCTTTTCGCGATAAAGCGGCGCCCGTCGTCATCTCCCCGGTGAAGCGCCCCTGCCCGGTGGCGGGGCAGGTACGAGCTGGAAGTAGAAGCCGTTGGGGTCGCGCAGGATGACGAAGTGCCGGTTCGCGCCGATCGTCACCGGTTCGCCTCCGGCAGAAGCAACCGGGACACCCGCGGTTTTCAGCGTTTCGAGAAGCGAGTCCACGTCCCGCGCGACGAGGCGAAGGACGCCTGCGCCGGGGTCGTGAATTGCGGGCTCCGGCGTTCGTCGATTCACGCCCTGGAATTCGATGAAGTCCACTTCGAACTCCGTACCCGGAACGTTCGCCGTGTTCACGCGAACCTTCGCGCCCGGCACGCCAAAACGGGTGTCAGGCACGAATTCCTTCCCGATTCGCGGCTGAAATCCGAGCAGATCGCGATAGACCTTCATCGTCCGCGCCATGTCGTTGACGACCAGACCGAGCCTGGTCGCGCCACCGCTCTGCAATTCGATGAGGAAGCCGTCGGGGTCTCTGATTATGGAGCCGCGCGGAAGCTTCAATCGCGCCCGCACCGAATCGACATCCGGCACGGTGAGCATGAGGATGCTCGCGCCCGGGTCCTGTATGTCGGGACGGGATGGCTTCTGCGCCAGATCTTTAAACTCCACGAATTCGACGCCCAGCGGCGATCCTGCAATCTTCAGAAGCGCCACGCGCGATTGCGACCCCTTGGCGTCGTACAACCCCTCGATGACAGCATTGGCCGAAAAAGCCCGCGGCCCCGGCGCCCCTGTCATTTCCAGACCCAGGCCGTCCCGGTAAAACTGAATCGTCTTATCCAGATCGGCGACGACATGAATGAATGTGCCGACTCCAACGACTTCACTTGCGGGCGGCGTCTGCCCGAACATCGCGGCGCTGCACGCCAGTATCGCCAGAAGAAATCGGCACATCTCTGTTCTCCTTAAACGGCCCGGCTCAGAACCCGGTTCAGCCGCTGCACGAACACGCCGGGATTCTCCACCGGCAGGCCTTCCACCAGCAGCGCCTGCTCCAGCAGAAGCCAGGCGGCGTCACTAATAAGCGCCTCGTCCGTGGCGTTCCGCAGCTTCTTCACGATCTCGTGATCCGGGTTGATTTCAAGCGTCGGTTTCATGGATGGAAGCTGCCCGCCCTGTCCCATCGCCCGCAGCATCTGCTGCATCTTCATGGACGGCTCATCCTCATCGGACACGATACACGACGGGCTGTCGGCCAGACGCATGGACGCCTTCACGTCCTTCACGTTATCGCCCAGCACGCTCTTGATCTTATCGAGCAGCGGTTTCAGATCTTCGCTCTTATCCTCATCTCCCGCGTCCTTGAGATCCTCGCCCGCCGAACTCCTGTTGACCGCCTTGAGTTCCACGTCCCGATACTTATCGATACCTCCAAAGACAATCTCATCGAAATCGTCGCTGAGGATCAGCACCTCAATATCTTTCTTCCTGTAAATCTCAAGCAGAGGCGAAGTGCGCAACAGATCCTCGGTGCCGCCCGTGATGTAGTAGATGCCCTTCTGGCCTTCCTGCATCCGGGCTTTCACTTCCGCCAGGCTCGTCCAGCCTTCGGCTTTGGTCGATTTCACGCGCACCAGATCGAGCAGCGCTTCGCGGTTGCCGAAATCGCTGTAGAGCCCTTCTTTCATGGGCCGGTTGAATGCTTCGACGAACTTGAGATACTCCTCGGGCTTATCGGTCGCGACGGACTTCAGCTCGGCGAGCACCTTCTTGACGCTCGCTGTGCGGATCGCGCTCAGGATGCGGTTCTGCTGCAGAATCTCGCGGCTGACGTTGAGCGGCAGATCTTCGCTGTCGATGATCCCGCGGAGAAACCGCAGGTAAGTGGGCAGCAGTTCCTTCGAATCGTCCGTGATGAAGATGCGCTTCACATAAAGCTTCACGCCGGGCTTGTAGTCCGCCTGGTAGAGATCCATCGGCGCCTTCGAGGGGACATAGAAGAGCGTGGTGTATTCCATGGTTCCTTCCGCTTTGGTATGGAACCAGAAGAGAGGATCTTCCCAGTCGCCCGAGATCGTCTTATACAACTCTTTGTAGTCTTCGTCCTTCAACTCGCTCTTGGAGCGCTTCCACAGAGCGCTGGCCGAATTGATCTGCTCGGTGACGCGTTTTTTGACCGACTTCTTCTCCGTATCGTCCCACTCGCTCTTGTCGGCGGTGAGATAGATGGGAAAGGCAATGTGATTGGAATACTTCTTGACGATTTCACGCAGCTTCCAGCTGTTGGAGTACTCTTTGCCGTCATCGTTGAAGGTGAGCGTCACCGTGGTCCCCTGCGACGCGCGCTCGGCGGGCTCGATCTCGAAACCGGTCTTGCCGTCGCTCGTCCAGCGCCAGGCGTTCGCTTCCGTGGCCCTGCGGGAGACCACCTCCACCCGATCGGCAACCATGAAAACGCTGTAGAACCCGACGCCGAACTGCCCGATCAGATTGGAGTCGCGCTTCGCATCGCCCGAGAGACTGGAAAGGAAGTTCTTCGTGCCGGATCGGGCAATGGTGCCCAGATGCGAGGCCAGTTCCTCATCGTTCATCCCGATGCCGGTGTCGCTCACGGTCAGGGTGTGTTTGTCCTCGTCGAGATCCAGATCGATGCGAGGCTCGAATGCCAGCGCCTTGTACGGCTCCTCGGTCAGGGTCAGATACTTGAGCTTGTCGAGCGCGTCGGAGGCGTTCGAAACCAGCTCGCGGAGAAAAATCTCCGGATGGGAATAGAGAGAGTGAACAATCAGATGGAGAAGCTGATTGACTTCAGTTTGAAATTCGCGTTTGGACACGATCCCCATTTTACGAGGGAAGCGGCTTCGCCGGGAGGACCCCGGCAGCAAATGCGCTGAACGTAATTTGACGAATCGCAACGCCACGCCTACACTACAGGTGGGGATGACTGTTACTAAAAACAAATCGCCTCTCGTGGTTCCCCCCGCCGTCAGTCGCAGGGCCGGGATCAAGCACGGCGATGAGCTCGAATTCCGGGTGTCGGGTGGGATCATCACGATCGTTCCAAAACTGCCCTGGGCGGACGACGAGTACACGCCGGAACAGCGGGCGGTCGTCGACGCCCGGCTTGCGGAGTCCGAGGCGGAATTTAGAGCGGGCCGCGGCCACGGCCCCTTCGATAGCTCCGCCGCCATGATTGCGCACATGAAGGCTCAGCTTCGAAAGGTCGCCGCCACAAAAAAGAAGACAAAACGATCTCGATGAAGATCGACTACCTTCCGCGGGCAGTAAAAGCTCTCGAAGCCGCCCCTGCCGGGATTCGCAAAGCCTTTTTCAAACAGATCGAATTTCTTGAACACGAATCTCCACCATCGCTCGCTGCGAGCCAAAAAGTACGACGAAACCCGGGGCATCTGGCAAGCCCGCGTGAATAAGAACTGGCGGTTCTATTTTCACATCGTGGGGGACGTTTATCTGATCCGCGACGTCATTCCGCACCCGAAGTGAGGGAGCGGCGACATTTACATTTCCCTTTCGATATCCCCGCGGTCTTCGATCGTGCCGGTGCCCCGGGAAACACGCAAAGAGGAACGTCTTGACAGATTTAAACATCCATTTTAAACTGCTGTTTAGATGAGCGCCCCGGCCGGCTTGAAACGAAAAAACCTGTTGGCGAGCCCCGCTCCCGCACTGCCGGAGGGCACGCGCACCAAGCTCATCGACTCGGCGGGCCAGGTCTTTGCCGATTCCGGCTATCATGCGGCCACGGTGCGCGAAATCTGCGCCCGCGCCGGCGTGAACGTCGCTCTGGTGAACTACCATTTCGGCGACAAGCTGGAGCTCTATACCGAAGTTCTGCGCTATTCCATCGGCGCTTCCAAAAACGGCATCGTGCAGGACGCGATCCGGAGCGAAGCTCCGCCGGAGGAGGCGCTGCGCGGACTGATCCTCGCGATGCTCCAGAGGGTTTGCCGGGCGGACCGTCCCGGCTGGCATTTCCGGCTGATGATCCATGAGCTTGCCCAGCCCACCCCCGCCATGGCGAGCGTGATCGACGAGACGATGAGGCCGATTTACGAACGCTTCCGCGAACTCATCGGAACCCTTCTCAACCTCCCGCCGGACCACGACAAAACCCGCCTCTGCACGCACAGCGTGATCGCCCAGGTGGTTCATTACGTGCATTCGCGCGAGGTTGTCTCGCGGCTTTGGCCCGAGTTGCAGATGACTGCCGAGCGGATCGCCGAAATAGCCACGCACATCGCCGATTTTTCGCTGGCTTATCTGCGGGAATCGCCGCCCGCCCAACCGAGGAAGAAGAAATGACGGACCAACAAGCAGCCCCCGCGGCGGCGGCGCCGGCAGTTCCGCGGCCGCGCCGCAAAGTCTTCCCCCTGATATTGCTCGTCCTCGCGGTAGCCGCGTTCTTCGTCTGGAGAGGCTACTTCGCCAACCCGGGCGTGCCCCCGAACCTGGTGGTTCTGAGCGGCCGCATCGAAGGCGACGATTCCGCCGTCGCGCCGAAGACGACCGGCCGGATTCTCGAAATCCGCGTGCGGGAGGGCGACAGCGTCAAGGCGGGCGATACCCTCGCGATCCTCGACGACGCGCAGATCCGGGCGCGCGAAGATCAGGCCCGCGCCGCGCTGGCGGGCGCCGAAGCCCGGGCCAAATCGGCCTCCGATCAGATTGCCGTCTACCAGCAGCAGCTGCAGCAGAACGATTTGCAGACGGAGCAGGCGAAGGTGGATTCCGGGGGCCGCGTGCGGCAGGCGGAGGCCGATCTCGCGGCCGCTCAATCCGATCTGGCCCAGCAGGAAGCGGCGCTCCGGCTGGCGCAGTTCGACAACGACGCTTACCAGCAGCTGGTGAAGACCGGCGCCGCCTCCGAACGCCAGGGCAAGCTGGCCGCCGCAACGGCCGACCAGCAGGTTGCCGGCGTGGCCGCCGCCCGCCGCCGCGTGGAAGCCGCGCGCGCCGCGCTCACCACCGCGCAGGCCAATCTCTCCAACCCGGGTATCCGGGAATTCCAGGCCGCCACCGTGCGCAAACAGATCGAGCAGCAGCGGGGAGAAATTGCGAGCGCCATGGCGGCCTCCCGCCAGGCCGGTTTCCAACTCGCGGAGGCCGAGGACAACCGCCGGGACCTCACCATCGCCGCGCCCTTCGACGGAACCGTCATGACGCGGGCCGCCGAACCCGGAGAAGTGGTCACGGCCGGAACCGCCATCGTGACCCTGCTCGACATGAGCAAGGTTTATCTGCGCGGCTTTGTGCCCGAAGGCCAGATCGGGAAGGTGAAGATCGGCCAGCCCGCGCGCGTCTATCTGGATTCGGCGCCGGAGAAGGCCGTGGACGCTTATGTACTGCGCATCGACCCTCAGGCCACGTTCACGCCCGAGAATACGTACTTCCGCGACGACCGGGTGAAGCAGGTGGTGGGAGTCAAGCTGCAACTGAAAGGCGCGCTCGGTTTCGCCAAGCCCGGAATGCCCTCCGATGGAGAGATTCTGGTCCAGGGCGATGTCTGGCCCGCCGGCAGATTCAACCCGTGAGCTTCGGCAGATGACAGCCGCCGTCCCCATCCCCATCGCAGGCGCCGCGATTCGCGTTCGCGCTCTCTCGAAGCGCTACGGCGCGCTCGAAGCGGTGCGGGGCATCGATCTCGACATCGGTGACGGTGAGATTTTTGGCTTGATCGGTCCCGATGGCGCGGGGAAGACGTCGACGTTTCAGATTCTGGCGGGAGTGATGGAAGCCACTTCGGGCACGGCCGACGTGTTCGGAGTTCCGGCGCGGCAGGCGCGCTCGAATACCGGTTATCTCACGCAATCCTTCAGCCTCTATCCCGATCTCACGGTCACCGAAAACATCCGTTACATCGGCGACCTGCGCCGGGTGCCGCCGGATGAGATCGCAACGCGCGGACGCCGCTATCTGCGCATGTTCGACATGGACCGGTTCGAAAGCCGCCTTGCCGGGCGCCTGAGCGGCGGCATGAAACAGAAGCTCGCGCTCGCCTGCGCGCTGGTGCCGGAGCCGCGCGTGCTGCTGCTCGATGAGCCCACCACGGGCGTGGATCCGGTATCGCGCCGCGAGTTCTGGGACACGCTCGCCCACCTCGCCGCCGAGGGTTTGACCATCGTGCTGGCCACCCCGTATCTCGACGAAGCCGAGCGCTGCAACCGTGTGGCGTTCATGCACCAGGGCGAGATCCGGCAAACGGGCACGCCGGCCGAGTTGCGCGCCAGCCTGAATGCCCGCCGCATTGAGATCCACACCGCCGACCTGGCCGCGGCGGAGCGCGTGCTTTCGCCGCTCGCCGGCCCCGGCGCGGAAATTATCGATGTGCAGCGCTTCGGCGACCGCCTGGACATGCTCGTGCGCAAGCCGGAGGAAGCGCAACGGATCGCGGCCGGGGCATTGAGCGCGGCCGGGCTTTCGCTCGATCGCGTCCGCATCGACGAACCGACGCTCGAAAACACGTTCGTCGCCACCCTGCGGAATCTGGGCCAGAAGGTGCATCGCGAGCCGTTTCCAGGCCGCCGCGACCACCGGGGGCTGCGCGGAAAGATTGCGATCGGAGCGACGAATCTCACCAAACAGTTCGGCGCATTTACGGCCGTCAGGAATGTGACCGCGCAGGTGCGGTACGGCGAGATCTACGGGCTGCTGGGCGCGAATGGCGCCGGCAAGACCACCACCATCAAGATGCTCTGCGGCCTGCTCCCGCCCACGAGCGGCGGCATGCAGCTGGCGGGTCAGACAGGCGGGCTGCGGTCGCCCGAGGTGCGCCAGCGGATCGGCTACATGTCGCAGAAATTTTCGCTTTACGACGACCTTTCGATCGGGGAGAACCTCGAGTTCTTCGCGGGCGTGTACGGCGTTCCCGAACGGGAGCGCGCGGAAAAGAAACGCTGGGTGATCTCTTTTTCGGGTCTCGAAGGCCGGGAAGACCAGTTGATCGGGAGCTTGCCGCAGGGCTGGAAACAGCGCGTGGCGTTCGGGGCGGCGATACTCCACGAACCGAGCGTGCTGTTTCTGGACGAACCCACGTCCGGCGTGGACCCTCTGGCGCGGCGCTCTTTCTGGACCATGATCAACCGCCTGGCCGACGCCGGAGCCGCGATCCTCGTGACCACGCACTATCTGGAAGAAGCGGAACAGTGCAACCGGCTGGGCTTCATGGTGGCGGGCGAACTGGTCACCGAAGGCAGCCCCACCGGAATCAAGAGCGCGCAGACGGGGCGCCTGCTCGAATTCATCGTGGACCAGCCGCAGAGGGCCATGGATCTGCTGAAAAGCGACGCCGAACGCTGGCGCGTTTCTCTGTTCGGCGACCGCCTGCACATCATCACGGAAGAAGACGCCGCGACCGGCGAGCGCCTCAACCGGCAGCGGCTCGAAGCCGCCGGGATTCGGGTGATCCAGGTGCGCGAGGGACGTTTTTCGCTGGAAGACGTGTTCATCAGCGTGGTCGAAAGGGCCAGGCAGCAGGGCAAAGTGGCGCTCGAAGATTGAGTAAAGAAGATTGAGGCGGCAAACATGCGAAGAATCCTGGCCCAGACACGCAAGGAATTGACCCAGATTGTGCGGGACAAGATGGCCCTCGGCCTGGCGCTGTTGTTGCCCGTCATGCAACTCATCCTGATGGGGAGCGCCATCTCTCTCACGGTGGAGGATCTCCCCATCGTCGTTCAGGACCTGGACGATTCTTCGGCGTCGCGCCAGTTCATTGACGCCTTTCGCGAGTCGAACACTTTCCGCATCGTGCCGTTTTCCGTGGACCGGCAGCCGGAAACGGCATTCACGTCGAACCTGGCGCGGGCGGCGCTGATTATCCCGGCCCGGTTCGGGCATGACATCGCGCGCGGCGTCTCCTCGCCCGTCCAGTTGCTGATCGACGGCTCCGACTCGAATACGGCGAAGCTCATGTCGGGTTATGCGAGCGAGATTGCCAGCGCCTGGAATGGGAATAACGCCGGCGCGGGGCGGGTGGCGCCCGTGCATGCGGCCATCCGGTTCTGGTACAACCCGGGACGGTCTTCGAAGAAGTTTTACGGTCCCGGGATCTTCGTGCTGGCGCTCTCGCTGTTTCCTCCGCTTCTCGCCACGCTCGCCATGGCGAAAGAGGGCGAGCAGAAGACCATCCTGCAGGTCTATGTGTCCAGCATTTCGGCGCATGAGTTTCTGCTGGGAAAGATCCTGACTTTCATGGTGGTGGCGGGTTGCGAATGCCTGGTGCTGCTGACTCTGCTGTTCACTTACTTCGGGCTCAATTTCGCGGGCGATCCGACGCCTTTTATCGTCGCGACGTTTCTTTACGCGTTCTGCGTCGCCTCTTTCGGGACGATGATCGGCGCCGCCATCCCCAACCAGTCCGCGGCCATGCAGGCCGTGGCATTGGGCGGCTTTCTGCTGGTCTTCATGCTTTCGGGCCTGATTTTTCCGATCCAGAACATCCCGGTCCAGATCCGCTGGCTTTCGAACTTCATCTGGGGCCGGTATTACATCGATATCGTGCGCGATGCGCTGCTGCAGGGCGGCGGGTGGCCCGCGGTGTGGTGGAAAGTCGTCGTCATCGGCTTCATCGGCTCCATCTTCTACACCCTTGTCTGGCGCAACATGCGCCGCATGCAACTGAAAGCGTAGGCACGAAATGAATCGGTTCCTCCAGTTATTCATCAGCCACCGGCTCCGCGCTTTGCTGCGGAAAGAGTTCGCGCAGATCCGCCGGGACCGCCGCCTCGCGATGTCGTTGATTCTTCCCCCCACCATCCAGCTGCTGCTTTTCAGCCTGGTTCTGAACGCCACCGTATCCGGCCTCAAGCTGGGCATTATCGACGACAGCCGCACGCCCGAGAGCCGCGCCCTCGCCTCCACCCTGACCGAGAGCAAGAGTTTCAAGCTGGCCGGTTATTATTACGACGTCAATAAACTCGGCGACGCGATCAGCCGCGGCGACGTGGACGCGGGCGTGGTGATTCCGCTCGACTACTCCCGCGATCTGGAACGCGGGCGCGCGGTCACGGTGCAGTTCCTGCTCAACGCCATGAACGCGAACACGGCCGCCATCGCGCAGGGCTATGCCGAAGGCGTGATCCGGACGTACAACGCGGGCCTCGCGGGCAACGGACTTCATGCCAGCTTCACTCAAATCGCCGCTCCCGATGTGACCCGCCGGGGCGCGGCGCTGCTCATGCCCGCGTATCTTTATAATCCCGGCCTGGTCGGCACGTGGTTCGTGGTGACCGGCATCTTCGGGCTGCTGCTGATCCTGAACGGCTCCATCGTGGCGGCCACCGCGATGGTGAAGGAGCGCGAGGCGGGCACCATCGAGCAGTTGCTGATGTCGCCTGCCGGAACGTATGAAATCATCGTGGCGAAAATCGCCCCGCTCTTTTTTCTGCTGTTCCTGATGGTGCTCTTCGCCACCGCGCTGATCAAGGTCGTATTCGACGTGCCGTTCCACGGGAACATTCTGGTGGTCCTGTCCGGCGCGGCCCTGTGCGTGCTCTCCGGGATCGGCATCGGAACGGTGATCGCGACTTTCACGCACTCGGCTTATCAGGCGCAGTTGACCAGCTTTTTCGTGAATCCCCTGCTCACCACGGCGTCGGGCGCGATTACTCCGGCGGAGGCGATTCCGAACTGGCTGCAGCCTCTGGTCAGGATCAATCCCATCCGGCACTTCAGCGTGATTGCGCGCTCCAGCATGATCAAAGGGAGCGGCATGGAAACGCTCTGGCCGAACTTTCTGGTGCTTTCCGTCTTTACGCTCATCATGGTGTCGCTGAGCGTATGGCGCTTCCGAAAACAGCTCAGCTAGAACAAATGAAAAAACGAACCCATTTCGCCATTCCGGCTGCCGCGCTTCTGTCCGCCACCGGCCTCTTCGGCCAATTCGGGCCTCCTCCCGGCGGCAACGCGGGCACGCTGGCCAATCAGGTTCCGCTTTCCGGAAGGACGCCTGTAACGGGCTCCGTGGCCGCGACCCAGGCGCCGGTGTCGGGAACCACCAACAGCGTGAACACGATCAATCCCTCGATCCAGGCGCAGGGGCCTTACACCGGCAGCGCGACCAGCACGGCCAGGATGCCGTTTTCCGGCAAGCTCTCGCTGCGCGACGCGGTCGCGCGCGGTCTCGAATACAACCTGGGCACGGTCGGGCTGAGTCTGGCCCTGCGGCAGGCGCGTGGGCAGGCTCTCGGGGTCCGCAGCGCGCTGCTGCCCAACGTGAGCGGCAGCCTTTCCGAAAACGTGCAGCAAACCAATCTGCGGGCGTCCGGACTGCGTTTCACCTCCCCCATTCCGGGTTTCGGCATTCCGTCGATCGTGGGTCCGTTCAACTATTTCGATCTGCGCGCGCGCCTCACCCAGACGGTGGCCGATTTCACGGCCCTGAACAACTACCGGTCCGCGACCGAGACGGTGCGCGCCAACGAATTCTTCGCCCAGGATGCGAAGGATCTGGTGGTGCTCGCGGTGGGCGGCGCTTATCTGCAGACGATCGCGGCGCAGGCCAGGGTGGAATCGGCCCGGGCGCAGCTGGAGACCGCGGCCGTTTTGTTTCAGCAGACGGCGCAGCAGCGCAACGTCGGGCTTCTGGCCCAGATCGACGTCAACAAAAGCCAGGTTCAGATGCTGACGCAGGAGCAGCGCCTCGCCACGCTGCGGAACGATCTGGCCAAGCAGAAGATCAACCTGGCGCGTTTGACCGGTCTGCCGCCGAACGAGAAATACGAACTGACCGACAGTATTCCTTTCGCCGAGCCTCCGGTGCTGAGCGAAGAAGACGCGGTCCGGCAATCCCTGACGCAGCGCTCCGACGTCAAAGCGGCGGAGACGCAGATTCGCGCGGCCGAGCGCACCGTGGCGGCGGCTCGCGCCGAGCGTCTGCCGTCGCTCGCCCTGAGCGCCGATTACGGCGTCATCGGAACGAACCCGTCGCAATCGCACGGCACGTTCTCGGTCGCCGGCACCCTCCGCGTCCCGATCTGGGAGGGAGGGCGCACGGAAGGCGACATCGAACAGGCGAATGCGGCGCTGGCGCAGCGGCGCGCCGAACTGGAAGATCTCCGGAGCCGGGTCGAAAGCGACGTGAGAGACGCATTTCTCGATTTGCAGGCGGCCACGAGCCAGGTCTCGGTCGCCCGCCAGAACCTGGATGTGACGCGGCAAACGCTGACTCTCACGCGGCAGCGCTTCGATGCCGGCATCGCGGATTCGGCCGAGGTTTCGCAGGCCGAGGCGGCGGTCGCGTCCGCGGAGCTCGACTATATCGACAGCGTCTATGCGCATAATGTCGCGAAACTCAGTCTCGCGCGCGCTACCGGCGGGTCGGCCGAGAGCTTTCCGCGATTTCTGAAAATCCGGTAGAGAGTAACCCGCCAAACTCGGCGGCTCCGATGGGCCTGGAATAAAGATATCCCTGAGCCTCGTCGCAGTTTCGCGCAAGAAGGATCTTCGCCTGGTGGGCGGTCTCGATCCCTTCGGCAATGGTGACCATGCCCAGACTGGCGCCTATCCGGATAATGTTTTCCACGATCGGCGGGCAGCCATCTTCCTCGCCGATGGCGCTGACGAAAGACCGGTCGATTTTCAGGCGCTGCAAGGGCAGCTGTTGCAGATACGCGAGCGAGGACTGGCCTGTTCCGAAATCGTCCAGCGCCAGGGTGACGCCGGTTTTCTGCAGCTTCGCAAACAGCTTCCGCGCGGCGGCGTAGTCGCCGATGAAGACCGTCTCCGTCAGCTCCAGTTCAAGCGACTCCGGCGGAAAACCCGTTTCCGAAAGCACCTGCTCCACTTCCGCGGCAAAATCGGGCTGCCGGAACTGGTGAGCGGACACGTTCACGGCCATGCGCAGAGGTTCTCCGGTCTCATCGAGCCACCGTTTGCCCTGAATGCACGCCTCGCGCAGCACCCAGTGGCCGAATTCGATAATCAGACCGGTCTCTTCCAGGATCGGAATAAACGCGGCTGGAGAAATCAACCCGAGATTGGGCGGCGCCCAGCGGAGAAGCGCTTCCGCGCCCACCAGACGCCCCGACAAGAGGTTCACCTGGGGCTGGTAATACAACAGCATTTCTCCTTTCTCGAGCGCCGACCGCAGCCGCTGCTCCATTTCCAGCCGTTCGGGAGGGGTACCGGCCATGCCCGGATCGAACTGCATGGCGCGCGCCTTGCCCGCGCGCTTGGCGTGGTAAAGAGCTACATACGCTTCGCGTTGCAGCGACGCCGGGTCGCCGGACGCAATTCCGATGCTGGCGTTGACAAACAACTCGTGCCCGTCAAGCGAGAAGGGCCGCTTCAACGAGTGCAGCAACCGGTCCGCCATCCCGGTGGCGCTCCCATCGTTCCCGGCGCCGCGAAGCAGAGCGGCGAATTCGTCTCCACCGACGCGCGCCAGAATTTCGCCGGGCCGAAGACAGGACTGCAGCCGCCATCCCACCTGGGTCAACAGCTGGTTCCCGATCGAGTGGCCCATCACGTCGTTCACCAGCCGGAAGCGGTCGAGATTGACGTATAGCAGCGCGGCGGACTGCTCCGCCTGCCAGTTGCGCGAGCCGAGGATTCTTTCAAAAAAGGTGCGGTTGTACAGTCCGGTCAGGCTGTCACGATCGGCCTTGTACATGAGCTCGTCCAGAAGATTCGCCTGTTCGATGGCCAGAGTGGCAAGCCGGCAATTGGAATCGATCCGGACGAGGTCGAAGCGATCCGGGTTCGTGGGGGCGCGGCCGAAGAGCACGAGCATTCCCAGCAACTCACCGATGCCGGAACACAGGTGCCGGGCCCATCCATATTCAACCGGGAGGCACTCAAACGCGAGGCCGGCGCGGTCCTCGCCCGCGGCATTGCACAAAAGGAGGCGTTGCGAAAGGCTTTCGGGAACGATCCGGGCCAGGGCGTCCTCGGCCCATGGCTCCAGTGCGCCCTTCGCGGCCAGCGACCAGACATCGGATTTCAACAGGAAGAATGCCGCCTGATCTTCGGTATTCTCGCAGTTCGGCAGCCGGCACACTGCGTTCAGGACTTCTTCCGGCCCGGACTGGCGGCCGATCATTTCCACAATTCGCTGCCGCGCAATCTCGAGACCGATCCACGAGTCGCGCTCGGACGACACAAGGGGCATGTCAGGCATTGGCGCCCGTGAACCGGTCCACTTCGTCGAGCAGGGCTTCGGGCGCATCCGGCGCCCCCTCGGCGACCATGTGAGAGGGACTCACCGTCAGCACCGCCGTTCTGTTACCCAGCGGGACGCGGTGAACCAGCGGTTCCCGGTTCAACGCCACCGCCTCGGACCGCAGCCCGGCGAAATCGCGGGGGCGCTGAAATACACCGACAAGACTGCGCGACGTCCAGCGGAAGGCGGAATTCGCGGGCGCCAGCGGTTGAACGCGCTCGCGCACCAGGCGGTACATCAGATCTTCGGCTGCGTCCGGCCCATATCTCTGGACGATCGCATCCAGCCGGTCGAAGGCGAACGCGACCACATAAAGAGCGTGTTCCGGCTGCACGGACTGGAGCGCCTGCCGGATATTGCTAACCCCTTCCGGCCGTCCGGGCAGCCGCCGGTCCGGATTGCTCAACAGAAGATCGCGGGCGCTCGTGACCTCCGCTCTGAAATCGGCCAGTTCGCGGTCCGCCTCCTGTTGCCCGCGGACCGAGTCCTCGTCGATGAGCCGGATCGTCTCGCCCAGGGATTTCTTGAGAGCCGCGAAATCCTGCATTCTGGACATGTGCCGCAAGGCGCCCTGGATTTTCTGGATGTGGGCGGAGGACCGCTCTCCCCCGGCCGCCACCAGCGTGAGAGCCTGGCCCAGCATCTCCGCAAGATGCCGCATGTCGGCCGCCGTCCGCGTGGCGTTGTCCTGCGCCGCGGATCGCCTTTCGGCCAGAATCCCGCGCACGTACTCCTGTATAGCGTCGGATTCGCCGGGCGACAGGGCGGGATGGAGCGATTCGCCCACCAATCCCAATTTCGCCCGCGCCTCGCTGCAGGCATCGCCTGTCAGAACGTAGTTTGCAATGGATTCCAGCAGCCCGGAGCAAAGACCCGCAAGACCGGCCTTCGGCGCGGATTCGATCCGCGCGGTTCGGCCCGCAGCGGGAGCATTCAGGTATTTCTTGATGGAAATCATAATTGCCGGATCGACGAAACTGGAGCGCCGGCGCCCTCGATACGGCCGGCTATCGCTCTTGCAGCCACAGTTGTCAGATCGGCGAAAAACACTCAGACCTTTAGTCCGGTCCGGCCGCGGCGGACCGGAGCAGGGGCGCCTCGATTCAGCGCAGCCGCAGATCCCGCCCGGTCATGTCCTTTGGCTGTTTTTCCCCCAGTACGCCGAGGATGGTCGGCGCAATATCCTGCAATGCCCCGCCCTGCCGCAGTTTTTCGCCCGAGTCGTCGACGAGAATCAACGGCACCGGGTTCGTCGTGTGATACGTGTGCGGGCCATGCGTCACCGGGTCGATCATCGTCTCGGCGTTGCCGTGGTCGGCGGTGATCAGCCAGCGGCCGTTCTTTTCCCTGAGACGCTGCCAGATACGCCCGAGGCAGGCGTCCACCGCTTCGACGGCCCGCACGGTCGGCTCCATTTTTCCCGAATGGCCCACCATATCGGCGTTGGCGAAGTTCATCACGATAACGTCGAAGTCCTTCTTTCCCATCGCATCGAGCACCACATTGGTCACGCCTTCAGCGCTCATCTCCGGCTTCAGATCGTAAGTCGCAACCCTCGGAGACGCCACCATCTCGCGCTCTTCCCCGGCGAAGGGCTTCTCCGTGCCGCCGTTGAAGAAGTACGTCACGTGCGCGTACTTTTCGGTCTCGGCCACGCGCAGGTTCTTCCAGTTCAGTTGCGCGAAGACGTTGGCCAGGATGTTATCGAGCGGTTCTTTGGTCAGCATGAACGGCACGCTCAACGCCTTGTCGTACTGGGTCAGGGTGGTGAAGAACAGGTTCTTCGGGGCTTTGGCGCCGCCTTTGGTGAGAACTTCGGTCATCTCGCGGCCACGGTCGGCGCGGTAGTTGAAAAAGATGCAGGCATCGTCGTCGCGAATCAGGCCGACCGGCTCATTGTGACTGTCCACGATGGTCACCGGTTCGATGAATTCGTCCGTCACTCCCTTTTCGTACGACCGCCGCATGACCTCCACGGGGTCCGCGAGCTTCTCGCCATGGCCCACGGCCATCGCGTTGAACGCACGGTCGATCCGCTCCCAGCGCTTGTCGCGGTCCATCGCGTAATAGCGCCCTTCGACGGACGCGATTTTGCCCGCGCCGAGTTCCCGCATCTGCTTCTGAATCTCGCGGATGTAGCCGATGCCGCTCTCCGGAGCCGTATCGCGGCCATCCATGAAGCAGTGGACGAACACCTGCTCCACGCCCTGCTGCCGCGCCATCTTCAGCAGCGCATACAGGTGCGTGAGCTGCGAGTGCACGCCGCCATCGCTGCACAGACCCATCAGATGCAGCCTGTGCCCATTCCGGGCGTGATGCATGGCCGCCAGCAGGACGGGATTCGAGAAAAATTCCCCGCTCGCGATCATGAGGTCGATGCGCGTGACATCCATGTGCACGACGCGCCCCGCGCCGATATTCAGATGCCCCACTTCGCTGTTGCCCATCTGGCCCTCGGGCAGCCCCACATACGGACCCGACGTGTGGACGAGCGTGTTCGGGAAATCGCGCAGCAACATGTCGTAAACCGGCTTGCGCGCGGCCGCAATGGCATTGCCCTCAACGATCGGGGAGAATCCCCAGCCATCGAGAACGGTCAGAATCAGCGGCTTGTTTCTGGCCATGTTATTGCCGGAACGCTTTCCTGCCCGGGAACTTCGCCGCGCTGCCGAGCCGCTCTTCAATGCGCAGCAGCTGGTTGTATTTCGCGATGCGATCCGTGCGGCTGGCCGATCCCGTCTTGATCTGGCCCGCATTGGTGGCGACGGCGAGATCCGCGATGAACGGGTCTTCGGTCTCTCCCGACCGGTGCGACACGATCGCCGTATATCCCGCTTTGAACGCCGTCTGCATGGCGTCCAGGGTCTCGGTCAGGGAGCCGATCTGATTCACTTTCACGAGAATGGAATTCGCCACGCCCATTTCGATGCCTTTATTCAGCCGCGCGGTATTCGTTACAAACAGGTCGTCGCCCACAATCTGCGTGTTCGCGCCAATGGCGTCGGTGAGAAGTTTCCAGCCGTCCCAGTCGTCCTCCGCCATCCCGTCTTCGATGGAAACGATGGGATACTGGCGGCGCCAGTTGGCATAAAACTCCACCATCTGCTCGCTGGTGCGCCGGCTCTTGTCGGACTTCCTGAAGACGTATGCGCCGTCCTGGTAGAACTCGCTCGAGGCGGGATCGAGCGCGATGCCGATCTCTTCGCCCGCCTTGTAGCCGGCTTTCGCGATGGCTTCGAGAACCACCTCGAGCGCTTCATCGTTCGATTTCAGATTCGGCGCGAAACCGCCTTCGTCGCCGACCGAAGTTGAATAACCGCGCTTCTTCAGCACGCCTTTCAACGTATGGAAGACCTCCACGCCCATCCGCAGGGATTCGGAAAACTTCGTTGCGCCGTAGGGCGCGATCATGAACTCCTGCATATCGACGGAGTTGTCCGCATGCGCGCCGCCGTTCAGGATATTCATCATCGGGACGGGCAGCACGCATGCATTCACGCCGCCCAGATACCGGTAGAGCGGGGCGCGCTGCGAGGCCGCCGCCGCGCGCGCTACCGCCATCGAGACCGCGAGGATCGAGTTCGCCCCCAGACTGGCCTTGTTCGGCGTCCCGTCGAGATCGATCATAATCCGGTCGACCTTCGCCTGCAGGGTCGCGTCATGGCCGGCCAGCGCTTTGGCGATGGGTCCGTTGATGTTGGCGACCGCCTTGCGCGCGCCTTTGCCCAGATACCGGCTCCTGTCGTCGTCGCGCAGTTCGACCGCCTCATGCTCGCCGGTGGATGCGCCGCTGGGAACGGCGGCGCGGCCGTTGCTGCCGTCGGCCAGAAATACTTCCGCTTCCACGGTGGGGTTGCCCCGTGAATCCAAAATCTCAATGCCGCTGACTCCGATGATCGTTGACAATGACGTCTCCTGTGCCCAAAGGCTTGATAGTGGAAATTATCGCGCACTGGTGTGAGTGGGAGAAGATTGTTTGTTAATGGCCCTTCCGTCAAGACCCGCAATCTCGTGCCGCAAACTCAGCCGCCGCTTCGGCGAATTCACCGCCGTGGACGACCTGAGTTTTGAAGTAGCCGCAGGCTCCATCTGCGCCTTCCTCGGCCCCAACGGAGCCGGAAAATCGACCACCCTGAAGATGCTCACGGGATTGCTGCAGCCATCGAGCGGCGAAGTGGAAGTGTGCGGCCTCGACGCGCGGCGCCATTCCGTGGAACTGAAGCGCCGCATCGGAGTGCTCCCGGAAGATTTCGGGCTGTTCGACGACCTGACCGTGGGGGAGCACCTGTCGCTGACCGGTGACGTCTACGGTCTGGAGAAAAAGCTGACACGCACGCGCGCCGATCGACTGCTGCGGGTGCTGAATCTCGAACACGGGCGCGACACGTTCGCCGGATCGTGCTCCCACGGCATGCGCAAGAAAACCTCGCTCGCCATGGCGCTGCTGCCCAATCCGGAGGTGCTGTTTCTGGACGAGCCGTTCGAAGCCATCGATCCGGTGACGTCAAAGATCATGCGCGACCTGCTGCAGGCGATTGCAGGCCGCAGCATCACCGTATTCTTTACCTCGCATGTGCTCTCCGCGGTGGAGCAGATCGCGACGCAGCTGATCATGATTCGCAAAGGGCGGATCGTCTGGAATACTCCCGCGGCGGAAGTGCCCGTATCGCTGGAACAGCACTATTTCGACCTGGTGGAGACGCCGGTGGTGGAGGACATCGAATGGCTCGGCTCGGCGCGATCCTGAAGGCGCTGGCCCGGGCGCTGGGCCGGGATCAAAAGTCCATCGGGTCGCTGGCGGGCAATAATTTCTTCATCGTCTCCGTCCTCGTTTTGCAGGACGCCGGGACGTTTATTTACCTGATTATCGGACTGGCGATCCTGTTCCCGTTGAGCACCGATCCTCTGCGGAAGATTCCCGCATCGCGCCTGAACCTTTGGCCGCTCGGCCGGCGCGAACGCCGGGTTCTGCGCGCGGCGAGCCCGTGGGTCAATCCGATGACCTGGGCGATTGCGGCGCTCGCCGTCTGGATGGCGCGCGGCAAGGTGACCGTGGGGGTGTGGGGCCTGGCAACCGGGCTGGCCGCTTCCGGATTCGTCTTGTCGTCATTGCCGATCGCGCGCGGGCACGGTTTATGGCGCAGGCTTCCCGCCTTTCCGGGTCCGCTGAATCACCTGATCCGCAGGAATCTGCGCGCCATTCTTTCCACTCTGGATTTCTACTGCGCGCTGCTGCTGAGCGCGAGTACGCTGGCGTTTCGCCTCGCCCTGCCGGCCTTGCCGCACGAAGCGTTTCTGGCGCTTACCCTTCTGGTGGCGGTCGCGCTGTCGAGTTACGCCCAGTGCCTCTTCGGGCTGGACGGCAAGGGCGGGCTCTCGCGCTATCGCCTGCTTCCACTGCCGGGCTGGCAAGTGCTGGCGGCCAAGGATGCGGCGTTCCTGCTGCTGGCAATCCCTCTCGCGCTTCCGCTGGCGCCGCTTGCGGGAACCGGGGCGGCCCTGACGGCTTTGGCGATCGGCCACGGCAATTCGGTGAACGCTCCCCGGCCCCAGGCGCGCTGGCGCTTTTCCACCGGGGCCGCGTTTCTTCCCCACGGCCTTATGCAGGTTGCCGCGATGGCCGTGGCGGCTTCGTGCATCTTTTACTACAGCGTGCTGTTTCTGATTCCCTGTATCGCGGCCTGCGCCGGTTCGATATGGTGGTACGGCCGGTCCGTGGACCGCATGCCTGAGGACTAACCAACGCTTGAGGACTGGGCACAAGGAGACATCGATGGGGAAATGGAAGCTTCTGACCGCACTCGCCTTCGGCGCCTGCATTGGCGCCTGGGTGACGGTGTGGGTGCAGCATACAGCAACGGTGGTTTCGGCCAGGGAGCCCTCTCTCACGGCGCTCGATTACGAGGAGATCGATCAACTCACCAACCGCTACGCCTACGGGATCGACACGTGTTCGAACAACGGCTACGACTACGCGGACGTGTTCACTCCCGACGGCGTCTTCATCGACAAAAACTCCGATGAGGGCTTCAAGCAGGGCGGACGCGTGCTGGCGAAAGGGCGCGAAGCGCTGGCGGCGCTGATTGGCGGCGGCTCGCGCGGCTGCCGGACGAAACTGATCTGGACCGATTGGAGCCACATCATGACCAACCACGTCATCGCGCCATCGCCCGGAGGCGCCACCGGGAGGATTTATTTGCTGCAGATGGGGATTAAGGGGCCGGGCAGCATCGAGCGCCATGGCGGTTACGAAGACGTGTATGTGAAGACGGCGATGGGCTGGCGGATCCAGTCGCGGACGCATGTGCGCGACAAGGCCTGGCACAATCCGCTGCTGCAGACGCCGGATTTGAATTAGGACCCCGGATTTGAATCAAGACCGGAGAAACGCGAGCAGGCCGGCGTTGACCCGGTCCGCAGCATGAGCGGCGGCGCCGCGCCGATTCCGCTTTTCAGTAGCCCGCGTGCTTATCCACCACGTTGCGCAGCGGCTCGCGCTTGCGCCATCGCGAGAACTGATCCATGAAGAATTCCACCGCGTCTTCCACCCAGTTCTCCACGTGATCCGCGCTGTGCGCCGACATCAGAACATTGTCGAGCGACCAGAACGGGCTGTCCACGGGCAGCGGCTCGCGATCGAACACATCCAGCACGGCGCCGCGAATGCGCCCGCTGCGGAGCGCCTCGATCATGGCGGCCTCGTCGATAACCGGTCCGCGTCCGACGTTCAGGATCACCGCTTCGGGCTTCATCAGATCGAACTCGCGCCTGCCGATCATCCCCGCGGTCTCCGGCGTGAGCGGCGCCGTGACCGCGATGTAATCGCATTCCGGCAGCATGAGGTGGAGATCGGCGGCTCCGTAAACGCGGTCCACATGCTCGTCCCCGGCGCGCGGCGCGGGATTCCGCCGGTGGGCCAGCACCCTCATGCCAAGCGCCTTCACGCGCCAGGCGACGGCGCGGCCGATGTCTCCGTGCGCCACGATGCCGATCGTCCGCTTGCGGATTTCAACCTTGTCGAAGACGTCCCACCGGCGCTCCGCCTTCGCTTTCATCATGCGGGCGACGTCCTTGGCGAAATAGAGCACGCCGAGCACGATGAATTCCCCGAGCGACTGGCTGAAGACGCCGGAGCCGTTGGTCAGGGGAACGGGGCTGGCGACGAGTTCGGGGAAAAGAGAGCGGTCGAGCCCGGCGTACATGGCGTGAATCCATTCGAGCTTCGGCGCCAGTTCCATGACGCGGCGCACATCCGGTTTGGAACCGGTCCAGTTGAACAGAACGCGCGCGTGCGGGACCGCATCGCCCAGAGAGTCCGTGGTTTTACCGATCCGGACCCTCACCCCGGGACCGATCGCCTCCAGCTTCCGGAGAGCGGGGGCGGCCGGGTCCGCCAGTACTAGAACGGTAATATCGTCCATGAAGAACCAAGGTAGCGTGTTTGTGCGCACCGGTTCCCGCGAACCTGTTCCTGCGAACCCGGCACGGCTCTCATGCGTATGGTCTTCGTAAGGAGTTTCCAATGCAAAATCCCCGGCGCGGCGGCATTCTTTCCGCACTGCTTCTGACCGGCCTGGTTATCGTGTGCCTGGCGGTCGCCGGCGGGCTGTATTTCGCCCGCAACGTGAGAGTCGTAACCACCGACAGAAGTGGGGGCTCCGATGTTTCCATCGACACTCCGGCGGGGCATCTGACGGTCCGGACTCATGACAAGGGCGGCGCGGAAGTAGCCGGCATCCCGGTTTATCCCGGCGCCAGGGCCGTCAGGAACTCCGGCGGCGGCGCGGTGGTCGAGTGGACTTCGAACAGCGGCCGGCTGGACAAGGGCGTTGCGGTGTCGGCATCCGAAACGGTGACGGACGACCCGGTGGACAAGGTGGCGGACTACTATCGGGCGCAACTGCCGAACTGGATGGTGGTGAACAAAAGGGATGGAGCGGTGGAGCTGGAACTGCGGGAAGGCGGGTACAAACGGATCGTCGGCATCCACGCGGAACACGACGGCACGCACATCGGAGTTGCCTCCGCCGGTGAGCCTGCGTCAAACTGAAGATACGCCTGCGGCAGGCGTATCGATGCCTGAACGCCAAATACCCGAAAACTGTACCTGCGGCGCGCGCCTCGCCGATAACGCGCGATTCTGCCATATGTGCGGGCGGCCTGTTTTTGAACCGGAGATCCCGGAAACCGCTGAAACGCCCGCGCGGCCGGCGTTGCCGCAACCCTCCGCGGCGGCTGCATTGTCCCGCGCCGCGCCGTTGCCGGTCAGCTTCAGCAATCCCGTGGCGGTGCGCGCGGCGATTCTCATGTCGCTGGCGGTGATGTTCGCCGGAATGATTCCGGGCGTGCAACTGCTGGTGCCGGTCTGGTGGCTGGCGGCGGGCTGGTGCGCGGTATTGCTGTACCGGCGCCTGACCGGTCTCGCTTTGAGCGTCCGGTCGGGGGCGCGGCTCGGTTCCATCACCGGAGTACTCACGTTTCTGGGCATGTTGATCGTCATGGCGCTGACGATGCTGGCGATGGGCAAAGACTTCGTCCGGGAGATGGCCCGGCAGGACCCGCAGATCACCGAAGTTCTGAACGATCCGCCCGCCCTGGCGCTGGCGCTGGCCGTGGTTCTGGTGTTCATATTCGCACTGGTGGTGGGCGCCTGCGCGGCGGGCGGAGCGCTCGGCGCGAGATTCGCGGGCCGGCACGGCACGGACCGCCGAGCCTGAATCCGGCCACTCGATCCGTTGCAACCAGGGCACTTACGCCCCGGGCAATCCGCCGATTGCGCCTTTTTCCAGAGTATTTCTTAATGCGCGCTCTCGAATATTCCAGTTTTCCTCCGATAAGGAAAGTGTGCGTAAGGAACACATGCGGCGCTTGCCGCCGCGCCGTGCAGGGACGAGCACCTGTTTATGAACGAGCAAGGGATCGAGGAATCGGCAGAGACGCGGAATGACGAGGACCATGCTCCGCGGGATCATGCCCGGCAGGACTATCAGGATCTGAGCACTTCGAGCCTGGCTGGCCCGGGCTATGAGCCTGGCCTGGACTCTGAGGAACGGGTTGATCGGAGTTTTGAGGAGCGGGTTGATCGGAGTTTTGAGCAACAGGTTGAGCGGAGGCCTGAGCCGCGCGTTGACACTGGCATCCAGGACAAATCCGCGCCCTCCGGCGACTTTCCCGATGGAGCTTCCACTTCCACCGCAACCCGGCCCTCGCGCCCCTCGGTGCCCGAGGCCGAGGAAGCCGAAGAGACCCGCGTTCCGGTCGAGGCGGCCCAGAGCGAGCCGGCCGTCAGCAATGAAAGCGAGCCGAAGAGCAATGCGCCGGTAGACCGAGTCGAGCTGGAATCGTTGCGGAAGATGCTCCGTGAACAGCGGGAGGCGACGCTCCGGGCCGTGAAGACCGCGGCCGACCTTCAGACACAACTGTCGTCGGCCAAACTGGAGGTGGACAAGGTCGGGAAGCAGTACCACGGCTTCGCGAAACAGGCCAACACGCGCAAACAGGCCGAGATCGCGAATCTCCATTCTCAGTGGAACCTCGCACAGCGTGAACTGGCGCGTCAGAAGCAGGAAAAGAAGGCTGAGGTTCTCCGTGCGGCGCTGGCGGCGGAAAAACTGTCGACGCTTCAGAAAGAACTGACAGTTGCAGCGCACCTGGCTCAGAATGCCGATGGAATTCTCTCGCGTCAGCGAAAGATCGGCCGCACGATCGCGATCGTGGCGGGCGCCGTCGCGGCGATTATCCTCGGCATTGTCTATTGGCCCTCGCTGACCTTGCCGGGCGCAGGCTCCGCGGATACGCCGAAGGCGGCGGCGGTCAAGGCGGCGGCGATCGAAGACGCGAGGGAGGTCAATCCCGCGCCGCCCTCCACCATGCACGTTGAGGATAACGCATCGGGACTGCTTGGCGGCCTCACGGAGCCGTCCGCCGCATTCACGACGTCGCTGAATCGGCTGGACGATGCACTCGCGGCGGTTCCCGGCCGGTCCCCGGAGGAGATATTCCAGGAAATATCCAAAAAGGGCCACGGTTGCATGTTCGAGTGGAACAATGGCCGCCCGTCGTTGCTTTTCGGGGGGACGCAGGGGCCCGCGGGTTCGATCTCCTCGGTAATCGACCAGTGCGCCAACGCAGTCAAGCGCCTGCGATAAGCGGCTTTCGAGCACAAAAACAGTCTATAAAATCGGCGATTGCGTCCGATAAGTACAGTCAATCGATGAAGCTCGAAATGAGAACGGGCGATATCGCCCGGCGCGCCTATGCCCGACGTTGAAACAAGCACTCCCGATGCGAAGGCCGATGCGAAGGCCGATCCGGCAGCCCCGATCCCGGCGGAGCCGCTGACGGAGCCTGTTTCCGAGAAGCGCCTCGAGTTATTGAAGACCGTGCAGGAGTTTGCCGCGCGCGGACCGGGCGGCTTCTCCGTTTCCCCGGCATTGCCCGCGTCCCCGCCCGTTTCAGAAGCAGCGCCCGTTTCCGAACCGGCGAAGCGGGCATCGCCGGTGTCGCGATCGGAAGTAGCACCCATCCGGACGACGCGGGCGGGAATCGCCTCGACGGTGCGCGGGTCGAAGGGAAAAGCGCAGCGCGCGCTGGCGGCGCCCGCGCCGGCGCAACCGGACGCTCCGATTCCAGCCGCCACGGCGCCCGTGAGCCCGGCCGAAGACCGGGCGCTCATGGAATCGAGCGCGCTGGTGACGGCTGCCCGGGCCGCCGCTGAGCTGGTCGCGCGGGAGTTCGAGCAGAATACGAAAATCAGCGCGGAAGCCGAGCACGCGCGCGCCGAATTGGCGCGGGAGCAGGCTGAGCGCCGGGTGGAAGCAATTCAAGCCTCTGTAAGACTTTCGGAAGTCAAAATGGATCTGGCGGACGCCAGATCGGAGACAGGGGACGCACTTCAATCTCTCGCTCGGGAACGGAAATTCCGGATTGCGGCGGTGATCGCGGCGGTGGGGCTGACCGGCGTGGTCTTCGCATGGTGGCTGACCGCTCCCGGCGGCGGCATTGAGCGAATGCGGCGCCAGACAGCGGATGCCGTGGCCGCGCCGGCTCCGGCGCCCATCGCGCCACTGCAAGCCGCCGGATTACCCTCGGTCAGGCTCGTGCCAGACTCGCGGAGCGAAACCGCGCCCGAAACCGGGACCGGGTCCAAGCTTGCGCCGGGGCTTGCGCCGGGGCTTGAGCCGGGGTTTCAACCGGGGCTCGAACCTGGGGGTAATCTCTCCGAGTCGAGGGCCGCATTTACGGAAGGGATCAATCGCCTCACCTCCGCGCTCGCCACCGCCGGCCGCGGAGAGCCGCAGGACGTTCTGGTCGCGGCCCGCGCCTTCAGGGATCCCGCCATCTGCCCGTTTGTCTGGAGCGACGGTCAGATCGCGCTGATCTACAGCGGCAAGGGAATGACTCTGAAATCCATGGCGGAGTCGCTCACGCGGTGCGCCAAAGTGGTGGAACAGCTTGGCCGGACGCCGCCCCGCTGAGATCCGTGCAGGTGCGGCGCCCCGATGAGCATGTTTTCCTACCCCTTCGGGCAATACGCCACGCAGTCGATCTCAATCCTGATATCGGCCATGAACCGGCAAACGATCGTCGTGCGCGCGGGCTTCGACTCCCCGAAATACTCCGCATACACCTCGTTCATCTGCGCAAACTCGCCACCATCCGCCAGAAAAACCCCCACCTTCACCACGTCCGCGAGCGATGACCCAACCCCTTCCAGCAGCCGCTTCACATTATTCAGCACCAGACGCGTCTCATGCCGGATATCGCCCGGCGCAATCTTGTCCGTCGCCGGATCCACCGGAACCTGCCCGGCCAGAAAAATGAAATCGCCCGCGCGCACGGCCGGGGAATAAGGCCCGCGCGGCGCCGGCGCGCCCGGAGGCGACAGCCTTTCGATCGCGCTCATCAGTGCCCCTCCGCTTCCAGCATCCGTTCCGCTTCGATCGCCGCCATGCAACCCGCCCCGGCGGCCGTGATCGCCTGCCGGTACACGCGATCCTGCACGTCGCCCGCATGAAACACGCCCGGAATATTCGTGCGCGCGCCGCCATTCGAAAGCAGATATCCATCGGGGTCCAGATCCAGCTGGCCTTTAAACACCTGCGTATTCGGAATATGCCCGATCGCGACGAACAGCCCGTCCACCGCCCGGTCCCATGTCTGCCCCGTCGACAAATTCCGCAGCCGCACGCCCGTGACGATGTTCTCCTTCACATCGAACACCTCATCCACCGCCGTGTTCATGATGAACTCAATCTTCGGATTGCCGCGCGCGCGCTCCAGCATGATCTTCGAAGCGCGGAACGAGTCGCGGCGATGCACCAGCGCGACGCAGCGTCCGAAGCGCGTCAGGAAGTTGGCCTCCTCCATCGCCGAATCGCCCCCGCCCACCACCATGATCTGTTTTTCGCGATAAAAGAAGCCGT
>VFSW01000119.1_pt1 | contig 97732 bp, 87 predicted proteins | sample 5358111 | NCBI WGS metagenome assembly VFSW01 (sample SAMN11554181, study PRJNA540505) | mine drainage metagenome | isolation source: sediment from site ElyBrook_90M | place: USA: Ely Copper Mine, Vershire, VT | collected 2017 | reverse complement strand
CCCTCCCCGTCTATGACAGGAGAGGGGAGCAGAGCGGCAGCAGCGCCTGCGCTCGCGCCAGCCACGCCCGTCAAGCATAACGGCGGTACCGCCGCGCCGGTGCGGCTCACGCCGGTCGTCGCGCGAATGATCTCCGAAAACAAAATCACCGACGCGGAACTCGCGACGATCAAAGGAACCGGCGAAGGCGGGCGCATATCGAAAAAAGACATCGAAACATTCGTTGCGCGCCGCGGTACCGCGCCCGTAGAACTGCCGGCGTGGGAGCAGCCCGGCACCGGCGAACTCTTCCGCCCGACGGAAGAAGTTTTTGGAAAACCCGCTGTACCCTCACCCTCTGCTCCTCCCCCGTCTTCGACAGTGGAGGGGAGAACAGAAATCGTCCCGCTGTCTCCAATGCGAAAAGCGATTGCGGAGCACATGGTACGCTCGAAAGCCGTCGCGCCGCACGTCTCCAGCGTGCACGAAGCAGATATGAGCCGCGTGATGGCGTACCAAAAAACGCACGAAGCCGAGTTTGCTAAGCAGGGCGTCAAACTCACATACACCGCGTTCTTCGTCCAAGCCGCCGTCGCCGCGCTCAAAGCGTGGCCCATCGTCAACGCATCGTATACCGACCAGGGCATCGCGATGAAGCGCGACATCAACATCGGCATCGCGGTGGCGCTGGCGGATGGGTTGATCGTCCCGGTCATCAAACACGCGGACGATAAGAGTTTGCTCGGCATCGCGCGCGCGGTCAACGACCTGGCGACGCGCGCGCGCGAAAAACGATTGACGCCGGACGAGGTTCAGGGCGGAACGTTCACGATCACCAACTATGGCATCTTCGGCTCGCTCTTCGGAATGCCCGTCATCAACCAACCGCAGTCCGCCATCCTCGGCGTCGGCACCATCCAAAAACGCGCGGTCGTAATCAACGACGCGATCGCGATTCGCCCGATGATCTATTTGTCGATCACGATCGACCATCGCCTTCTCGACGGCGCGATTGGCGATCAGTTCATGCAAAAACTCAAACGCTTCCTCGAAGAATATCCTACCGAATAGCAATCCAGCGACCTCCCCAGATTTCAGAACCTGCGGGAGGTCGCCTGTACTCCGGTCTGGGATCGCGGATACCTTTTTCTGATTGCGTCAATTCCAAATTTGCGTATACTGCTAGTGTGTGGTCGCCTCAAACAGGCGACCGAAGTGAAGGTGCAAGATGCAGGTCCGCAAATTCTGTCTCATCGCTTTGACCGTGGTAGGACTGCTGGTGTTCGTTCTGCCAGACGGCGCGCGCCCGGTCGCGGCTCAGGCGCAGCCCCCGTCCCACCGTGCGTCGATTGCTGCCGCCGCGCCTCCCAGCCCCGGCGTCCAAGGACCTTTTATCGGCGCGCCCATTCCCGCGTCGTCATTTGACGGCGATGTGCGCCAGCTACCGAAACCGCGACAACCGGCGCAGAGCCGCGAAGCGCCGCCAGTCTTGCATCTGCACGCGGCAAATGCGCCCGCGCCGAGCACAACGCTCGATTCGGTGCGGCAAACGCAGATGGGAACGCGCCAGTCGCCAACGCCGCTCCAGAATTTTGCCGGGCTTTCGTTTGATGGCTGGTATCCACCGGACACAAACGGCGATGTGGGACCAAACAATTATATTCAAGCCGTCAATATTGCAATCGGCATATACAGCAAGACCGGTACGTTGCAGGCATCGTTTTCCTTCGATAGTCTCTTCAGCAGCAACGGTGGAACCGGGACTCCCTGCGACAATAGCAACTATGGCGATCCGATCGCGCTCTACGATGCAACCGTCGACCGCTGGCTTGTGGCTGACTTTGCGTGGTCGAATTCAAATGGACCGTTTTACGAGTGCATTGCCTTTTCGAAAACAGGGAATCCCGTTTCCGGTGGATGGTACCTCTACGCCATGCTATCGGGCAACTCGCTCTTTCCGGACTATCCTAAGTTCGGCGTGTGGTCGGACGGATACTATATGTCGGCTAATCTGTTCAATTCAAGCAACTATTCTCAAGGCGCGCGCGTCTGGGCGCTGAATCGAAGCGACATGCTCAGCGGCGCTAGCTTGCATGCTGTTTATTTCGATGTATCTTCTAATTATGCCGGACTGTTGCCCGGTAACCTGCGCGGCAGTACCCCGCCGCCTTCCGGCGAACCGGCGTTTTTCGGCTCCATCGATCAAAACACGAATACGTTTCATCTTTGGAAGTTTCAAGCGAATTGGAGCACGTCTACATTCAACTTTACCGGTCCCCAGGACCTGACCGTGGCAAGTTTTACGATGCCTTGTAATGTGGCTAACATTTCAGCATGCGTGCCAGAACTGAACGGGCAATCAGTTGACTCGCTGGGCGACCGGTTGATGATGCAGTTGCAGTATCGCAATATCAGCGGTATAGAATCGCTCTGGGTAAATCACACCATCGCCGCGAGCAGCAACACTGGGTATCCTACAGGCATTCGTTGGTACGAGATTCGCAATCCGAACGGTTCGCCCTACGTTTATCAACAAGGAACTTTTCAGCCCGATTCAAACTATCGCTGGATGGGCAGTTTGGCGGTGGACAAGAACGGTGATATGGCGCTGGGGTACAGCGTTTCGAGCGCAAGTATGTATCCCGCTATTCGCTATGCCGGACGGTTAGTCAGCGATCCACTGGGGCAACTTTGTTTTGCGGAAACATCGCTCATCGAAGGTACAGGCGCACAACTCTACGGCTCCAACCGCTGGGGCGACTATTCGGCAATGACGATCGACCCGGTTGACGATCTGACTTTTTGGTACACGAACGAGTACTACGCTACAACGGGCGGCGGATGGCAGACACGCATTGGCTCTTTCCAACTAGCGACCGGTCCGACTGGTGGGTCGGGTCCCTACACCTACTATTTTCCGTTGATCGCGCTGTCTGCGCCGCCGACCTGTTACTAACAACTCAAGATCGCGAAATCAAAAACCGCCGCGGCGATTGCCCGGCGGTTTTTGATTTCGCGACACGATTTCACAGGTCACGAGCGACCGCTTGCCTCACGCCGCGAGCGCGCGTACGCGTCGAGCGTGACGGCGAGCAGCAGCACCGCGCCGGTCACCATAAACTTGATCGACGAAGAGAGCGCCAGCAGGTCCATGCCATTCGAAATCGAGCCGATGACCAACGCGCCCAAAAGCGCCGCCCACGTGCTGCCGCGTCCGCCGAACAAGCTTGTTCCGCCGATGACCGCCGCGGCGATGGAGTTGAGCAGAATGTCGCCGCTGCCGGACGATTGATTCACCGCCAGCAAGCGCGAGCCAGCCAGGATGCCTCCGCACGCCGCCAGCGTCGAACCCAGCACGAAAACGACGATTCGGATTCGCTCGACGTTGATGCCGGCGCGCCGAGCGGCTTCGGCGTTGCCGCCCACGGCGAAGACGTAGCGACCGAACTGCGTCCGCTTGGTGATGAAATCAAAAACCACAATGAATCCGATAAAGATAAGCACTGCCGAAGGAACGCCCTGGATCGGCACATCGGTAAAACTTCGATTCACGCTCATCAGGGCAATCGCGGCAAGCACGCCCACTGCCATCAGCGCGACGCGCCCGATCATCATGGTCAGCGAGTCGACGTGCATGTTGGCGTGCGCGCGTTGGCGGCGGTTTTGAACAATGCCGAACGCATACAGACCCACAAAGAGAATGCCGAGCAGCCAGCCCAGCCACACCGGCAAGCGATAATTCGCCAGTCCGACGATCAGCGCGTCGTTAAGATTGATCGTGCCTGTGCTGCCGAGCGCGTAGAGCAACGCGCCTTGCCATCCCAGGAATCCCGCCAACGTCACCACGAACGATGGAACGTGCAGTTTGGCGAACCAAAAACCTTGCAAAAGACCGATAGCAGCGCCGGTCAGAACGCCCGCGCCAATCGCCAAGGGCGTAGGCACATTATTCTTGACGGACAAGACCGCCATAATGCTCGCGCAAAAGCCGCTAACCGCGCCGACGGAAAGATCGATTTCTCCGATCAAGAGCACCAGCACAATCCCCACCGACATCGTGCCTACCGCCGAAATTTGTACCATCAGGTTGGTCAGATTGAGCGGGCTAAGGAAATTGGGATTGGCGATTTGAAAGATGATGGCAATAACGATCAAACCTAAAATCACCGGCAGCGAGCCAATATCGACGAGGGACAGGGACGACCGAAGACTGCTGACGGCGTCTGTTTTCTCACCCGCTTCAACCGATCGGGGAGCGGTTTGTTCTACGCTTTTCATTTTAAGATTCCTTCATCGATCGGAATGACTGGCGTTATCCGGGGTCTTGTCCTTGCCATTGTCCGTTACGCCAAATTCAGCGCCGGTGATTGCGGCGACGACTTGTTCGGCATTGGTCGTATTCGTCTGGAACGTTGCCCCGCGCTTGCCTAATCGCAGCACGATGATCCGGTCGCACACATCGAAAACATCCGCGAGGTTGTGACTAATCACGACCACTCCCAGACCTCGATCGCGCAGCCGGCGGATGAGTTCCTTGACCTGATGCGTTTGCTCCACGCCGAGCGCGGCGGTCGGTTCGTCCAGCAAGACGACTTTGGAATTCCACATCACCGCGCGCGACACGGCAGCCGACTGCCGCTGACCGCCGGAGAGCGAGGCGACCTGAGAGCGGATCGATGGAATGCGAATGTGCAGTTCGCTGACGATGCGGTTGGCTTCCTGCTCCATCGGAATCTCTTCGATGATTTTGACGAGACCTGGGATGAGGGTGCGCGTCCGTTCTCGACCGAGATACAGGTTCGCCACCACGTCGAGGTTATCGCAGAGGGCGAGGTCTTGATAGACGGTCTCGATGCCCAACGCCGTCGCGTCGCGGGGACTGTTCACGGCAACTTCGCGTCCATCGAAAAGGTAATGCCCTGCATCCGCGTGGTACGCGCCGGAGATTATTTTGATCAGGGTGGATTTGCCGGCGCCATTGTCGCCTACCAAGCCGAGGACTTCGCCCAGGTAGACTTCAAAGTCCACATCGGAGAGAGCTTGCACCGCGCCGAAGCGTTTGCTGATGCCGTGCATTTCCAGAATGGGTTTGCGTTCCGTTGCGCTCAAAATTCACCTCCATTGGTGAAGAGCAACCGCAGGACACGGCGATTGCTCTTTTCGTTTTCCATCACCGATCTTGATTTTACTTCAATTGCGCCACAGCGCAAATTCGGGTGATTGTGGCTGCGTCACTGCAAGCGAAGCAATAACACTCCGGAGTTATGAAAATCACCTTCGCAAGTTGAGGAGCAGCCGCGGCGCGCGTCGCGGCTGCTCCTTTCGTTCTTGATGCTAGATTATCCTCTTACTTGACTCCGGCTGCAGTACAGGCAGCAGCATAGTCCGCAGTGCAGATGTCCGTGGCTTTCCAGAAACCATCCGCCACCACAGTGGTCTTGACGTTGTCCTTGGTCACTGCGATAGGCGTCAACAGCACCGACGGCACATCCATCTTGCTGTTGTTCGTCGTACCCGTCACCATGTTCGCCGGCACCGTCGTCTTCGTCAGCAAGTCATACGCCAACGTCGCCGCCGCTTCCGCTTCCGGCTTGATCGCTTTGTACACCGTCATGTATTGCTGACCCGCCAGAATCCGCTGAATCGCATCCAACTGCGCATCCTGACCCGTGATGGGCGGCAACGGCGTCAAACCCGCCGCCTTCATCGCCGCAATCGCTCCACCTGCCGTCCCGTCATTCGCCGCATACACCCCATCGACCTTGTTCCCCAGCGCCGTCAGGGCTTGCTGCATTTCGTTCTGCGCTTGATCGGGACTCCAGTCCGGCGTGTCATACTCTTTCGCAATCGTCAACTTGCCCGCCGCTACCAGCGGATCGAACACGCTGTGCGCACCTTGCTTGAACAACTTGGCATTGTTGTCCGTCGGCGAACCGTTGATCATCACGATCGTCGGGTTGGTCTTGCCCGCTTTGTTCAACGCATCCACCAGACTCTGCGCTTGCAGTTGACCCACCTTGACGTTGTCGAACGAGATGTAATAGTTCACACCCGTCGAGTTGAGAATCAAGCGGTCGTAGGCAATCACCGGCACGCCTTGCGCTTTCGCTTTGTCTGCCAGCGCCGCCGCCGCCGCCGAGTCCACTGGGTCAAGCACGAGAACTTTGGCACCGTTCGTCAACGCCGCATCCACCTGATTGGCTTGCGTCGTCGCATCTTGATTCGCATTGCTGTAGATGATCTTGCAGGTCGGGCAGAGCGCCTGGAACTTGGCTTCAAAGTCCGGCCGGTCTGCCGTTTCGTAGCGCGTCGTCTTCGTTTCCGGCAACAACAACGCTATCGTGCCAGCCGCCGAGGATGGCGCTGACGTGGGTGCAGCGCCACCGGCAGTCAATCCAGCAGCCGCGCACGCCGCAGCATAGTCCGCGGTGCAGATGTCCGTGGCTTTCCAGAAACCATCCGCCACCACAGTGGTCTTGACGTTGTCCTTGGTCACTGCGATAGGCGTCAACAGCACCGACGGCACATCCATCTTGCTGTTGTTCGTCGTACCCGTCACCATGTTCGCCGGCACCGTCGTCTTCGTCAGCAAGTCATACGCCAACGTCGCCGCCGCTTCCGCTTCCGGCTTGATCGCTTTGTACACCGTCATGTATTGCTGACCCGCCAGAATCCGCTGAATCGCATCCAACTGCGCATCCTGACCCGTGATGGGCGGCAACGGCGTCAAACCCGCCGCCTTCATCGCCGCAATCGCTCCACCTGCCGTCCCGTCATTCGCCGCATACACCCCATCGACCTTGTTCCCCAGCGCCGTCAGGGCTTGCTGCATTTCGTTCTGCGCTTGATCGGGACTCCAGTCCGGCGTGTCATACTCTTTCGCAATCGTCAACTTGCCCGCCGCTACCAGCGGATCGAACACGCTGTGCGCACCTTGCTTGAACAACTTGGCATTGTTGTCCGTCGGCGAACCGTTGATCATCACGATCGTCGGGTTGGTCTTGCCCGCTTTGTTCAACGCATCCACCAGACTCTGCGCTTGCAGTTGACCCACCTTGACGTTGTCGAACGAGATGTAATAGTTCACACCCGTCGAGTTGAGAATCAAGCGGTCGTAGGCAATCACCGGCACGCCTTGCGCTTTCGCTTTGTCTGCCAGCGCCGCCGCCGCCGCCGAGTCCACTGGGTCAAGCACGAGAACTTTGGCACCGTTCGTCAACGCCGCATCCACCTGATTGGCTTGCGTCGTCGCATCTTGATTCGCATTGCTGTAGATGATCTTGCAGGTCGGGCAGAGCGCCTGGAACTTGGCTTCAAAGTCCGGCCGGTCTGCCGTTTCGTAGCGCGTCGTCTTCGTTTCCGGCAACAACAACGCTATCGTGCCAGCGGCGGCGGCTGGTGCCGAAGTCGGTGCTGGCGCCGTTGTCGGTGCGGGCGCAGTCGTCGGCGCTGCCGGCGCGGCGGTCGGCGGCGCGGGGGTTGGTGCTGGCGCTGGCGCGGGTGCACAAGCCGCCAATGCAACTAGGGCAATTACGGCGAGACTCGCCAAAACGAGCCATCGCTTGTTGCGAGACATTTTTCTCCTCCTGTGTGGTTAAACCATTTTGGTCGATGCTTCCGAGACAGCCAAATGTAATTTGTCCCGCGAAGCGCTTGTCAGCCCTGCTGACGAACATATCAATTTCCGGATACCACCTCCTTTCGATTCATGCGGCGGTGAGGATGTTGAAAAATCTAACGGGGAGTTTCAAGGGAAGGGGTAACGCAGAATCTCGTCCAACACGATCGCCGCTGCGCCGACGATGCACGCCTCCGAGCTATACGCCGAAATCGCGATCTGCAGAGTTTCGCGCGGCTGCCCCAAAGCATTCTCGCGCACCGTGGTCTCGATCACCGGGATCAGTATCTTGCTGGCGCGGGCAAGCGCGCCGCCCAAGACGATCAACTCGGGATTGAAAATGTTCACCAGGTTGGCGATTCCAATCCCCAGCCAGCGCGCAACATCCTGCAACGCATCCAACGCGATAGCATCGTCGGCTTGCGCGGCTTGAATCACCTGATCGAATGTGATGTTGTTCAGATCGTCCTTTGCCAGGTCGCGAATCAAACTCGCGGTGCCGTTCCGCAGCATCGTCTGAATATTTCGCGCGACGACGCGCGGGCTGACGAAAGACTCCCAGCAGCCGCGCCGACCGCATCCGCATTCAGCGCCGTTCGGATCGAGCATCATGTGTCCGATCTCGCCGGCGTAGCCATTCTTGCCGCGAAACAATTTGCCGCCCAGCACGATGCCGCCGCCCAAGCCAACATCGGCGCTGAGATAGACAAAGTCCGCCACCCCGCGCGCCACGCCAAAATAATACTCGCCAAGCGCGGCGGCGTTCGCGTCGTTCTCCACGAAGACCGGCATGTCGAAGCGTTTCATCAGCATCTGACGCACCGGGACGTGCATCCACTTGAGGTTGGGAGCAAAGACGAGTTCGCCTTCCAGTACGTCGACCAGACCGGGCACGCCGACTCCGATGCCCAATGGACGCGAGCCGGTTTTCTTCGCTTGCCTCATTGCATCCTGGATGAGATCGCCGGCGCGTTCGATAAACGCCGGCTGCCCAATCTGCGGATCGATGGCGACGCGCTTGCGCCAGATCGGCTGAGCGGCAAAGTCTGCCAGCATAATCGAAACAAAATCCACCCCAATCTCGACGCCAATCGCGCACGCGCCATCCGGGCTGAGTTCAAGCAGCATGCCGGGGCGTCCCAGCCGATCCTTTTGAAACTCGATTTCTCGGACGAAGCCGTCGTGAATGAGGTGACTGACAATACTGGAGACCGTGCTGCGATTCAGCCGGGTTTTAGTCGAGATTTCAGCGCGGGAGAGAGGCGCATTCAGTCGCAGGCAATCCAAAATGATAGCGGTATTGAGTCGTCGCACCAGGGCTTGGTCGCCAGTCTTGCGACCATTTGTCGACTTGTCCATCGTTTTTGTTTGGCTATGCAACAAACTAACGGAAGTATCGCGCAGGTTTTTTAGTTTGTCAATAGCCGAACTAAAGTCCGCGCCAGCCGTAGTTTTTCAAATCGATCCTGCCGGCGCGATCGAACCGGATGCCTTCTGCCTTCAGCCGCGCGCGTTGCTCGTGATAGCCGGTGGACGGACGCAGACTGATCTCGCCGCGCGCGTTGACGACGCGATGCCACGGCGCGTCGGCGGGGCACACGCGCATCGCCCAGCCGACGGTGCGCGCTGCGCCTGGCGCGCCCAGCGCGCGGGCGATTTGTCCGTAGGTAACGACGCGCCCGCGCGGGACGCACCGCACGACCGCATAAACGCGTGCGAAGAACAAGCGGCGAGAGGATTGCTGCATTATCGTCTCTTTCGACATCCAACCTCCCGCAGGTTGCGCCTGCGGGAGGTTAAGCGGTCACCTTTCGGCGGCGATTATATCGCGCGCCCGGCGCGGCGTCAATGTGCGCGCGCGTCGAATCCAAATTGCCGGAACTCGCCGGCGCGCATATAATCGAAAGGCGGACACGACCGCGTTGGGCTATTTGCCGGAGAATGGAATCGATGCGAGACTCTATCCACACGCAATTGCCCCGGATCATCAACAGCGCCGCCCCGATCCGGATATGCGATAACGGCGGCTGGACCGACACCTGGTTTGCCGACTATGGCAAGATTTTCAACATCGGCGTTTATCCGTACGCCGAAGTCCAGGTCGAGGTCTTTCCGCGCGACGGGCGCGCCGAGCAAATTGCGATCTATGCGGAGAACTATGGCGAACATTTCGTCGCGCATCCTGAAGAGCACGTTTGGGCGCGCCACCCATTGCTTGAAGCCGCGATCGAGCGCATGAACGTTCCCAAAGACATCGCCGTCCAGGTGACGATATTCTCGCAAGCCCCCGCCGGGGCATCGACCGGTACGTCCGCCGCGGTGACGGTCGCGCTCATCGGCGCGCTGGACCAACTGACGCCGGGACGACTCGCGCCGCATCAAGTCGCTTACACCGCGCACTCCGTCGAGGTGGATATGCTCAAGCGGCAGAGCGGCATTCAAGACCAACTCTGTTCCGCGTTCGGCGGCATCAATTTTATCGAGATGCAGAAATACCCGCACGCCTCGGTCTCGCAAATTGAAATTCCTAATCCGATTTGGTGGGAATTGGAGCGACGGTTGGTTTTGATCTATCTGGGAAATTCGCACGATTCGTCGCAGGTTCACGAAATGGTCATCCGGCAACTGGAGAACGCCGGACCCACCTGCAAGCAGCTCGACGACTTGCGCGTGACGGCGGACAAGTCCAGAGATGCGGTCTACGCCGGGGATTTTGCCGCGCTCGGCCGCGCGATGATCGAAAATACGGAAGCGCAAGGACGCTTGCATCCCGCGCTAATCAGTCGTGGCGCGCAGCGCGTGATCGCCATTGCCAAAGAGCACGGTGCATTAGGATGGAAGGTGAACGGGGCGGGAGGCGAAGGCGGGTCCATTACGATCCTGGGGAGCGCGTTATCGCATCAGAAACGCGCGATGATTCGGGAAATCGAGGCGGAGAATTCGCTGTGCCGGAGCATTCCCATCTACCTCAGCCGTCACGGGCTGCGCGTGTGGGAAGAAGAGCACCGCTAGCGCGAGGTCATTCGCTCTGCTGTTGAGCGAACGCCAGCGCGCCAAGCACTCCAGCGCGCTTGCCTAAACTCGGCGCGACGATGTAGCCCGCGATGTCTTGTAGGATTTCTGACGCGCGCACATAACCGTGCAAGAGGTCCTGCGTCTGTTGTTGCACCAGCGGCAGCAGTCGTGGTTGGTCCATCACGCCGCCGCCGAGAATGATGCGCTGCGGCGAGAGCGTGCAAATCAAGTTTGCCAGCGCGAGCGCAAGATATCGCGCTTCTAAATTCCACGCCGGATGATCCTTCGGCAAATGCTCCGCTTTTTGTCCCCAGCGCAATTCGATGGCAGGGCCGGCAGCCAAACCCTCCCAACAATCGCCGTGGTACGGGCAAAAGCCGGAGTACGGATCGACATTCCAATCGTGCGGGAGGCGGATATGTCCCATTTCGGGATGAATCAAACCGTGCATCAACTTGCCGTTCACGAGTCCGCCGCCGCCGATGCCCGTGCCAATCGTCAGATAAATGAAATTGTCCAACCCTTGCGCCGCACCCCAGCGATGCTCGCCCAACCCGGCGACGTTGACATCGGTATCGAAACCGACTGGCACGCCGAGCGCGCGCTGGATCGTGCCGGCGAAATCCGTGTGCCCCCAACCCGGCTTGGGCGTTGTGGTGATATAGCCGAACGTGGGTGACGCGGGATTGGGGTCTACCGGACCAAAGGAACCGATGCCAATGGCGGCGAGACAATCTTGCTGCGATTGTTCGCGGAAAAATTCAATCGCGCGACGCAGCGTCTCTGCCGGCGTCGTCGTCGCAATGCGAACCATCGCCCGCATGTCGTCGGGACCCGTGCCTACCGCGCAAACAAATTTCGTGCCGCCTGCTTCGATGCCGCCATAAAGAGTGCTCATCCAACGCCTCAAGGAACTAGGTCTTCGCCACGATCACTTCGATCCCCAACTTGCTCAATTCCAGCCGAACGCTTGCCGGCAGCGCATTATCGGTAACTAGCTTGTTGACCACCGTCGCCGGCGCGATTTGCATGACGGACTCTTGCCCGAACTTGGTGTGATCGGCAAGAAGAATGACTTCGCGCGCGGCGCGCATCATCGCCTGTTTGACCGCGACTTCAGCGACATTGGTGTGGGACAAGCCAAAGCCCAGCGTGATGCCCGTGACGGCGAGAAACAGTTTGTCCGCGCGCAATTCGCGCAGCGCCACTTCCGCCGTTGGTCCAATCAGCGACGCACTGGCGCGGCGCAGCGAGCCGCCGGTAGAAATCAGCGTGATCGAAGGTTGGTTCCGCAACGCGTCAAAGACCGGAATCGAATTGGTGATGACCGTGATGTTTTCGCGCTTCGTCAACTCTTCCGCGAGGTACGTGGTGATCTCGCTGCCGTCGATCATAATCACATCGTCGGGCTGGACCAGCTCCGCCGCGGTTTGCGCGATGGCACGCTGCCGCCGCGCGATGTCGTCCCGAATCGCTTGCGCCGCGTCAGCCACCTCAAACTCGATGCCGAGCGAACTCGCATACGCGCCCATAAAAACCGCCAGGTTTTTGTACCACTCGTGTTCGCTGAACGGCACGACAAATCCGATCCGTTGAGGCAGCACGCCGCTTTTGCGTTTCGTTTTTTGGATTTCCAGGGGAACGGCGAGCTGAGCATCGACCATGTCCCACCGGATCTCCCAGTTTCCATCGCGCTTGGCGTAGAATTGCGGCAACGTTTCGGGGGTCAAAATCGCGTGCGGTGTGACAAGATTCTGTGGCAGCGTCTTGCCGTTGAATGCGTCGATCGCCGCTTCCACGCAAACCGGTCCGACGATTTCTGGGAACATCGCCAACCCGGCTTGGCAGAGTCCGTCCATCATCGCATTCTTCAGCGTGTCGCCTTCGAGACCGAACGTCAGCATTAGCAATTTGTCCGAGCAGATACCCAAATCCTGGCTCGCGCGGATCGCGCCCCACGCGGTCGAGTCATTGATGGCAAAGATCACGTTGATGTCGGGATGGACGTTCAACGCGTCTGTGGTCAACTGATAGGCGGTTGCGTAACGTGACTGCGCGTTGATGGAAAGCACAACTTGGGTCGCCGGCGCGACTTGTCTCAATCCGTCGATTACGCCCTGACTGCGCGCGGCGGTATTGCTCAGTCCAAACGTCAGGTCTAGCACATTCGCTTGCCCGGCGAAATGTTCCTGGACGTATGTACCTGCCCATTTCCCGAGCGCCAGCGCGGCTTGGTAATTGTCGACCGCGACGACTGCTTTCGTGCCGTTGATAATGGTAGATTCGGCGATAACCGGAATATTCTTTTTATCGGCTCGGTCGGTCACCAGGCGATCGGATTGCGGATCGACCGAAGTCAGGATCAATACGTCGGAGTGATCGATCAGAGAGCTTTCGGTCGGCGAAACGATGCCGCGGACTTGAGCCGTATCAGCCACGGAGGCTGCGCGGATCGATATTCCACCGCCGTACGTTTTCTTGATCCGCTTGTCCTCGTCAAGCCGTTGCAGGTCACGGCGAATCGTCACCTCTGAAACGTCCGTCAATTTGCTCAGCTCTTTTACTGAAAGGAATCCGTGTTCATCAATCAGGGCAACAATGCGATCCAGTCGGTTGTCAGAAACCATTGCTTCCTCTTCACAGTTTCAGCGCGGCTTGCATCCGAAACATAAGATCAAAGTCGAAATACAAACATATCCGAATCACATTATACAGCAATCTGATGCGAAAAGTCAATCATTTTTCAAATACAATTTACTTATTAGGTCAAAATAGTATTGACAAAACGAAAATTGTGTGCTAGTATGGTCACGCATTGCAACAAGACGACCGACTTCGGAAGTTCTTAGAATCATAATTTGCCAAGTGACGGGGCTTGGCGAAACAAGAAATTTTCTTGGTGACGAATGCCTTTCTCGGATTTGACGGGGGAGGCATTTTTGATTTCGGAGATATTGAACGATCCCACCATTTTATCGACGTGATGAAAACGAATGGAGGTGAAGAACAAAGCCAAGTGATTCATTCTTTTTCCAAATTGAAACAGACAGCCGACAATCTTCAGAACGTCCTTCGAAGGAGAAGAAGAACAATGAAAACCAAAGCATTACTGATCCTCGCCGCTGTCGTGGCGATGAGTCTCATCGTCGTCGCGTGCGCCCCGGCACCCGCATCGCCCACCGCGGCGCCGGCTCAGTCCACTGCCGCGCCAGCACAACCGACCACGGCGGCGGCTCAACCGACTGCCGCGCCAGCCGCCGCCGGCGCAAAAAAGTACAAGATCGGTTTCCTGGCTGGCACGACCGATCCGTTCTATTTCACGATGCAGCGCGGCGCGATGCAAGCTGCCGCCGACTTGGGCGTTGACTTGGTCGTCCAAGTACCCAAGAACTGGAACGTCACCGACCAGACGCCTATGCTCGACGCGATGGTCGCGCGCGGCGATCTGAACTTTCTCTTCACCGCCCCCGTTGACGCGCAGGCGATGATCGCGCCGCTGAAGAAAGCCAGCGACGCCGGCTTGCCCATCATCACGGTCGATACTTACATTGGCGATGGCAACTACGCCACCGGACCGGTCACGTTCCCGCTTTCTTTCATCGCCTCGGACAATGAGCTGGGTGGCGAGATCGCCTGTAGCGCCCTGGCTGATGCAATCGGCAAGAAAGGCAAAATCTACATCCAGAACGTCAAGCCCGGCATCAGCAGCACTGACGCGCGCGAAGCCGGCTGCAAGGCAGTCATCAAAAACAAATACCCCGATGTGACCATCGCCGCGGTGGATTACAACAACGACGATGCGTCGCAGGCGCAGGCGCAAACCCAAGCGATGCTGCAAAAGACGCCGGATTTGGCGGGCATCTTTGGCACCAACGTGTTCAGCGCGCAAGGCGCAGGCACCGTCGTCAAGAACCAGGGTCTGAGCGGCAAGGTCAAAGTCGTCGCGTTTGACGCCACCGCCGATGCAATCAGTATGTTGAAAGGCGGCACGGTTGACCTTGTTATCGCACAGAAACCATCCGATATGGGTTATCTGGCGGTGGAAATGGCAGTCGCCTATCTGGACGGTGCGACCAGCGTTCCCAAGCACATTCCGACCGGTTATCAGGTCATCACCCGCGACAACATGAACGATCCGAAGGTTCAGCAGTTCTTCTACACCGCGGACGTCGGCACGCCTGCGAAAAAGACGGCTGGCGTCAAGATCGGTTTCCTGGCTGGCACGACCGATCCGTTCTACACCACAATGCAGCGCGGCGCGCAAACCGCCGCCGATCGCTTTGGCAACAATCTGGTCGTGCAGATTCCGAAGAACTGGAACGTCACCGACCAGACGCCCATGCTCGACGCGATGGTCGCGCGAGGCGATTTGAAATTCCTCTTCAGCGCACCCGTCGACGCGCAGGCGATGATCGCGCCATTCAAAAAAGCCAGTGACGCCGGCATCCCGCTGCTCACAGTGGATACCTACATCGGCGATGGCGATTACGTGAATGGTCCTGTCAAGTTCCCGATCTCCTTCATCGCTTCGGACAATGAGCTGGGCGGCGAAATCGCCTGCGCGGCTCTCGCTGACTCAATGGGCAAGAAGGGCAAGATCTACATCCAGAACGTCAAGCCCGGCATCAGCAGCACCGACGCGCGCGAAGCCGGCTGCAAGGCGGTCATCAAGAATAAATATCCGGACGTGACGATCGTCGCCGTAGACTACAACCAAGACGATGCGTCGCAGGCGCAGGCGCAGACGCAAGCAATGCTGCAAAAGACGCCCGACCTCGGCGGCATCTTTGGCACCAACGTCTTCAGCGCGCAGGGCGCGGGCGCGGTCGTCAAGAACCAGGGTCTGAGCGGCAAGGTCAAAGTCGTCGCGTTTGACGCGACCGCCGATGCGATCAGCATGTTGAAGGGCGGCACCGCCGATCTCGTCATCGCGCAAAAACCCGCCGATATGGGCTACTTTGCGGTTGAGATGGCGAACGCGTACCTCAACGGAGTCACGAGCGTTCCGTCGCACATCCCAACGGGTTACGCCGTCATCACCCGCGACAACATGAACGATCCCAACATCTCCAAGTTCTTCTACAAGTAGCGTCGATCTTACGATCGCGCCGTAGGGGGAAGGTCAGGGAGGCGTCCGCCTCCCTGACCTTTGAACCGCACGACCTGTAGATTCCATCTTCAATTTCAGAATTTTCATCGAACCGGGTATAATGAGTGTAGATGGTTCGCGCGCGGGTCGAATCATTGGGCAGGTCTAATTCTGGACGCGGAGGTCCGCATGACCGTAGCAACTAAAGATATGACGCCATCTGGAAAAGAGACCGGAGCGGCTCAAAAGTTGAAAAACCGCGCGGAAACGCTGGCGACGCTTCGCAAGATTTACCCGTGGGCATTCCTCATTGCGATGTTGGCTTTCTTCGCCATTTCCTCTCAAGCAGTGAACAACGTCAATTTTCTGACGCCCCGCGCGATGCAAGGCATTGCGTTATACGCCACGCAAATCCTGCTCATCGGATTGGCGGAGACGCTGATTATCATCGCTGCCGGCATCGACTTGTCGGTTGGTTGGACATTGGGTTTTTCGTCCATTATTGGCGCTGACATTATGAAATATCTTTACGCCGCCGGCGCGTCGCCGGTTGAGACCGTTGGACTGGGCGTGCTGGGCGGGATCACCGTGGCGGTCTTCCCCGGCTTGTTGAACGGCATTTTGATTTCAAGGTGGAACGTACCGTCGTTTATCAGCACTCTGGCGGTCGGTTTTATTGTCGAAGGGGTGGCGCTGCTGCGGAGCCATGGTATTCCGATTGCTGACCAACCTCCGTATCTGGGAGACTTGGGCAATGGTTCCATTATCAACTGGTCGCCCGGCAATTGGTTCACCTGGTTCCAAGTTCCCGCCTCGGCGACATCGGCTCAACTGCAAGCCAATATTCCGCTGATGCCGAACGTCGTACTGGTGACTATTATTGTGACTGTGATTTGCTGGTTCGTTCTGGCTAAAACACAGTTTGGTCAACACTTGTATGCCATTGGCGGTAACTTTGAAGCCGCCAAGCGCGCCGGTATTCCGGTGCAGCGGACGCTCATCAAAGTTTATATTCTCGCTTCGGTATTGGCAGGCATCGCCGGCGTGCTCTGGCAGGCGCGCTTCACCAGCGGCGCGTACAACGGCGGCGAAGTGACGACGCTGACTTCGGTCGCCGCCGTTGTAATCGGCGGGGCGAGTCTCTTTGGAGGCGAGGGCACGATTGTGGGGACTGTCGTCGGCGCATTGGTGATCGCCACCATCCAGTACGGTCTGGTCGTGTTGGGCGTGGAATCATTCTATCAGTACGTCGTCGTCGGCGTCGTATTGATTCTCGCCGTCATCGTCGATCTGCTCGGTCGCAGTTTGAGCAAGTGAGAGGAACCCAGTCATGACAACCCTGTTAAAAGCAATCGGTCTCACCAAGCGATTTGGCGGCTTGACGGCGGTCGAAAACGTCAGCGTCGACGTGAACCTGGGCGAAGTGGTCGGCTTGGTGGGCGACAATGGCGCGGGCAAGTCCACGCTGATCAAGATGATCTCCGGCGTCTATCCGCCGGATGAGGGCGAGCTTATTTTCGATGGCAAACCGGTGAGCTTGAGCGGACCGCGCGAAGCGCGCGATATGGGCATCGAAACGATCTATCAGGATTTGGCGTTGGCGGAGAATTTGGATGTTGGTTCCAATATCTTTCTCGGACGCGAACTCAAAAACCGTTATTTGGGCGGACTGGTCAACACATTGAATCGCAACAAGATGCGCGAAGAGTCGGCGCGCGTCCTCGACCGGCTGGACATTCACATCCCTTCATTGGCGCAGCAGATTCGCAACCTCTCCGGCGGTCAACGACAGACCGTGGCGGTCGCGCGCACGATCTACTGGAATGCCAAGTTGGTGATTATGGACGAGCCGACGGCGGCGCTCGGCGTCACCGAGCAGCGCAAAGTCCTGACGCTCGTGCGGACGCTGTGCGAGCAGGGCGTGCCGGTCATTATCATCAGTCACAATATGCAAGACGTATTCGCCGTCGCCGACCGCATCGTGGTGATGCGGCGCGGCAAAAAGGTGGGCGAGTTGATCGCCGCCAAGACGACGCCGGACGAAGTGGTCAGTTTAATGGTAGGTGCGGAAGCCGTGCACGAAATGGGTGTGATTCCCAAAGCGTTGAACGGCGCTGCCGGGTCCGTTTGAGCGCGAGAAATCTCCTCCTGCGCGAACAAGCCCCGTCAGTCTCGACGGGGCTTGTTCATGTCAAACCGGGTGCATCTACTCCGCCAGCATCTGCTCCAGCACGCGCTGATGCACTGCATACGGCGCCGCCCCGTACAGCACGTACCGCACCAGTTTGATTTCGGAATGCGCGCTGAGGTAATCAAGGATTGTGCGAAAAGCGATGCGCGCCGCGTCCTCCGTCGGATAGCCGTAGACGCCGGTGGAAATCGCGGGGAACGCAATCGACGCGCAGTGGTTTTGTGATGCGAGTTCGAGACAGGTGCGGTACGCGCTCGCCAGCAGCGCCGGTTCGTTGTGTTCTCCATCGCGGTACACCGGACCGACCGTGTGAATGACGTGCCGCGCTTTTAGATTGTAGCCGTGCGTGATCTTGGCGCCGCCGGTGGCGCACCCGCCGAGCGTGCGGCATTCTGCCAGAAGACGCGGACCGGCGGCGCGGTGAATCGCGCCGTCCACGCCTCCGCCGCCGAGCAATGACGAGTTCGCCGCGTTCACGATCGCGTCCACATCCTGCTTCGTAATGTCGCCTTCGACCAGTTCCAGCACTGCATCGCCGATGTGAGTTTTCATCGTGTGTCCTGCTCCGAACGAGGGTCGGCGCGCGGATTCTGCGCGTATTTCTTTTCGATAGCTTGCACCTGCTCCACGCACTGTACATCTATCGGATCGGTGCCGAGCGGCGTCGCGAACCACGCGTCGAGAATTTCCTTGGCAACAACCTCGGACGTGGCGCGCAAACTCAGACACAGCACATTCGCGCGATTCCACAGCCGCGCGCCTTTCGCGGTCTCCGCATCGCCACAGAGCGCGGCGCGAATGCCGGGCACTTTGTTCGCGGCAATCGAAACGCCGGTGCCCGTCCAGCAGAACAGGATGCCTTCGTCCGCCGCGCCGCGCGCGACGCGTTCCGCAACCTGCTGCGCGACCTGGGACCATAAAGTATTGTCATCGCGCAGCGGACCGAATAATTCCACAATGTGTCCGCGTTTCTTCAGATCGTCGATCACCCGATCGGTCAGATGTGTGCGCTCGTCCGAGCCAATCGCAAGTTTCATCGCATGCCTTTCTTGACGAGCATTTTACTCTCAAACGCGTGAAACGCAAGACGCGCTCCGTATTGCTGTATCGCGCTTGACACACCGCCGCGCGCGTGCTACACTCTTGCTGTGACTGACCTCCAAGTCGCGCGGCGCAAACTCAATACCGATTCGCTCGCCTTCGTCATTGTCAAGGACGGCGTCGTCCTGCGTTTCGGCACGCGTGAAGGCGTCGGCGAATTGATTCAAGCGGCGGACGCGCTGGGCGATGCGGCGCGCGGCGCCGCGCTCGCCGACAAAATCGCCGGCAAAGCCGTAGCGATGATCGCGCGCGCTGCGCGGATTCGCGCCGTTTACTCGCCGCTCGTTAGTCAAGCCGCGCGCGACACGCTTGCGATCGATCACATCGCGCTGGAGTACGATCGCCTCGTTCCACTCATCCTCAACAAACGCAACGACGGACCCTGCCCGATGGAACGGCTCACTTTCCCCATCGACGACCCGCGCCAAGCCGTGAACGCACTGCGCGATTTTGTTCATGCGCGCGCCCAAACCGCGTAACGCAGACGCCGCGCGCGGGTTATGAATTGTACAGCAACCTCGCAAACCGGGAGACGACTTGATCACGACTCTTCTGCAATACCTCGCCGGCGCGCTGATCGGCTATAGCTTCGGCGCGTTCCCCACCGGCTATTTCGTCGGACGGCTCTGGAACGTCGATGTGCGCAAGCACGGCAGCGGGCGCACCGGCGGCACGAATGTTTTGCGTACCGCGGGCTGGGGCGCGTTCGCGCTGACCGCCTTCGGCGATCTAGGCAAGGGAATTGTCGCAGTGCTGCTGGTGCGGTGGCTCTTTCCGACGCTGCACGGCGCGCACGCGCTTGCGGTGCTGGGCGTTCTCATCGGTCACAATTGGTCGCTGTGGATCGCACTGCTGGCGGTGCCCGACTCACGCGTCCGGTACGCGCCGCCGCCGCTGGGATGGATTCAGCGTATCGCGCAACAGGGACGCGGCGGCGCGGGCGTCGCCGTGACGGTTGGCGCGGTCGCCGCGCTCTTTCCGCCGGTCCTTATCCTTGCGCCTATCCCGCTGGCGGTGCTGCTGATTTGGCGGTACGCTTCCCTGGGTTCGATGACCATCGCGGTTTTGTTCCCGATGGAGATGCTCTATTTTTGCGCGAATGGGTACGCGCCGTGGAGTTATTTTCTGCTTGCCGTGATCGTCTGCATTATCATTATCCTCGTCCACATTCCCAACATCCGGCGCCTGCGCGCGGGTACGGAGCGGCATTTTGGCGAACGATTGGGACGTAAGCCGCGTGATGCGTCGGCACCGGGGACGTGACTGTCGCGCGCCGTCGCAAGCAGGTTGGTCAAATAGAAATCCCGCCGGCGATTGAACTCGTTGGCGGGATTTGTTATTGGCGATTTTTGTCTGTCCGTGCGCAAGCCCCCTAAATCGGAACCCCCAGCACATGGCTCAGCCAGACCCGTCCGAGCGCAAGCGCATCGAGGTATCCCAGCGCGATCACCAAACCCACCGCCATCGACGGAACAGCCGCGCGCCACGCCGCTGCCGGACGACGCCGGATGCTCGCGACGAACGCGGTGACCAGCAGCAGGTGCAGTGTCAAAATCGCGATGAGACTGGCGGCGGTGAGCGGATACAGCAGCGGCGACCACTCGCTCTGAACCGCGAGGACGAGCACCGCGCCAAGTCCAAGCAGCGCAAAAAACTCGCGGCGCGTCGCGAAAATAGCGGCAGCGTTTGGCTCGCGCCAAACGAGTGAATTGAACATTACAAAAACCAGACTCCCCACCGTAATTCCCATCGCAGTCCCAGTGACCAATCGCAGAAGATTACTCGGCGTATAGAGATATGGCGCGCCGGGAATGGATGAAAGAAAAGAGTTGACGCCGTCGCCTGCCCACGCGAAGAAGAACAAGACCAACGCGACGAGCATCCACGGACGCGGCAATCCGATCGCGCGCGGACGCCGCCATGCGTGAAACGAGAGCGTCACCAGCGCGCCTAGATACAGTCCCGAACAGCGCGCACACAATGGCAGGACGACGCCCGCAAAGTGATACGAATGCGTCGGCAATTGGTCGCACACCGCCGAGCCGAACCAATGCGCTATGCTGATCAGCCACTCCACTACGTTCTTCCTCCAGATTCCAACCGTCTCTGGCTTGGCAAAGGATCGGCGGACTAGCCGCACATCCAGATGCAGTGCAATCGCGTGCGCCCGCCCGGCAAATAGTAAAATGGGTCTTGATGCACGCCGTTCAAGATAATTTCAAAATGGAGGTGCGGTCCGGTCGCGTTTCCGGTCGCGCCCACCAAACCGATAACCTGCCCCTTGACGACGGACTCGCCGGCGGTAGCGTGAATGACGCTCATGTGGGCGTACCGTGTATAAAAACCATTGCCGTGATCGATCAACACCATGTTGCCGTAACTGACCGGCTCGTGGTCCCAACCGGCAAAGACGACATAACCGGAATCCGCGGCACGGATCGGCGTCCCCGTCGGCGCGGCAATGTCGATGCCCGGATGGTGCGACCAAAAGCCCTGGGTGATGACGCCGGCGAGCGGCCAATCAAAGTTCGATGTACCGCGCGCGGCGGTTCGGGGAATGGGTCCCGTAGCGACGCGGACCGGGCGCTGGACGTACGGCTTGGAGCCGCCGGGAATCATCAAGAATTCTTCGGTCGTCAAGTTCAATGCTGTGCCCTGAAGATCGTGCCGTTTTTGATTAAACTCTAGTCCAACAATATTTTGTACGATGGCATCCGCGGGCTGATTCCCTTTGTACTTGTTCGCGAGATTCTCCACCGTATCGCCCTTTTGCACTGTCACCAGCACGCCGTTCACCGGCGGAATATTGAGGACCTGTCCCAGCGACAACCTATCCGGGTCGTCTTCCAGTTTCGGATTCGCCCACAGGACTGAATCGGGGCTAATCCCAAATTGAGCCGCGATGCCGCTGACCGTGTCTCCCGGCTGAACGGTATATTGAACTACGTCGAGGCGCACGCGCTTGGGAATATCGGTTAGAGGCACTGGCGAAAAAAAGAAAGTGCCCACGTCTTCGCTGGAATTGTGTTGGATCACCGCGTGCAGCGTATTCGCGCCTTGGGCGGACGCGGACAAGTCAATGGCGTCGACGCTGTTCAGCCGCACATTGCTGGCGGCGATGGCAAAGACCATGAGCGCCAGCAAGCCCACGTGCGACGTCGCGCGCGTCAACAACGGCGTATCTTGGATGCACTCGAGCGCAAAATCTCGCGCCTGAAGTCGCAGCGGCGCAAGCCACACGCGGAAACGCGCCAACAAAGACAAGCTCCCCGGTTGATCTGACATTTGAAAATATCCTCGTTACGAAAACGCGCCGTGGTTCTACCGCGCGGCTTCCTCGCCGCGCACGCGCACCAGCAGCACCGGCACTTCGGATTTGGACAGCACCTTCGGCGTGACGCTGCCCGACCAGAACGCGTCAAAGTTCGCGCGTCCGTGCGTCGCCAGGACGATCAGGTCCGCGCTTGCGCTCTCGGCGACAGTGAGGATCGCTTGCGCGGTATCGCCGCGCACGACCGTTGCCGTCGCGTCGATCCCATCTGCCCGCAAGCGCGCCGCGGTGTTCTGCAAATATTCCACCGCGCCGCGCTGCGCCAGGTCGAGCACCGCCGTCATCGTCGCCGGCAGCAACATCCCAGCGCCGGCGCGTTCGGCGGAAAGCGTGCTGGGCGTTGGCACCACGGTCATCAGGTGCAGTGCCGCGCCGCACGCACGCGCGATATCTACCGCCACCGGCAACGCCGGCTCGTGAATCGGAGTGCTGTCCAGTGGGATAAGGATTTTGCGGCAGGTGAACGCCGGCGCGCCTTCCATTCGCGGACGGACAAACAAGACCGGCGTCGTCGCGCCTTGCACCACCTGCTGCGCGATGTTGCCGACCAGCATATCGCGCAGTCCGCTGCTACCATGCTCCGCGAGTACGATCAAGTCCGCGCTCAATTCCGCGATGTGTTCGATAATGCTCCGCGCAACATCGACTTCTGTGACCGCATGGACGTTCGTCTCGACCATCAAATTCGGACGCGCCAACCGCGCAGCGACATCGCTCAAATAGGTCTGCGCCTCTTCTGCGTTCATCAGATGCCGGTCGCCGTGGATGGTCGCGGGCGCATCTTGTTCGACCGCGTGGAACACCACCATCGTCGCGTGAAAACATTCGGCGAGAGACTGGGCGGCAGGCAGAACCGACTCGGCAAGGCGCGAGCCATCGAGCGGCACCAGCAAGCGTTTGAACATTTCAGTTTCCCCCGCCCCAGAAGGTCTGATAGATCAAAAACAGATTCAGCGCGACGATTAGCGCAGCAACCGCACTCGCGAGAACGGTCGTCAGGCGGCTATTGACCAGTACGCCCATGATGTCTTTGCGCGCGGTGAAAATCACTAGCGGAATGACGGCGAAGGGCAGACCGAAGCTGAGGATAACCTGGCTGACGACGAGCGTGCGCGTCGGCTCCAAGCCGACCGCGATGACGATCAGCGAGGGAATCATCGTGACGAGCCGGCGAATCCACGGCGGAATGTGCCGCCGCAGAAATCCCTGCATGATAACCTGACCTGCCATCGTGCCGACGGTCGCAGACGAAAGCCCGGACGCGAGCAGCGAGACCGCAAAAATCCAACTCGACGCGCTGCCGAGCAACGGCTGCAGCGTGCGGTGCGCTTCTTCAATCGTGCCAACGTTGGTGTGCCCGGTCGCGAAAAATGTCGATGCCGCCATCACGAGCATCGCCGCGTTGACGAGTCCGGCGACGCCCATCGCAATCGCCACGTCGAGCAGTTCGAATCGAAAGAGCCGGCGCAGTTGCTGTGGATCGCGCGTGACGATGCGTCCTTGCGTCAGCGCGGAGTGAAGGAAGATGACGTGCGGCATCACCGTCGCGCCGAGAATACCGGCGGCGAGTAGGACGCTTTCCGCGCCGCTGAATTCCGGGATGATCGAGTGATAAGCGATCTGTCCCCAATTGGGCTGAACGATGAAGGTTTCGACAACGTAACTCAGCGCGATCACGCCGACCAACGCGGTGATGACGGCTTCGAGCGGGCGAAAGCCGTAACGCTCCAGACCCAGGATGATGAAAGTGACGATCGCGGTGAGAATGCCGGCGGCGAACAGCGGAATGTGGAACAACAGATTAAAGCCAATGGCAGCGCCGAGGAATTCCGCGAGGTCGGTCGCCATGGCGACGACTTCCATCAGCAGCCACAGTCCCACCACCACCCAGCGCGGAAAACGCTCGCGGCAGTGCTCCGCCAGATTGTGTCCCGAGGCGATGCCCAGTTTTGCCGAGAGCGCCTGCACCAACATCGCCATCAGATTGCTCGCGATAATGACCCAGAGGAGCAAGTAGCCAAATTGCGCGCCGCCTTGAATGTTCGTCGCGAAATTGCCGGGATCGACGTACGCGACAGAGGCGATGAATGCCGGACCGAGGAACGGCAAGAGGCGCGCGAGGATTCCTTTCTGGCTGCGACCTTCCAGCACTTCGGTCGCTGAACTGACGGTGACCGCATCGGAATGAACGATGGAAACGATCGACTCGGTGGACTTGTCCATCGGGTTGATTATACGCCAGACATCGAGAATGACAAGTCGCAGTGAGCTGTCTTTGCCGCTTGTCTAAAACCTGCTTTGGCGTATAATATCGTTCGTGCCAACCAAACGCGATTACTATGAAATTCTCGGCGTGAGCCGCGACGCGAGCGATGACGATATCAAGCGCGCGTTTCGCAAGCTCGCCAAACAATATCATCCGGACGCCAATCCCGGCGACGCCGCGGCGGAAGAAAAATTCAAAGAAGTCGGTGAAGCGTACCAAGTTCTTTCCGATCAGGAAAAACGCCAACTGTACGACCGCTACGGTCACAACGCGCCGTTCAGCGGATCCAACGGCGATTTTTCCGGCTTTGGCGATTTTTCTGACATCTTCGAAGAGTTTTTCGGCTTTGGCTCGCGCAGCAGCGCGCGGCGCGGTCCGCAGCCCGGCGCGCACCTCAAATACAACCTGACGCTGGCATTTGAAGAAGCGGTCTTTGGTACGGAAAAGGTTTTGGAAATTCCGCGCCTAGAAACGTGCGGCGCATGTCACGGCAGCGGCGCGGAGCCAGGGACGACGCCGGTGCGCTGTCCGCAGTGCCAGGGCACGGGCGAAGTGCGCCGCATGCAACAATCGATCCTGGGTTTGCCGGTGACGATGCGGACCACCTGCCCACGCTGCGGCGGCGAGGGCGAAATTATTTCAACCCCGTGCTCCACCTGCCACGGACAAAAACGCGTCCAGATCACGCGCAAGATCAACGTCCAAGTCCCCGCCGGCGTGGACGACGGCACGCAAATCCGGCTCGCTGGCGAAGGCGAAGCCGGCACGCGCGGCGGTCCCAGCGGCAATCTCTACGTCATCGTCAATGTCAAAAAACATCCGCTCTTCAAGCGCGATGGAATCGACCTGCATTTCGACTTGCCGATCAACATCGCGCAAGCCGCGCTCGGCGACGAGATCGACGTGCCGACGCTGAACGGCAATGTGACGATGACGATTCCATCCGGCACGCAGCACGGACAAACCTTCCGCCTGAAAGAGCACGGCGTGCCGCGCCTGCAGCGCAGCGGCAGAGGCGACATTATCGTCACCGCCAAGATCGTCGTGCCGCGCGAGCTGAACGAGAAGCAGAAGGAATTGCTGCGCGAGCTGGCGAAGACGATGGGGCACGAACCGATCGCGCGCGACAAGGGCGTGTTCGGCAAAGTCAAGGACAAATTCAAGTAACCCTACCCCTTCCCTCCCGCCTTCGCCCAAAGCGGACGGGGAAGAGTCAGGGATAGGGTCGATTTGCGATGAATTGGATCGAACTCAGCGTGACGACCGATGCGGAAGGCGCGGAAGCCGTCGCCGTGGTGCTCAACGAGTTTGTCAGCGGCGGCGCAGTGATCGAAGAGACGCTGCTGGCGGAAGCGGGCGAGACGATTGACCCAGCGCGGGCGTTTACCGTCCGCGCTTTTTTCTCGTCCGACGACCGCGCCGGCGTCGAGCGCGCGGAGCAGGCGCTGTGGCATCTCGCGCAACTGCGTTCGATGAGCGATCCGCGCACGCGCGAACTCGCCGAGGAAGACTGGGCGGAAGCGTGGAAAAAGCATTACACGATTCTGCATATCGGCAAATCGCTCGTCATCAAACCGTCGTGGCTGGAGTACGCGCCGCAGCCGCATGAAATCATCGTCGAGCTTGATCCGGGAATGGCGTTCGGCACCGGCTTGCATCCGACGACGCGGCTGTGCATGGTCGCGCTGGAAGAACGCACGCAGCCCGGGATGCGGATGATCGATGTCGGCACCGGCTCCGGCGTCCTCTCGATCACCGCGGCAAAGTTGGGCGCGCGCGACATTCTTGCGCTCGACCTTGATCCAATCGCCGTGGAGACCGCGGCGCGCAATGTGGCGATCAATCACGCGGAAAACATCGTGCGCGTCGAACGCGGCAGCATCGACGTGAATGTTCACCGTAACCTTTTCGACCTCGTGTGCATCAATATATTAGCCGAGGTTATTTGCGAGCTTGCGCCCGCCGTCGCCTCGGCTTTACGTACCGGCGGCACGGTGATCGCGTCCGGCATTCTGGATTTCAAAGCCGACGACGTGATCGACGCGCTGCGCGGGGTTGGAATCGAAACGGTCGAGAAAAAGCAAGAAGAAGATTGGGTGACGCTGGTGGGAGTGAAGAGTTTGTGATTTCCGTTCACTGTCCACTACTCACTGTCCACTGATCCTATGCACCGTTTCTTTGTTCCGCCTCATTCGATCAAAGAGAGCCGCGTGGTGCTGCGCGGCACCATCGTACATCAGATTCGCGATGTACTGCGGATGCGTCCCGGCGACGACATCGTTCTGCTCGATAACTCCGGCTGGGCGCAGCGCGCGGAACTCGTCACGATCGACCGTGATGCGGTGCGCGGGCGTGTGGTCGAAAAATGGAAATTGGAGACCGAGCCGCAGACGCGCATCACGCTCTACCAGGGTTTGCTCAAAGGACAAAAATTCGAGTGGGTACTACAGAAGGGAACGGAGATCGGCATTATCGCCTTCATGCCGGTGATGGCGGCGCGTTGCGTGATCAGCACAGTGAATGACGTGAGCGACGCGCGCATCGAGCGATGGGAAAAGATTATCGTCGAAGCCGCGGAGCAAGCCGGGCGCGCCGCGCTGCCGCACCTATCGAACGCCATCATGTTCCCGCACGCGTGCGAGCAAGCCGGGCGCGCCGGGTTGGCGCTGATCCCGTGGGAAGGCGAACGCTCACGCGGTTTGCGCGAAGCGTTGCAAGATGTTCCGAAATCGAAAGAGATCGGGTTGTTCATTGGACCTGAAGGCGGATTCACGGAGGAAGAAATCGCGACGGCGCAAGAGCGCGGCGTGATTCCTGTGTCGCTGGGTCCGCGTATTTTGCGCGCGGAAACCGCCGGACTGGTCGCCGCGTCCGCGATATTGTACGAGCTGGGTGACTTGGGATGATGTAAGTCAGAGGTTGGAGATTAGAAGTTGGAAACGCTCATCCAACTTTCAATTTCTGAACTCCAACCTCCACTCTTGGAGCAACCATGGTAAAACAAGGTCGCACGATTTACATTTGCCGCACGTGCCATCGCGTGGGGCAGCGCCCGCTAACGTGCCACCCGCGTGCGTCGGTAAAATGCGACGCGGGCGTACCCGGCGACGAGCGCTCCATGCCGCTCTTCGACGCGCAGGGGCGCATCGTCACGCGTGCGCCCAAGTGGTGGGTGGAGGCGTGTTTCAAGTCAAAAGCGAAAAGCGAAAAGAAAAAAGTGAAGCGTGAGGCGTGAAACGTGAACTCTGAAATTCACGCATCACGAATCACGTTGAGGTAGAAAACAATGACAGAGAATCTTATCATCATTGGTTCGGGCCCTTCAGGACTGACCGCCGCGATCTACGCCGCGCGCGCAAACTTGTCGCCGCTGCTGCTCACCGGGCAGGAGATCGGTGGACAGATTGCGCTGACCGACGAGGTGGAAAACTATCCGGGCTTTCCGGACGGCGTCACGGGACCTGAGTTGGTCGAACTGATGCAAAAGCAGGCACAAAAGTTTGGCGCGCACATCGAAATTGACGTGGTGGAAAAAGTCGATTTGAAGGTGCATCCATTCCAACTGGAAACGCAGAACGGGGCGACGTACGAAGCGAAAGCGCTCATCGTCGCGACCGGCGCGTCGCCGCGGCGGCTGGGCGTGCCGGGCGAGCGCGAACTCACCGGGCGCGGCGTGTCGTACTGCGCGACGTGCGACGGATTCTTCTTTCGCGGTAAAGAGATCGCGGTCGTCGGCGGCGGCGACAGCGCGCTGCAAGAAGGACTGTTCCTCACGCGCTTTGCGAGCAAGGTGCACGTCATCCATCGCCGCGACAGCTTGCGCGCGCAGTCGATCCTGCAAGACCGCGCGCGCGAAAATCCGAAGATGAATTTCGTGTGGAACTCGGTCGTCAAGGAGATCAAAGGCAACGGCAGCGTGCAAAAACTCGTCGTGGAGGATACACGCTCCGGCGCAGTGTCGGATTTGCCGGCGCAGGGAATCTTCGTCTACATCGGGCACATTCCGAACACCAGCTTATTCAAGGGACAGCTGGAGATGAACGAGGAGGGCTATCTCAAGGTTGATGAGTATCTGCACACCAGTGTTCCCGGCGTCTTTGCCGCTGGCGAATCGCACGATCACCACTTCCGGCAGGCGGTCGTCTCTGCCGGATTCGGCTGCATGGCGGAAATGGAAGCGGAAAAATTTCTAGCCGCTTGGGAGCACGCGCATAAAAAGTGATCGGTGGGCAGTGGTGGGTAGTCTGTAGCGGACATTTGCCGTAACGTTCTCGGCAAGCCCGCAAGATAATGTAAAAGTGCGACGCGCTTATGCGTCGCACTTTTTGTTACGCCGGGAGACGCGCACTTGTCTTGGTCCCCACGGCAACCGCGACCACACTCTCGTCGTCGCCGACCCATTCAATCTGCGCGTCAAACCCGGCGCGCTCAAGCGCCTCTGCCATCTGGAGTTCATACGCCGTTTCGTCGCCGCCGAAACCAATCCACGGATTGATCAGCCGGCTCCACAGACTCGGCTTGACGAACCGCGCTGCATCGACCCAGATCAATCGACCGCGATCTTCCAGCGCGCGGCGAAGCTCGGCGACTACGGCAGGATCGGAGATAAAGCCGGGCGGAAATGTCATCACGATGGAATCGAACGCGCCGTTGGGGAAAGGCAACGCCTGCGCGCGGGCGCGGATGAGACAGAGCGCGCCTGCGCCGCGCAGTTTGCCGCGCGTGATGCGAAGCATCGAGGCGGAAAGATCGACGCCGATAGGCGCATAGCCCGCCGCGCGTAGATCGAGCAACAGATTGCCGGTGCCGCAGGGGACTTCGAGGATACGCACGCCCTGAAGCCGCGGGATCGCCGCGCGCGTCCAAGCGCGCCAGCGTCCGCGCGAGACGAGCGCGCTGACGAAATCGTACGTGAACGCGAAGGGATTATAGAAGAGGCGAAAAGCAAAACGCAGCGCGCGCAACAGGATTCGGCGGAGAAGCATCGCGTCGATGGCGTTTGTCCCTGGTCTAACTCTTGGGACCGTCTGCGGTTGACTGCATCGCCTCGCCCGCGTAACTGATCAGCGGCTTGAGCAGGTTGGTGAATTCCATCGGGAAGATGAATTTGGTTGCCGGACCCGCGCCCAGTGCCTTGAGCGCATCGAGGTACTGCAAACTCATCGTCTTGGAATCGATGCCCTTCGCGGCGTTGAAGATCGTTTCCAACGCCATCGAGTAACCTTCGGCGGCGAGGATTTGCGCTTGCTTGCCGCCTTCCGCGCGCAAGATCGCGGACTGCTTGTCGCCCTCCGCCACGGTGACGGTCGCTTGCTTCTTGCCTTCCGCTTCCGTCACGACCGCGCGGCGTGTGCGCTCTGCCGACATCTGCCGGGTCATCGCTTCCTGAATCTCGCGCGGCGGCAAGATTTCACGAATCTCCACAGCGGTCACCTTGTTGCCCCAGCGTTCGGTTACCTCGTCGAGTTTCTGGCGAAGCACGGTGTTGATGTGCTCGCGCTGCGCCAGGACATCGTCCAGCATAATATCGCCGATGACCGCGCGCAGCGTCGTCGTCGCGATGCCTTGCGACGCGGCGGCAAAGTTGCCGACCTGGATCACGCTGGCGACCGGATCGACGACCTTCCAGTAAATCAAAAAGTCGACCGAGATGTTCGCGTTGTCTTTGGTGATCGTCGTTTGGTGCGGCACCTCCAGGAATTGCTCCCGCAGGTCGACCCGGTTCGCATTCTCGATGAACGGAATCAAGAAGACCAATCCCGGTCCGCGCTGCCCTACGCATTTGCCGAGCCGGAAAACGACGAGGCGCTGGTACTCGCGCACGATTTTGATCGCCAGAGAGAGTAGCACGATGGCGAGCAAGACCAGAAAGAACCCGACGCACGTGAGAAAGAGTGACAGATTTGCCATACGCACCTCCTAGTGCGAATAAAGTTTTACTTCTTTACGACTTTGAGTCGCAGTCCTTCCACTCCGGTCACTTGAACTTGATCGCCCTGCTTGATCGATTCATCTGCTGTCATCGCTGTCCACATCTCGCCCTTCACCTGCACGGTGCCCGCCGGCGCGAGGTCGGATCGCGCGATGCCCACGGCGCCGACCAGCGCTTCCCTGCCGGTCAGTACCGGAAACTTTCGACCGCGTACCACCGCGCCGAGGAGGAATAGGAAGAACGCGGCTTCCAACCCACCCATCACCAGCAGGAAAATTGGCGATACGGAAACGCTGGGCACCGTCGGCGGCTGTGGCGTCATCGGCGTGAATAGCAGCAGCCCGCCGAGGATGAACATCACCAAGCCGCCGGCGGTCAGCACGATGCTGTTCAGCTTTACGTCGACGATGAACGCGATCACCGACAGCACGATCAGCACGACGCCGCCCCAGTTGACCGGCAGGTTGCCCAGCGCGACGAACGCCAGCACCAGACAGATTCCGCCGACAATCGCCGGGAGCGTCGCGCCGGGATTGTACAATTCCACCGCAATCGCGAGCAGACCGATTTGCAGCAGGATCAGCGCAAGGTTCGGATCGACGATGGTGTGCAGAAACGTCTCGGCGATGTTCATATCGACGTAGTTGATGCCGGCGCGCTGAGTGTGCAGCGTGATGTCGCCGGCGGCGGTCTTGACAGTCTTGCCGTCGATCTTGTTCAGCAGGTCGTTGAGATCGTTCGCCATCAGATCGATGACGTGCTGGTCGAGCGCTTCCTGCGCGGTCGCGGCGACGCTGTTTTGCACGGCGTTGGCTGCCCAGGTTACGTTTCGCCCGCGCGTCTGCGCGATGTTCTTGATGATCCCGACCGAAAAGTTGGTGACCTTGGTATTCTCGTCGCTGGGAATATTCTGACCGGACGCATCGACTGGGTGCGCCGCGCCAATCGTCGTGCCGGGCGCCATCGCGGCGATGTTGGCTGCCAGCGTGATGAACGTTCCCGCCGATGCCGCCCACGCGCCCTGCGGATACACAAAGACCACGACCGGCACGCGCGCGTTCAATTCCCGCGTTGTAATGTCCTGCATCGCGTTGAGCGCGCCGCCGGGCGTATTCAAAACAATAATCGCCGCCTCCGCGCCGTCTTGTTCCGCCACGCTGATGCCGCGATTGATATAGCCGTCGACCCAGTTGTCGATCGTTCCGTCGACCGTGAGCACGTCCACGTGCGCGCCGCTCTGCGCGTGCGCGGTCAGCGGCAATACGAATGCCAACAACACCAAACCAATGGCTAAACCGCGCGATAATTTTTTCATCTTACATCATCCTGAAAGCGCGTCGCCTTCACTGTACCTTCTGCCAATCGATCAGAACGTGGCAGCCCGCCGCGTTGCCGCCAGGATAATTCACATCCACCACCGGGCTGGCGGGCGTCTTGCCGTCCGCCTCCAAAACGGCAACGTGGAACAGACCGGGGTCTTTGCCCCAGACCAATTGATACTGTCCGTTCGCGTTCGTGCGCGTCGCGATCAGAGGAATGCCATCCGCATAGTAGCCAACGGCTACGCCGGCAAGCGGGTTTCCCAGCGCATCCCGCACGACGCCGCTGACATCGCCGATGCCGGTACACGGCAGGTTTGCCGCGACCGGCTTGGAAGACGTGTAATTCTGCCCGCCGACCGCAGGCGTCGGCGTCGCAGAAATCGCCTGCTTGCACAGCGTCATCGCCTGCACGCGCTTGTCGGCGAGTGATGCGTCCTGGGTGATCGCCAATGCCTTGTCGTACTCGCTCACCGCGAGACACCACGCGTTCTGCTTGCCAGCCAGATCGCCGTACTGCGTGTACGCGTCGATCAGACGTTTCTTGGCGTCGAAATAGTTCGAGTCTTGCTGGTACAGCGCAGAGAACTTTTGAATTGCCGTCTGCCAATCATAGCCGGCGGCTTGCTGACCGTCGAGATAGAGCTGCGCCAGATCGCGCTGACGCGTCACCGCCGCATCGCCGCCCTGAATCGCGAGCGCGGCGTCAAAGCGTTCGCGCGCCAGTTCGATTTGTCCCGCCGCGACCGCCTGCGTACCGCTCGCCACGTCCGCCTGGTACAACATGCTGCTGACTTGGGCTTTGTTGTAATCCGGCTTGAGCGTTTGCAGTTGCTCCAGGCGCGTGATGGCATCGCTCCATTGCTTTTGCTTCACCAGATCGCTGGCTTGCTGAAACAACGTCGCGGCGACGCGGTCTTCGGGCTGCGCCCCCGGCGTCCCTTGCCCGCCGAGTTTGGCTTGCAAGGCGCTCAGTTGCTGCTGCGCCGGCGCGTAACTGCTGTCGTACTTGACGGCGATTTGAAATTCGGCATACGCCAGCTCAGGGTAATTGTCTGCCAGGTAACCCAAGCCGCGATTGAAATGCTGGATGGCTAGTTCGTGATCCTGCGCCTGCAATTGCTGATACCCGGCGATAAAACCCATGCCGCCCGGAATAAACACCGCGCCGAGCACGCACGCCAACAGCGAAAGAGTCAGGAACAGCACGATCCAGAATTGGCGAGGACGCTCCGGCGGGTCTGCCAATTCCGGCGAAGCGTCTTGAGTTGGATCAAAGGTATCCTGCCACGCAGGCGCGGCGTTCGCGTTACGGACCGCGCGCGCGTAGCGTTCATCGTACGATTCAGTCATCGGTCATCCATCCTCCCCGCCGCCGCGCCGCCGGCAGGAGGAGCATTGATTTTTGCGGCGTCTTGACGCCAGTTCAATTATAGCCCCAATTCGACTGCTTGTCGAATGGTGCGAAAGCGTTTTGATTTAACAATCTTCTAACCGCAGCGCGTTTTATTTTCGCGTTGCTCTAACGCATTTGCCGGTATAATCACTTGATGATATAATAGTACAGGTTGTCACCTGGACTCCAATGAGGGAGAAAAAGTATGGCTGAACTGACCAAGCCAGAACCCATCGTACTCGTCAACAGTGAAGAGGAATGGCTAGAAGAACAAGTCCGCCGCAGCGTATGGGTCACCTCGTGGGACAAAGTCATTGACCTGGTCGATAAACTCTACAACTGGGGTCGCCGCAATTCCGTCTGGCCGATGGGCTTTGGTCTCGCATGCTGCGCGATCGAAATGATCTGCACCTCCGCGAGCCGTTTCGATATTTCCCGCTTCGGGATGGAACTCTTTCGCGCGTCGCCGCGCCAAGCCGATCTGATGATCGTCGCCGGTACCGTGACTAAGAAAATGGTCCCCTCCATCGTTCGTCTCTACAATCAAATGGCGGAACCGAAATACGTGCTGGCGATGGGCGCGTGCGCGACCGCCGGCGGTCCATTCAAAGAAGGATACAACGTCGTCTCCGGCGTCGACAAGTTCCTGCCGGTCGATGTCTACGTGCCGGGCTGCCCGCCAACTCCGCAAGCACTCCTCTACGGGCTGATGCAATTGCAGGCGAAAATCGATCACCAATCGATCCGCGATGTGCGGTGGTACAAGAGCGGCGAGGCGGACGGCATTCCAGAGCCGGTCCTCGGTCCTGATATTTTCGATCCGCGTCGCGCGGAGGAGATCAACGACCTGACCGCCCACCCGGAAAAACTCCAAGCCCGCGCGCTCAAGATTCAGACCAAACTCGAGCACAAAGCCGAGAAACTGGCTGAAGAGAAAAAAGAAGCCGCGTCGAAACCGGCAGCTGCCGCGCCCAAGCCACCCGAACCGCCCAAAACGTAAAACTGCAAGTCAAAAGCTAAAAGTACAAAATCAAAAATGGAAGGATGGACACGCGAACTTTTGCCTTTTAGCTTTTCACTTTTAACTTGGAGTGTTGACAATGGCTGTCACTGAACCCGTTGCTCCCGCCGTCGTAAAACCCACTACCACGAACGATCCTCAATCCATCGCCGATCAGATCAAGGCGAAATATCCCGACGCCGTCGAATCCCTCAGCGCGCAGGGCATCGTCATCCGGCGCGACCGCTTGCCCGATGTGGCGCGGTTCTTGCGCGATTCGCCCGCGCTCTCCTTCGATTACTTGAATAACCTGACGAGCGTCGATTATCCCGATCGCTTTGAAGTCGTCTACCATCTCTCGTCGATCTCGCGCGGCGGCGCGCCCATCGCATTGAAGGTGAACGTCAACCGCGAGAATCCGACGGTGTCCTCGCTCGTGCCGGTATACCGCGGCGCGGATTTCCAGGAACGCGAAGTGTACGACATGATGGGCATCCGTTTTGCCGGGCATCCCAACCTGCGCCGCATCTTGATGTGGGAAGGATTCGAGGGTTATCCGCTGCGCAAGAATTATCACGAACCGTACTATGAAGAAGAGCACAAACCGTTCGGCACGCGCTGGGACCAGGGACATCACGTCATCGCGGAAGACCGCAACCCATGGCACGACAACGTGCAGTACCCGCCAGACCTGGACGCGACGACCTACAAGCCGCCGCGCGATGAGATTCGCACCGCCGGCATCGAGAACGTCTCCGTCACCAAGCTCCGCACCGACAAGATCGTTTTGAACATCGGACCGCAGCATCCCTCCACGCACGGCGTGCTCCGTTTGAAGACGACCATTGACGGCGAGACGATTGTCGCGGTCGAGCCGGTGTTGGGTTACCTACACCGCAATCACGAAAAAATCGGCGAGCGCAATACGTTCTTGCAAAACATGCCGTACACCGACCGCCTGGATTATTTCACCTCGATGGCAAATAACCATGCCTACGCCATCGCGGTGGAAAAACTGATGGGCGTCAAGGTGCCGGAGCGCGCGGAATACATCCGCGTGATCATGGTCGAGCTGACCCGCGTGATCGCTCACATGTCACTGCTCGGCTTTTTGTACAACGACCTTGGAGCGTTCTATACGCCGCTGCTCTACGGTCTGGAGGAACGTGAGTTGGTGCTCGACCTGTTCGAATCGGTGGCGGGTTCGCGAATGATGTGCAACTATATGCGCTTTGGCGGCGTCGCGCGCGACCTGCCCGAGGGCTGGCTGGACCGCTGCCAATACCTGGTCGACGAGCGGCTGCCGCGCGTGCTGGACGAGATGGGAAATTATCTCATCGGCAACGAGGTTTTCCGCGCGCGCACCAAGAACGTCGGCATTCTGCCGCGCGATCTGGCGATCAACTACAGCACCGCCGGTCCAGTACTGCGCGGCTCTGGCGTCAAGTACGATGTGCGCCGCGCCGAGCCGTACTCGATCTACGACCGCTTCGATTTCGACATTCCGGTCGGGACCAACGGCGACGTGTACGATCGATTCATGATGCGGTTCTGGGAAACTCAGCAGAGTCTGCGCATCCTCAAGCAGGCGCTCAAGCAGATTCCTGCCGGCGAGATCATGACCGGCAAGAAAAATTACCAAGTCCGCGTGCCCAAAGGCGAAGCGTACGGGCGCGGCGAAAATCCCAAAGGTGAGCTTGGATTCTATCTGGTCAGCGATGGCAGCCCGAATCCGTACCGTTACCACGTCCGCGCACCATCGTTCATCAACCTAGGCACGCTAAACGAGATGGCAGTTGGGCACAAAATCGCCGATTTGATCGTCATTCTCGGCTCGTACGATGTCGTGATGGGTGAAGTGGATCGATAGACCGGAACCACGTTGCGGAGGACATTGAGATGAGTTATGGATTAGGCGTTCTGCGCGGTATGGGCATTACAATGCGCCGCGTGGTAAAAACATACCTCGGCGATTTTAGACACCTGGGACGCCCGCTCGACCCGAAAGAGTTTTCGCGGCGGCAGAGCGTGCGCGGCGACGGCATCATCACGGTCCAGTACCCGGAAGAAAAATTGCCGGTGCCGGAGAATTTCCGCTTCGTCCCATTTTTGGTGTACGAACCCACGTTGGACGAAAACGGCAAACCCAAAGTCGACGCAAAAACGGGCAAGGAAGAAATTGGCTACGAACGCTGCACCGCGTGCGGCATTTGCGCCAAAGTCTGCCCGCCGCAGTGCATCTGGATCGTCCGCGCGACCACGCCCGAAGGCAAACCCCGACCGCAAGCCGCCGAGTTTTACATCGACATCGACGTGTGCATGAACTGCGGCTACTGCGCCGAGTACTGCCCGTTCGACGCGATCAAAATGGACCACGATTATCAGCTCGCAAACTATGAGCGACACGTGAGCCACATCTACGACGTCAAGATGCTGATGAAATCGACGACGTATCACGCCAAGCTTCACCCGACCGACTGGGCGCGCGAGCAGCAGGAAAGCAAGGCGAAAGAAGCCGCAAAGGCGAAGAAGCAAGCCGTCGCGTCGTAGAGTCACGCCGCTTGCAAAACCGCTATGACGCTTGTATCAGTGGGTCAAACCGCCCCGGATCTTTCGCTGAGCGGTATTGACGGAAAATCGTATCAGTTGGCAAAAGACGGCGCGCGGTTGACGCTCGCTGTTTTTTTCAAGACGACGTGCCCAACCTGCGCGATGACGTGGCGCTACCTCGAAAAACTCCATCAGCAATACCGCAGCGCGGGGTTGGCGGTATGGGGCATTTCGCAAGACGCGCGAAACGTTTCGGCGGAATTTGCATCTAAACAAAGTAGCACGTTTCCGGTTCTGATCGATGACGTGTGGCACGCCTCGCACGCCTACGATCCACAATTCGTGCCGACGCTGCTGCTCATCGACCACGACTGCCAAATTATTGATCGCGTCATCGCGTTCGACAAAGCCGGTTTGAATCGATTAGCACAGAATATCGCCGCGCGATTAAACGCGCCGGCGGTGGTCATCGCGCCAGCGGACGACGGCAACCCGCCGTTCAAGCCGGGCTGAGACGCGCGGCAGCGCGGCTAGGTGAGCTGTGGAAGGTTTTGGTCGTCAGACGCGTGGCTTACTGGCTACTGACCTCTGACCACTGATGACTGAATGCAGAGTGATGGCGCTCTGGAAATAGAAGGTGAAGATATGGCTGTTCGACCGATCCTTACGTCGGAGCATCCAGCCCTCCGGCAAAAAGCGAAAAAAGTAAAGCGCGTGGACGCCTCCACGCAAAAATTGATCGATGAGATGTTCGAGTCGATGCACGCGGCGAATGGACTGGGACTTGCCGCGCCGCAGATCGGCGTGTCGCTGCGCGTCCTCGTGATCGAACTGCCCAAGGATAAAGAAGACCCCGGCAGCGGTGAGCCCATTGCGCTCGTGAATCCGGAGATTGTCAAATCCGAAGGCGAGCAATTCGGCGAAGAAGGATGTCTGTCGATTCCCGGCTACGTCGGCATGGTCCGCCGCGCGATGAAAGTATCCGTCAAGGGTTTGAATCGCAAAGGCAAAGAAGTGCGCGTCAAAAGCGAGGGGTTGCTTGCGCGCGCGCTGCAACACGAGATCGATCACCTCGACGGCGTGCTGTTCACCGACCGATTGGAAAAGCCGGAGGATTTGTACCGCATCACCGAAACACACGAGCGCGTGCCGGCGTTTCAAGGCGGCGCGGCGCAGCCCGCGCCGGAGAAAGAGCCGGCGTTCGCGTAACTTGATATCATCCCCGGATGCAAGGAGGCATTTGTGATCAATGCGCTAAGGGTTGGGTACAGCGTTCTGCGGTACCGCGGCGGCATCGGGCAATGGGCGTGGGCGATCAACCGCGTGGCTGGCTTGGGCATCTTGCTTTTCCTCGCGCTCCACATCGCCGATATTTTTGTGGTGGGGCTGGGTCCCACCTTGTTCAACGACCTATTGTTCCTCTACAAGGGTCCTGCGGTTCGCCTCCTCGATGTTTTCCTCGTCTTCGGTTTGCTTTATCACGGTCTCAACGGCTTGCGCCTGACGCTGATGGATTTCAAGCCGTCCACCGCGCGGCAACACGTTAGACTCTTCTACATTCAGATCGTCGTTTTCCTCGTACTCTTCATTCCCGCCGGTTTGGCGATGCTCAACGAGTTCTACGGACTGGTCGGCGGCGCGGTGATTACCGCCGTCGTGCTCGCGCTTCCACTCGTCGTCGCGGCGGGATCGAGCTATATGCCGTTTGCCAATTCTGCCGTCGCGGTCAGCGCCGGCAACTACGACGACGCGCTCGCGCGGGTTGCCGCGTCCCGCGGGCGACCGCATGGCGGCTTTGAATTCAACATGTGGCTGTTCATGCGCGTGTCCGGCTTGCTGCTGATTTTCCTCGCGCTGTTCCATATGTTCTGGCTGCACTTTGTCATTGGCGTAGAAAATATTACGTTCAACACGATCGTCTCTCGCTGGACCGGACCCCACGCGGTACTCTGGCGCACGTTCGATTTGCTGCTCTTGGCGTTCGCGTTCACGCACGGGATCAACGGACTGCGGAACGTCCTCGACGATTATTTCCATTCGCCCGGCTGGCGCGCGTTCTTGAGAATCGGGCTGATGGTGTTTTGGTTCGTGCTGATGGGCATGGGAATGTTCATCATCTTCACCTTCGTGCCCGGGATTTTGCCGCAATAAATCGTAGGGGCGACCCTTGTGGTCGCCCAGGGCGGGTACAAGACCCGTCCCTACACACGACAACGAGGTTATGACATGACACAGGTTCATCGCTATGACGCGGTGATTGTTGGTGCCGGCGGCGCGGGTTTGTGGGCGGCGCTGGAATTGGCGCGCAGTAAAGCCAGCATCGCCGTGCTGACCAAGTTGTATCCAACACGTTCGCACACCGGCACCGCGCAGGGTGGCATTGGTGCTGCGCTCGGCAATCTGGAAGAAGACCATTGGGAATGGCACATGTTCGACACCGTCAAAGGCGGCGACTATCTGGTCGATCAGGACGCGGCGGAGATTCTCGCGCGGGAAGCCATCGAGACGGTGTACGAGCTGGAGCACATGGGTTTGCCGTTCAACCGCACGCCCGACGGCAAGATCGATCAGCGCCGCTTCGGCGGGCACACGCACCATGAAGGCAAGGGTCCCGTGCGCCGCGCGTGCTTCGCCGCCGACCGCACCGGGCACATGATTCTGCAAACGCTCTACCAGCAGTGCATCAAGCACGAGACGCATTTCTACAACGAATATCAGGTGCTCGATCTCATCATCGACAACAACGTCTGCTCCGGCGTCGTCGCCATCGACATCGCGACCGGCGAGTTGCACATCTTCCATTCCAAGGCGACGATCATCGCCGCGGGCGGGTTTGGCAAGATGTTCAAGGTCACGTCGAACGCGCACAGTCTCACCGGCGATCCGGTCGCGATGTATTATCGGCACGGTTATCCGCTGGAGGACATGGAATTTTTCCAGTTCCACCCGACAGGCATTTACAAAATGGGCATCCTGATGTCCGAAGCCGCGCGCGGCGAGGGCGGCGTGCTCATCAACGACAAAGGCGAGCGCTTTATGGAGCGCTACGCGCCGACGATGATGGATCTCGCGCCGCGCGATATGATCTCGCGCTATATGCAGCAGGAGATCAACGAAGGGCGCGGCATCGGCGGCAAGGATTATTTGTATCTCGACATCCGCCCCGAATCGATCACGAAATACAAGAGCGCGCCGGGCGGCAAGGCGGTCACAGAACACGAACTGCGCGAAAAACTGCCGGACATTATCGAAATGATGGAGCTGTACCTCGGCGTCGATCCGATGAAGGAACTCGTGCCGACGCAGCCGACCGCGCATTACGCGATGGGCGGCATTCCAACCGACAACGACGGACGCGCGATCATCGACGAGAAGAACACGGTGCTGCCCGGCTTGTACGCCGCCGGCGAGTGCGCGTGCGTGTCCGTCCACGGCGCGAACCGTCTCGGCACCAACTCGCTGGTCGATATCCTGGTCTACGGTCGGCGTTCCGGACGCGCCGCCGCGCAATACGTGCGCCAAGCGGATTTCGCGCCGCTGCCGGAGAACGCGGACGCGCCGGTGCGCGCAGAGATCGATCGATTGTTCCAAGACACAGGCAAGGAATCCGCCGCACAGATTCGACGCGAGATGCAAGAGGTCATGACCGCCAAGGTCGGTGTGTTCCGCACCGGCGCGTACTTGGAGGAAGCAAAGAAAACGCTTGCAGAGCTGAAGACGCGGTACCAGAATGTCGCGCTGCAGGACCGTACCCGCAAATTCAACACCGAATTGCTGGAAGCGTTGGAGCTTGGCTACCTGCTGGACCTCGCGGAAGCGACGGCGTTCGCGGCGGCGGCGCGGACGGAATCGCGCGGCGCGCACGCACGCGAGGATTTCCCGAATCGCGACGACAAGAACTGGCTCAAACATACGCTGATCTACAAAAAGGACGGCAAGACGGAACTCAAGTTCAAGCCGGTCGTCATCACGCGCTACCAGCCGAAGGAAAGAAAGTACTAGGACGGGAGGCGGAAGTTTCCGTCATCCGTCTTTGGTCCTCGGTCAGGTTTTAGTATGTGGTTCATTATCGGCGCGCTTACGGGCTTGGTCGTCGGCTTGATCTTCGGCGTGTTTATTGGATTCTCGCTGTTCAAGCGCGCGGGAAGCTGGGACTAACGACAAAAATAGGAGCAAGATGGCAACTCGAATGCCCCGGTACGATGTTCGAAATGACGGTGCGGGACCGTATGCGGTTTTCTATTGCGACAAGTGCGAACGCGAGTTCCGCAGTTCTCCCGACGTGGCGGGCACCATCGCGCAAGACATCGGCAAGAACATGATGGGCGGATTTCTGCGCAATGTGCCAATCGTTGGGCGCGCGGCAGCGGATGGCATCGTGGGGCAAGACCCGCGCTACACGTCCTCGCTCACGCCGCAACAATTGGAATCGCATTGGAAGCAAGTGGCTGATCGCTTTCACGAATGCCCGACGTGCAAGCTCATCGTTTGCCCATCAGATTTCGATCCGCAAACCGGCTATTGCAACGACGACACACCCCGTCGCAACGAGATTGCGCGCGCCCAAGCTGAACAAGCCGGCAACGTGTTCAAGGGACTGGCGGATGCGTTTGGCGTTGGCGATGCGATGACAGCGGCGAGCCAGGCGGCAAAGCAAGCATCGGCGTCGTTGGCGCGCTGCCCGAAGGACGGTACGGTTGCGCCGGTGGGCACCAAGTTCTGCCCCGAGTGCGGCACGCCGATGACACAACCCACTGTGACGACGTGTCCCAAATGCGGCACGCCGACCGGCGGCGCGAAATTCTGTCCGAATTGCGGCAACAAAATGGAAATCGCCGCGCCCGCGCCGACTCATTGCAGTAAATGCGGCGCAGAGTTGAAGGGCGCAAAATTCTGCCCCGAGTGCGGGACCAAAGCGAGCTAGCGTGCCAGACCTGACGTGCTTGATCGGACTCGTGATCGGTCTAGTCGTCGGCATAGCGGTGGGCATTCCACTGGGAATTCGGTTCTATTGGAAGACAGGACACTGGTAGTGTTTGGAAGTTGGAGATTAACAATCAGCAAGTCGGCTCCAATTTCCAATCTCTAACCTCCAACGTCGAAACTCCAACCTCTGAAAAAAGGAATCGAACAATGCAGGTTCAATTCAAGATCAAACGCTTTAATCCAGAGAAAGAGTCCAAGCCCTACTGGGGCGAATACACCGCCGAGGTTGAGCCAACCGACCGCGTGCTGGATGGCTTGAACTACATCAAGTGGAATGTCGATGGTTCGCTGACCTACCGGCGCTCGTGCGCGCACGGAATTTGCGGCTCGGATGTGTTTATCGTCAACGGACGCAATCGACTGGCGTGCAAATTTCTGATGAAGCAGGCGCTGGCGGAAAGCAAGGTCATTACGATCGAGCCGATCCGCGGTTTTCCGGTCATCAAAGACCTCGTCGTCGATATGGAAGGGTTTTTTGCGAAATTCCGCAGCGTCAAGCCCTACCTCATCAACAACGATCCGGAGCCAACCGCCGAACGCTATCAGTCGCCGGAGGCGCGCGAACGTTTTGACGATACGACCAAATGCATCCTGTGCGCCGCTTGCACCACCTCGTGCCCCACGTTCTGGGCGGACAAGGAGTACGTCGGTCCCGCGGCGATCGTGCAGGCGCATCGATTTATTTTCGATTCGCGCGACCAGGGTACGGAAGAGCGCTTGGCGATTCTCTCGGATGCCGGCGGCGTGTTCACGTGCCGCAGCATCTTCAATTGCGTCGAGGCGTGCCCGCGCGGCATCGACATCACCAAGGCGATTTACGAAGTGCGCCAGGCGATGTTGTTCAACAAAACGTAGCGCGGCGTCTATTCTGACAGCGCAGCGCGGACCATCGCGCTTATAGTGTCTCGGTGGCGCGAAGAATGCTGTTGCGCCATCGAGACGTTTTTTTACAACCTTCGACTCGAATCCGCAAAATGAAAAACAGGGAATGGCTGCCGAGCCGCGGCAGACGAACTCGCGCGACGCGCGGGATCGAACTTGTTGCGCCCAGCGGAGGTACGCGTTGAGCGCGCCTGTGCCGCGCATCGATTTCCGCGCGAACACGCAGCGCGTCCCACCAAATATTCCGGCGGCGACGCAAAAGAACGCGCGCACCGGGCTGCTTCATCGCGCCGAGTCCGTGCACGCGCTGGGCGACGACTATTGGGAATCGCTGCGCCAAGCCGCGCACGATCTGCGCCTGCACGCGATCACGCATCTCGATTATTACTTGCCGCTTTTGGAAGAGCACGTGACGAAAGCCGGCGGCGTCGTGCATTGGGCAAACGACGCCGGCGACGCGCGGCGCATCGTTCAAGAGATCGCCGTGGCGCGCGGGGTGCAGCGCATCGTCAAAGTCAAAAGCATGGCGACCGAAGAGATCGAGTTGAACCACGCGCTGCAAGACGCCGGCGTGCAGGTACTGGAAAGCGATCTCGGCGAGTTCATCGTCCAATTGGCAGGGCAAAAACCATCGCACCTGACCGCGCCCGCGCTGCACATGACGAAAGAAGACATCGCCGCGCTCTTCCGTGACAAACTGTGCGTCGACGCGCCGGCGGACCCCACGGTATTGACCGAGATCGCGCGCACGCGCCTGCGCGAAGAATTTTTATCGGCGGACATGGGCATCTCCGGCGGCAACTTTTTGATCGCTGAGACCGGTACGCTCGTGATCCTGACGAACGAAGGCAATGGCAGAATGTGCACGACGCTGCCGCCGGTGCACACCGCGATTGTCGGCATCGACAAGGTGATTCCGGATTGGCAGAGTTTGACGGTCTTGCTCAAGCTGCTCGCGCGCAGCGCGACCGGACAAAAGATGACGGCGTACGTCAGTTTCATCACCGGCGTCACGCAAGACGGACCGCGCGAGTTTCATCTGGTCTTGCTCGACAACGGACGCACGCGAATTTTGCAGGACGAACACGCGCGCGAAACGCTCTTGTGCATCCGCTGCGGCGCGTGCCTCAACATCTGCCCGGTCTACAACCACGTCGGCGGTCACGCGTACGGCGCGACGTACCAGGGTCCGATTGGCGCGATCCTGTCGCCACAATTGCTGGGGACAAAGATTGCCGGCGACCTACCGTTCGCGTCGTCGCTGTGCGGCGCGTGCGCGGAGATTTGTCCGGTCAAGATTCCGATTCCGGAAATCCTGTTGCATCTGCGCCGCCGCGTCGTCGAAGGCGATGAGATTGAGCGCGCGGTCGCACCGACGGTGGTGCGCGCGGGCGGCAAACTCGGCGCGTTCGCGCTGGGGACGCCGTGGCTGTACAATCTTGGCGCGCGGCTGCTCAAGATCGCTCAAGCGCCGCTGCGCCGAGATGATTGGCTGCCAGCGTTGCTACCACCGCTGAATCGCTGGACGATGGCGCGCCCGTTTCCGGCATTCCGCGCGGATTTTCGCGCGTGGTGGAAGAAGCGCGGGGCAAGAGGCGGGTGAGGTTTGTTCTGTATCAATGCTTTCGATCTTTTTTAGGAGGGACATCAAAATGAAACGGATTCTGTTTGCAATTCTTCTTGTAGTCTTATTACTGAGCGCGTGTGCGCCCGCGCCAACCGCGGCCCCTCAAGTCCTAGGCACATCTACAGTGCTACCTACAGAGGTGCCATCTCCAACTGCTCCAGTAACCGTCACGCCTGTACCGACTCGGACTCCGACTATCACTCCCACTCGGACTCCGACACCAACACCTATGCCAACTATTCCTCTCGATGGTATATCAGGAGTGCCATATCCGAAAAATGATGATTTGAAACCCGCAGTTCAAGAATATGCGCAAGCGATGGGTCTTGAAGCGGCAACGGTACAATCTAGTATGACCTACAAAACGTTCAGGGATTATCGAGGAACCCTATTCGTTGCTGCGCTCGTCAAAGATGGCACTCCACTGCTTGTCTCGTTCCGAGACCCGGCAAGTGGGACGTACACTTGGCAGCAGGCGTCGCTTAAGGATTTGGCAAGAACACTCAGACCTGATTTGGAAATAAGCCAAGTATTCACAGAAGAAAAAGACCTTTGGAGTGATGCCCGATATTTGGACGTTCTGAACAAGGACTTCGGTACAATCGAACTTACCAGTGGTATCGCTTGGAAGTGGTTTGAACCAGAACCAGGGAAGTTCAATCAATTCATGCTTGCCGATGTCAAGCGACAACTTGAGGTGTTCAAGGGGTTTACGAAAACAACGATATTCAAGAGAGTTCATCCTCTGGTGTGGGCTGAGCACGAACCAACTTGGCTTCTCCCCGGCACGTATACCCGCGACCAAGCAATCAAGGCACTTCAAGACCACATTAAAACGGTAATGGCTCTCTTCAACGAAACAGCTGCGCACGAATGGATCGTGGTTAATGAGCCTTATTTCAAAGCGACTAAATCCGAATATGGATTTGATTACACCAGAACCGATCCCCTCCACAACATAATCGGTCCCGATTACATCGAGATAGCATTCCAAACCGCCAGGGAGATAGACCCGAGCGGTATACTGATTTACAACGACACAAGCAACAACTCGCTCAATAAGCGTGACACGAAGAATAGTCTATACACCGGAGTCACACAGGCTAACGTGAACAGTCTGAAGGCCAAAGGATTGATTGACGGCGTTGGAATGGAAATGCATCTGGACGCAGCAACACCCCCAAGCGAAGACGACCTCATAAAGACAATGCAAAGTTATGGTGTTCCTGTGTATGTGACGGAGATGGATGTGGATCTGTCAAAAATTGGCGGTACTGAACAGGAGAGACTCGCAAAACAGGCCGAGATATACGCTACTGTTTTACGCGCGGCGCTAAAATCTGGCGTTTGCAAAAGTTTTGGATTCTACGATATGGGGGATAAATATTCGTGGCTAATAAAATATCAGAACGAGCCCCAATCGGCAGAGCCAACACTTTTTGATGATAACTTCAACCCCAAACCAGCATATTATGCCTTGCTAAGAGTTTTGCTGAATCAGCCCCGATGACGGAGCAGAGCAAGCGCTCCTTCATCGGGGCACGCGCGAATTTCTCTGGCAGGCCGGATTTCAAAGACTGTTGTGCCGTCATTTCCGTATATTCGCGTGATTCGCGGATGTAACAGGTTTTGCTATGAACTCCTCGCGTGACGCAATTCTAACTCACATCCGCGCCGCGCTAAGCGGCACAAGCCGCGCGCCGGTATCGCCGCTGCCGCCGTCCGTGCGTGTCGCGCCGCGCGTTGCCGGCAATGCGAACGTGGAGATTGATTTGCTGCTCGCCGAGATCGCCAAGCTGGGCGGCATCGCGCGCCGCGTCGCCACGCACGAAGAGTTGCGCGGCGCGCTGCGCGACCTCGTCCAAGCCGAGCGCGTGAAGAAAGCGACGCTGTGGCAGTCACGCGATCTGCGCGACCTCGGCATCGCGGAAATGCTCGCGGAACTCGATGTCGAAATCATTCCGCCGAACGCAGACAAGCGCGCGCTGGCGGAGTGCGATTTGGGCGTCACCGGCGCGGACGCCGCGCTGCCGGAGACCGGCACGCTCGTGTTGCGCGCGTCGGCGGAGCATCCGCAGTTGGTCTCGCTCTTGCCGCGCGTCCACCTCGCCATCGTTCACCCAAGCGCGCGGCGCGACGATCTGCATCAAGTGCTGGACGATGTGAAAGGCGACCTGCGCGTGCATTTCGTCACCGGTCCGAGCCGCACCGCCGACATCGAAAAGACGCTGACGATTGGTGTGCACGGTCCGAAGGCGCTGTACGTGTGGGTGTGGTTGGGATAAAAGCACAACAAAGAATTGAGGATGAAGCGAATTGAGATTCGTTGTTGTAACATTTGCACTTGCGTAACCTGCCAAAAAAGGATAGAATAACAACACTCTAAATCGAAGAGGAAATAACCATGCCGTATTACGAATTCGTCTGCGAAGACTGCAACACCAAGTTCGAAATGAAGCGCTGCATCGCCGAGATCGACGACCCGGCGGCTTGTCCCCAGTGCCACGGCAATCACGTCGCGCGGCAGGTGTCGCGGGTGATGGCGTTCAGCCACGGCGACGGCGGCAGCGTCAGCGCGCTGGGCGACACCGGCGGCTGCGCGTCTTGCGGCGGTGGTTCGTGCGCCAGCTGCAGCTCTCATAATTGATTCTGTTTTTACTTTCGAGGGAGGGTAAATGCCTGGTAATGATCTCACCGTCCGCGTCGGCGGCGATTCCGCGACGGGCGGTATCGTAACGACCGGCGAAGTGTTCGCGCGCATTGCTGCATACGCCGGTTTAGAAGTCTACACCACCCGCACCATTCCGGCGGAAATCAAGGGCGGGCACGTAATGTTTCAGGCGCGCATCGCGCCGGAAATGGTCTGGTCGCAGGGCGATGATCTGGATATGCTCATCGCGTTCGATCAGGAATCGATCGATCGATACTCGCCGCTGATTCGCCAAGACGGCATTCTAATTTTCAATTCGAACGATAGCAAGCCGCCGGCGCCCAACGGCATCAAGCAATACCCCCTGCCGCTGAACGATTTGGCGAAATCGATCAATTTTCAGCGTGGGCGCAACATCATCACCATCGGCGCGATGGTCAAATTGTTCGACTTGCCTTTCGAAACCGCGACGCTCGTGGTCGAAAAACAACTGGGGCGCAAGAAAGAGATGCTGGAGCAGAACCTGCTCGCGCTCAAGACCGGCTACGAATACATCGAGCAGAATGTGACCAAGACCGCGCCGTACCACCTCTCGCCGCGCGCGGGCGCGGAGCACGAGGAACGCCTCGTCCTCAGCGGCAATCAGGCGTTGTCGATCGGCGCGATTGCCGCGGGCTGCCGGTTCTATGCCGGCTATCCGATCACGCCGGCGTCCGACATTATGGAATTTCTCGCCGCGGAATTTCCCAAGATCGGCGGGACGATGATCCAAGCGGAAGACGAGATCGCCGCGATCGCGATGACGCTAGGCGCATCGTTCACCGGCTTGCGCTCGATGACCGCGACGTCCGGTCCCGGCTTGTCGCTGATGGTTGAGCTGATGGGGCACGCGACGATGGCGGAAATTCCAGTCGTCATCGTGGACGTGCAGCGCGCCGGACCATCGACCGGGATGCCGACGAAAGTATCGCAAGGCGATTTGCGTATCTCCGTCTTTGGCGCGCACGACGACGCGCCGCGTATCGTGGTCGCGCCGGTCTCGGTCGAAGATAATTTCTACCAGATCATCAACGCGTTCAACCTCGCGGAAAAATACCAAACGCCGGTGATCTATCTGAGCGATCAAGACATGTCGGTGCGTGTGCAGACGATTCCGCCGTTCGATCTCAATCGCGTTAAACTCGTGCCGCGCCTCTTGTGGGATCAAAAACAGAATGGCGACGGCAAGTTCGAACGCTTCGCGGATACGCCCAACAGTATCTCGCCGATGTCGCTGCCGGGGATGAAAGACGGACAGTACGTCGCGGAAGGGTTGGAACATCTGCCCAGCGGCGAACCGGACTATACGCCGGAAATGCACAGCGCAAATATGTTCAAGCGCGGCAAGAAGGTGCGCGAAGCCGCGGCAGACGCTGAGGCGTGGGGAATGCTGGAGCGCTTTGGCGACCAGAACGCGCCGGTCGCGATCCTCGGCTGGGGGTCGACAATCGGACCGGTCCGTGAAGCCGTCGAGCGCGCGGAAGCCGAAGGAATGCCGGTCGCGGTGCTGTACACCAAGATGATCTACCCGCTGCCGCGTAAAGAGATCGCCGCATTTATCGAGCCGCGTAAAGAGATCATCGTGCCGGAGATGAACTACACCGGTCAGTTCGCGCGAATGATCCAAGCGGAATTCTGGCGCGAGGTCATCAGTGTCCGCAAGTACGGCGGCGTTCCGTTCGCCACGCACGAGATTTACGCCGAGATTAAAAAGGCATACGCGAAGCTCAAGCCGGCGAAGAAAGCCGCCGCGCCCCGACGCGTGGCGAAAAGCACAAAGAAGAAACCAGCGCCGAAGAAATCAGCGGCGCGGAGGAAATAGAATATGATTTCGACGATCGATCCCCGCATAATGACATTCGAGCAAGCCAACTTAGCGCCGAACGATTACAAGAGCGAAGTGCATCCGATCTGGTGCCCCGGTTGTGGCGACTTTGGCGTGCTCTCCAGTTTCTATAAAGCCGTTTCGGAAATGCACATCCCAACCGAGCGACTGGTCGTCGCCTCCGGCATCGGCTGCTCCGGGCGATTCCCGGCGTTCGTGCACGCGTACGGTTTTCACGGTACGCACGGACGCGTACTACCGCTCGCGACCGGCATCAAGATGGCGAATCCGGAACTCGTCGTCGTTGCCGCCGGCGGCGACGGCGACGCGTTCAGCATCGGGATGGGACACTTGCCGCACGCGATTCGCCGCAATGTCGACATCACGTACATCGTCATGGACAATGAGATTTACGGATTGACGAAAGGACAAGCGTCGCCGACCAGCCCGGTGGGAATGGAGCGCAAGGCATCGCCATACGGCACGGTCGAGACGCCGCTGAATCCGCTGCTGCTTGCGCTCGCCAGCGGCGCGACCTGGGTCGGGCGCGGCTTTTCGAGCAAGCCAAAAGAATTGGTCGAGCTGATCAAGCAGGCGATGCAGCACAAGGGCTTTTCGTTCCTGCAGGTCTATTCGCCGTGCGTCACGTTCTACGATACGTACGATCATTTCAAACAAGTGACTCAGCCGCTGCCGGCGGATCACAACTCGCGCGACAAGATGAGCGCGATGAAGTACGCGATGAGTGACGAAACGCTTTACCTCGGCGTGTACTATCAAGAAGAGCGACCGACGTTCGACGAAGGATACGCCGCCAAGCGCGCCAAGGCGCACGCGGAGAATTACGGCGTGCCGCAAATCCTAAGCCGGTTCACGCGATGAAAAACGCGGCGTCATTGCGAGCGAAACAATTTCCGTGCTGATTTGGAGATTGCTTCGTCGCCGCTTCGCGGCTCCTCGCAATGACACTCGCACTTTCCTGAAAGCATCCGCCTTTGCAATCTCGATATCTGATTCTCTTGGCGATTGTTACGCTGCTGGCGCTGGGAACCGGCTGCTCCATCCTCGCGCCGGCGGCGACGCCGTTGCCAGTTTTTCCGACGGCGACCGCTCCGAGCGCCAGTCCCACCGCCGCAACAACAAACACGCTCGCGCCCGCGCCAACACCCGGCACGCCGACCGTGCCTCCACAGCCGCCTACGAGCGCGCCGGTCGCGCCGCCGTCCGCATCGAACGCGCAACCGCAGCGCATCAACTTTCCACCGGGCGGCACAGCGGCGACGCTGCAAGGTACGCTTGCGCCGAACGGCATCGCTCACTATGTCTTGCGCGCGCTGGCTGGGCAAACGATGACGGTGAACTTTGCCGCGTCCGCTGCGCCGGTGAATATGGCGATTCGCGGCGCGGACGGCACAGTCCTGGTTTCGAGCAGCGCGCTGGTGCCGTCCTGGAGCGGTCAACTGCCAGCGACACAGGACTATTACATCGACGCGGTATCGTACGCGCCCGTCCCAGCGACATTCACGCTGCAAGTGGCGATCCTGCCGCTCGGCGCAACGCCAGTGATAGATCAACCGCGCCGCATCACGTTTACGCCCGGCGCAACGAGCGTGACGATACAAGGCACGACCGCGACGCCGGGTGCGGATCGATTTGTGATCCGCGCGCTCGCCGGACAAACGATGGCGGCGAGCATTACCGCGCTGCAAGGTCCGGTGATTCTAATCATCTACGGCGCGGACGGCAACGTCCTAATCTCCGATCACGCCGGCACGAGCACCTGGAGCGGCGTGCTGCCGACAACCCAAGACTATTTCATCGATACGCGGTCGGTCGGCAACGCCGTTGTTCCGTTCACTTTGACGATCACGATCCCGCCGCTGGCGACGGTTCCGCCGGTGATACCCAAACACATCTTATTCCCGCCCGGCGGTACGTCGGTGACCGTGCAAGGCAGTCTGCCGGTGAATGGAATGGACCGCTGGATGCTGCGCGCGCTCATCGGTCAAACGATGACGGTGAACACCGCGACAACGCAGGGGCAGGTGATCCTGATCATCTTCGGCGTGGAAGACGGCGACGTGCTGATCTCCGATCATGCCGGCGCGACGAGTTGGACCGGGCAGTTGCCGGCGACCGAGGATTATTACATCGATGTTCGATCCGTTGGGAACGTCGCGGCAAACTATTCGCTACAAGTGACGATCCCGCCGCCATAATCTGACGGACGACGAAGGACGGAAGACGGATGCTATCGAGATTCCGTCAACGGTCATTCGTCCTCCGTCAGTGTGAAAGATACAAATGACTGAAAGCAATCTGATAACATCGGCGGTGACGCGTCCACGCCACCCGGACTGGATCCGCGTGCGCGCGCCGATTGGCGAAAAGTACGTGCACCTGAAAGGATTGGTGCGCGGGCTGCAACTGCACACCGTCTGCGAAGAAGCGCTGTGCCCGAACATCGGCGAGTGCTGGGGCGCGGGCACCGCGACGATTATGATCCTCGGAGATACGTGCACGCGCGCGTGCCGCTTTTGCGCGGTCAAGACCGGCAACCCGCGCGGCATCGTCGATACGGAAGAACCGTACCGCGTCGCGGACGCAATCGCGGAATTGCAGTTGAACTATGTCGTCATCACGTCGGTGGACCGCGACGATTTGCCGGACGGCGGCGCGGGCATCTTCGCCGAGACGGTGCGGCAGATCAAGACGAAATCGCCGCGCACCAAAGTCGAAGTGCTCACCGGCGATTTTCGCGGCGACCGCGCGTGCGTGCAAACGGTCGTCGAAGCCAAGCCGGACGTGTTCGGACAGAACATCGAAACGGTGCGGCGGCTGACCCACGTCGTCCGCGACCGCCGCGCCGGGTACGAGCAGACGATGAACGTGCTGCAGATGATCAAGGAGATCGATCCGACGCGGCGCACCAAATCGTCCATCCTGGTCGGCATCGGCGAGACGCCAGCGGAAGTGATCGAGACGATGCGCGATCTACGCGCGGCGAACGTCGATCTCCTCGCCATCGGACAATATTTGCAGCCGACGCATCTCAAGCGGCACGTGCCGCTCGTCGAGTACGTGACGCCGGAACAGTTCGCGCGCTACAAAGAAGAAGGCATGCAATTGGGCTTCCGCTACGTCGCAGCCGGACCGCTCGTCCGCAGCTCCTACAAGGCGTGGGAAGCGATGATGGTGTTAGCCGAAGCATAAGAGTTTCATCGTGGATTACAGCGCACTCACCGACGAAGAAATCATAGCGCGATTGAAGAACGGCGAAAGCTGGGCGATGTCGGTCTTGTACGACCGCTACGCCCGGCTTGTTTTTTCGCTCGCGCTCAAAATCCTGAATGATCGCGGCGCGGCTGAAGAGACGGTGCAGGAAGTGTTCGTCAAAGTGTGGAAACGTTGCCGCGAGTACGACGCCCGGCGCGGCAAGTTTTCGTCATGGCTCACTGGCATCGCGCACAATCACGCCATCGACGAGCTGCGCCGGCGGCGCGTGCGCCCATCCGCTTCGGAAGGCGATGACGACGCGATGGATACGGTGTTGGACGAGGGACCCGCGCCGCTCGATCTAGCGGTGCAGAGTCTGGAACGCCGCCGCATCGTCGACGCGTTGAGGGGAATTCCGCAAGAGCAGCGCCGCGCGATCGAGATGGCGTACTTTGAAGGTCTGACGCAGCAGGAAATCTCGGATCGGCTTGGACAGCCGCTCGGCACGATCAAGACGCGAATGCGCCTGGGGATGCAAAAACTCAAGACGCTGCTGGAAGAGCCGGCGACCTAAAAGCCACTCGACGTGATCGCCCGGCGCTGTCTCGATAAAATCGATGTATTAAACAAATCTAAATGTACGCCTTCTTCGTAGAATAGTTGGAAGGTGTTCTAGAAATGTCGATTTGTGATGAACTACAGGAATTGTATCCGGCGTATGTGCTGGATGGCGTAGAGGATGCCGACCGCGCGCGTATCGAACAGCATTTGCCGCACTGCGCGAATTGCACGCGCATCGTCGCGGATTATCGTCCGATCGTCGATCTGCTGCCGTTCGCGGCGACGCCGGTGGAACCGCCGGCGGACTTGAAATATCGCGTTCTCGCGGCGACGATGCCAAAGGCGCGTCCCGCGCCGGCGTCGTTTGCCGCGCGCGTTTCCACCGGCTTTTCGAATTTCTTCCGCGCGCCGGCGTTCTCAGCCGTAGCGTTGCTGCTTATCGTCGCCCTTGGCATTTGGAATCTTTCGCTGCAAAACCAGATCACGCAGCAGGCAGCGTCGAATCAGCAGATGCTGACGGAATTGATGCGGCAGCGCGATTTTCTGATGACGATGGCGTACGCGAGCGGTCAGCCGCGGCAGTTGCAACCAACCCAGGTTGCGTCGCGCGCGGTCGGACGGCTGTACGGCTCGCCAGACGAGACGACGCTGGCGTTGATCGCGCTCGACCTACCGACGCTGCCCGCTGGTAAAGTTTATCAAGTGTGGCTCATCGATGCGAACGGCGACCGCACCAGCGGCGGTACGTTCAAGGTGGATGACCAGGGGCGCGGCTGGCTGCTGATCCGCGCGCCCAAGCCGCTCGGCAGTTATCAAGGGGTGGGCATTACTGAGGAGCCGGAAGGCGGCAGCCCTGCGCCTACTGGCGCAAAGATGCTGGGCACCAATCTGTGATTGGGCTAATGGCAGGCAAAAGACGTACGCGCCAATGAAAAATATTCGCGGGAGAAACTACCTCTCCCGCGAATATTTTTGGTTATTTACCCACGCCCATCAAGATGCTGGAAGTTGGCTGCTTTAAATCTATCCGTACCGACGGACTGGGCGCACTTTCATTTTTGGCTACGTCGCTGAGCACATTTCGAAATACACGTGAAACCGGATGAGCCGAGGCGAAATTGAATGGACGAGTCCTCACTTTCGAGTTATTTAGGTGCATCATGAAAGATTCAAGCCTTAAATAGTCAGATGCCCTCAGCCATGGATACTTTTGCTGATTGTACTCGAGGAATGGCAGCAATTTGCCATTCAGGTCTTGCAAATCCCAGCGTTCCCCATCTGGTGCCCTGGGAGAAAAGAGATAGTCCTCGTGTTGGCGAAAGAGAATCGAACCCGGGACCGGCGTAAATAGCATCGGAATGACCGATCCGACCTTCTGCGATGCATAGAGTGCAGTGTTGATTGTTACCTGCAAATCCTCATCAGGTAGCCCAAAAATCACAAACGCATTCAAGTCTTGGCTACCGACTGCCCAGCCTGCCTTTTTCGCCACCTCAACTGCTCGCTCGAATGCTTCAATCGTGGCTTGTTTGCGATTCCAACCCCGTGCAATTTCATTGTCAATGGTCTCAAGCGCGAGGTGCAACTTACGAAAACCCGTTGCGCGCATCTCGTTGAGAAACTCTAGATCAACGAGGCGCGGCTCAATGCCTTCGGGTGCGTAAATAGAAATCTTCAAGCCGCGCTTGCGAATTTCCGCAAGTCGCTCGAGAAAATCATCGCGGTTGAAAAGAAGATTGTCTTCATAGAACGCGAACTCGCGGACGCCGTATTTTTTGTATTTTTCTTCGATCTCGTCCGCAATCTCCTGAGGCGAACGACTCCTAACTTTTGGATTCTCGTGGTTTAGTTTAAGTTGTGCACAGTAGGCACAGTTAAAACGGCAACCACGGCTTCCGGTAATCAGAGCGTAGCGAGGTTTCGTTTCATAAAGATCGTCATTGTAGTAAAGCGACAGATCCGTCCTTGCGTTAGCCGCGTCGTCACAGATTTCACCGTCGACGACGTTTATGTCAATTCCTGCCCGTTCGCCCAGATGTCTGTTTGCGTGCTCGGGGTCAAGTGTTGGATAGATACCACCTACTAATATACGAGGAGTGTTTTGCGGGTAGACCCTCTTGACGACATCGATGACGTCACGCGTGCTCTCCCACCAGTACGTCATTATGGACGTGATCCAAATCTCTCCTGGGACGAATGACGTTTCTCTGAGACGTATTTCCAACTCGTCCAGAGACATCCCGAATGTCCAAAGCTGTTTGGCAATGTCGTCTCGTTGGACGACATCTCTGTGGCGCTGCCGCACACGGCGCTTACTATCAGTGGCGAGGCAATCAATCAGTCGCAGTTGCTCGTATCCATTCTTTCTCAGCCACGTTGCGACCTTGAGTAAGCCGTGTGGCTGACTCCAATAAGCCCAGTACTGTGTGTCGTAAATGGGCGGATTGATCAAGATTGCGCTTTTGGCACCATTCAGAACTTGAGATGGATTGTCACGTATAATCACGGGATTATTCCTTATCTAGTCGCGAGCGGAAGTGTTACCCTTAATTTAGGTTTCCACGTTTCGTTGGCAATGCTGTATCGCACCATCTGAGCAATTTGGTCGTCACCCAGGAAATCAAAGGTCGTGCTGCGATATTTGCTATTTAGGAGCGCAGCCAGTCGAGTCAGTTCTTGATAATCGGAGAAACTGGCACCATTAAACTTTGCAAACGGAAATAGTTTTCCGTTCTGTTTTTCCAACTCGGGAGGTAGATGTTTTTCGTATCTCTGATAGATGTCCGTGCCCGGAGTAGGTTGGAAAGGCACTAGATTCACAGATCCAACAATGTGTGCTAACCTCGTAAGGCGTTCCACTGTGTGGTCAAGATTCTCACTGGGATACCCAACTAGAACCATCGCCGTGATGTCTTCCGTGCGCGGCTTATACCCACCGTGCGTCAACAAAAGTTCGATTCCGCGTTCGTAAGCACTCAAATCACCCTTTGCATCGGGGTCCAATGCACGGTCATCATGCAGGAAAATTTGGCGATATCCTGCTTCTCTCATTTTGATGACTAGGTTCTGCGTTAATGCTTTGGGAGAAAGGTTGCCCAACGCGCGCAGTTTTATGTCGAGTCCCTTTTGAATAATTAGGTCAAGCACACCCTCGAAGTGTTTTGGATTCTTGCCGGGAATCTCGTCGTCAAAAAAAGCAAATTCCCGCACGCCCAACGCGATCTTGGCTTCGATTTCCTTTACGATTTGATTGGCAGAGCGCGACCGGTTGAGTAGAACGCCCGAGAAGTGTGGCATCCTTTCGTACAAAGAAAGATCGGTCGCTTCTGTTTTTGCTTTCTTTCCAATTGTAGAGTCAAGTCGAACTCCGCGTAATTGCTGTCTAGCGTGGTTTGGGCACAGAGAAGCATACACGCCGCCTAAGATGATCCGCGCCTTTGGAAATCGCTTCCGAACAAGTCTAACTAAATCCCGCGTGCTTTCCCACCAAAACGTCATCATACAGGTTACGTAAATAACATCCGGCTTCCATTTTTCTTCTTTGAGGTCTTCAATCTTATCTTCGATCTGCTCCCATGACCAGCCAAAATGCCAGCGTGCAAGTTCATGGTTTTCAACAGAGACCGAATCCAGTTTTTTTCGCTGAACGCGCTTGCCTTGTAATGGCTGTAAACAATCAAACAGCCGCACACCATAACCGCGTTCAAGTAGTAGGCTTCCAACTTGGAGTAATCCAAGTGGTTGATGCCAACGTGCCCAGTCGAGGCGAATGTCATAAACCGGTGGAGAGACGAGCAAGATTCGCTGTTGTTGGGTGTGCTGCTTTTTCAAAGATTTGCGTTTCATCATTTGGACTGTATGCCCAGTTGACGAAGCACATCTAGTCCATCTTGCTTGCGACAGCCGGGGTGTTGGAAAGATGCAAGAACGAACTTCCCGCTATGAACTTCGACTAACGGCATTTCAACAACCTGCCCGAGTTGCTGTTTGCTAAATGCGGGCAAAGTTGTTCCTTGGGGAGTTAGAGTGAATACAAAATGAAGTAAGTGCTCTTTCCAGCCTTCATAGTACACGGGTGGATAACAATAGCAGTCGAAGGAATTTATATGAGCGATTTGGCGGATGAACAAAGGCACAGTCGCCTTAGTGCGGTAGTGTTCGGTGCTATCTATTGCCTTTCTCTCCGAGTACCATTTCAAAATACGCTGATGTTTTCTCGAATAGGTTTCATTACCTATCCCGGTAAGGTAGCGGGAGAGTTCTGTGCCCAATGTATGCCGAACATTCAGCGTTAGTAGCAAAAGAAAGGGATGCGCCCTTTGCAGTTCTATCAAACGTTTTAGTGCCTGAATGCGCTTTGCTTCGCCCTTACTTTTATATCCCAAGCCGCCTTGGAAATCCCAATTGTGCAAATCGTACGTCATTCTTGGATTTTTGGTGCCTTCGGTTGCCAACAAGGCCGGAGCATTACCATCTATATCGACCCCATCCAGAATAATGTTTTCCAAGAAACCTCTTCGCAATTGCCAGTTCTCACTGAACCCATCCAATATCACATTTGTCTCGAGAGCATTGACTTTCCTAAGTTGCTCTTCAACTACTTTACCCCTCTTTGTTACAACTTCAATGCCTGTCTTGAATCCCAGATACTTTCCCCAATCGTGAAAATCACGAATGTCAGGACCCGGCAAACCGAAGTAATCTAGCGGTTTCTTTATACTACGACTGAACTTGGCAATTATGGGTTTGTCCCATCTACGCCGGATTGCCTCTTTATTCTGAGTTGAAGCAAGAGGGAGCATTTATTTCGCCTCCCCCAGGTCGCCTAATCGTGCAGCAATATCTTCCAATAAACGCTCATAGAGATCTGTATTAATACCTATATTGTCAGCTAGGGCGTCACTAATCGCAGAAATGATTTGCACATCCTCTTCCCGCATGCGCCAACCGCTATGAGTAATCACTTGTAGTAAGTTCAATATTGGAAGCTGTTTTGGTGCACCGCTCTCTGCGCTAGGTATCGGAATTGGAAGACCAACGTCCGTTGCCGCCTTTGCACCTTTTCGCTTTCGAACGGAAACAGGAGTTTGGTCGTCGATTTCCTTTTTCACCTGTTTCTGCAGATTCTTGGCGGTTGTTATTAAGCGAGTAGCCAAGGTTCTCTTGTCGCCGCTCGCTTTACCCTTTTGGCTCTGCAAATCACTCAAAATGTCATCAAGTGCTGAGTATGCTTGGAACTCGTCGTAGGAACCCTCTGTGACTTTCTCTTTGACTTCCTTTATCCTATCAGGAGCATTTTGGATTATCTGGTCGGCTCGACGTGAGGCTTGTGCTTCCAGCGCAATTTTCTGAAGACTTTCTTTGTTCTGTGCTCCACTCAGGGTATATTTCACTGCCGCTTCTAAAGCATCCTTCGCGGGGCTGGCCTCAAAATCATCTCTGGCACTGGTTGGGATTACTTCTGTGCTGATCACATAAACTTCTCCAGTCCACCATGGATAAATCTGTTTTCTAGTAAAATACGAACTGAGGTAGTTCCTATCCCCAATGGTGAAACCTTTGATTTTGTAGACCAACCCAGCAAACTCTGGAAATCCCCGAGACGACAAGGACTCGCTCTTACTTGTTAGACAAGCCCAATAGTATGCCATCGGTTTCCCGTTGGAATCATAGACGAATCCAATTCTCGGTGATTCTAGGTCCGGGATATTTGGTTTTTCAACTGTAACAGATTTGCTTCGTTCAATCTTAAGAATTATCTTGGCCGACTTGTATCCCTCAACATTCTTCTGAAGTGCTTTTTCAATCTCCTTGCCGTACTGAAACTCGGAACTAAATCTAACCGGTAGATTTCGTAGAATATAACCGCGCATCTCGTCAAGGTTTGATAGTCGGGCTATGTGTGTGTCGCTTAAGTTTTCCAGCTGTATCATTGTGAATGCCATTCCCTTACGTGTACTCTTGGCGAAGTGGTAAGCGATATGCCTATGAAGAAGCGTCGCCAGAGGAATGACTGGACGATTGGGGTCCTGTCGAGCGGCATCAAGTTTGTGCCGCATCTCACCGAATTCGAATTCAAGAATATGCTCCATCTCTTCCCCAGCGGTCTTGGTACGAATCACCAGGCGGTTACATAGATCAAATCCAGAATATATTCCGATGCCCCTAAATCCAACGTTTGACATGATGTCTTTTTGGGAAATAGCAAACTCACGAGCTTGAAGAAGCTTGTTGTAATCCATTCCGTCGCCATAATCGAGTATGAATACAGAATTTCCCGTGACTTGAATTTCGACTGTCTCGGCATTCGCGTCTATCGAGTTTTGAGCATATTCTCTAATCGCATCCAAAGGATCTGTGTATAAACCTTTTGAAAGTATGTTTAATAACTCGCCTCCAATTTGACTTTCTGCAAGAGGGGGGTTGAAAGATTGCCCCTCTCTCAGATCTTTGGGAAATTGGCTTGTTGGTATTGTATCTAGTTTCGGCATTATAGACTCCTTGTCTTCACGGTTTTCAGATGAGTCATCTCAGGCAGTTACAGTTCGCATTGCACAAGTTCAAAGATCGCCGAATACTGTGGCTCTCCTTGCACAATGAGAACGCTACCCTGTTGCCCCACAACGCACGTACTTGACGATGAATTGTGGAATAAACATTGGCGCGTACGGAATCAGGAATATGCCAATGGCTACCATCTTTTTCCATATTGTCAGGTTGCCATCCCATTGGAGGCAAGCCCCAACGCTCTGCCCACGCCAGCAATTGGTTGTTTTTTTCGCGGTACGTTCCAACTGTAATATACTCAGGACGATGTCCGTCTTTATGCGCTTGGGCAAAGAATTCTGAGTATATATCCTCCCAGCCATCGGGTGTTAGAATAGGATCGATTCGCCAACGATAGTGATAGCCCCATGATTGCACCTTTAGTCCAGCTTCTAGCCGCTTGCTGATTGGCGGAGTGATGCCTTCCCACAAATCCGCGATAGATTGGGGATTCAGCGAAAACGAAACTACTACTCGGTCATTGTGCGGCAGGTCTTTCAGTTGGTCAACGTTCGCACTCTTGGTGAGGAGGATTAGTTTACAGCATTTAGGATTTGTACTTGTCTCACCAAACATTGGAATCACCCATTGGCTTATGTTCGTGTAACGGTCGTAGAGAAGACTATCAGAGCAATCGATACCCAGCCCGAGTGTTTCAGTCGAGCGGCGTTTTGAATCCAGTAGCCATGCTTGAATGTCGCGCTTCATTGTATTGTAGTTGGTATAAATCAGATGGCGGCGCGGATCGCGACGAATGCGATGCGTCAGCATCAAGAAACAACTACGGCATTGTAATCCACACGCGCCGCTACCAATAGCGACATCGTACCATATCGGAGGACAAAATGAGGTGAGGTGATCTTCAGTCGACATTCGCCAGGGTTTGATGAATGAAGAACGTCGTTCTGTTTCCAAAATACTTACTGGTGCGTCAAGCCCTGTGATCTCGGGAGGTAATGTAACTTGGCGCCATTCGCCCATCGCAACTTGTTGATCAACCCACCAACTGACTGGTTTTTCTCGATGAGAAGTATGAGCGTCGCCGGTAACCAGAAGAAAGGGGTTTGCATCCTTGGTTCGCCTCAGGTCAATCGTCACATAAGCCTCCCTTGCTAGCTTCAAGGGGATGCATCAAGAGGAACGGTTGTTCGATGACCAGCATTATAGCATATCGGGCGCGCGGCGTCAACGCGAAAACGAATATTACAGGAAGCGTGATTCTACGATGCAAAACGGAGCGCCGCGTTACCACAGCACTCCGTTGAATTCGCGCGATGGCTCTATCGCGATGCGCCCGGCGTCGTGGCGACCTTTGACGCCGCTTTGGGCTTGGGAAGCATAAAACGCGAGAGGAAGAGCGCCAGCTCAAAGAGGATGAGCATCGGCACCATCACCACCATCGGCGCGACAATGGGATCGGACACCGGCGTGATGAGCTCGGCAAAGACGAAGAGCACGAAATACGCGATGCGGCGCTGCTTGCGGAGAAAGTCGGGCGTGACCAGACCGAGTTTCATCAGGATCAGCATGAGGATCGGCAATTCAAACGCGAGACCCACGGCGATCATGAAATAGACGACGAACGAGATGTACTGGTCTGCCCCCGGCAAATACGTGAGCGAGCTGCCGAACATCGCGCGCATGACGGTCACCATATTTGCCAGCATCAGGTAGCCAAACAAGTTTCCCAGCAAGAACAGAAACACCATGCCGGCGACGCCGGGAATGACGTACCTCTTTTCGCTACGCGTCAAGCCGGGCTCGAGGTATCGCACTGTTTGGTAAAGCCACACCGGCGCGGCAAGCGTCACTCCGCCGTATAGCGCGATGCGAAAGTGAATCAGAAAGCCATCCATCAGACCGAGCGTGACGAGTTTGAGATCGCCGGCGGGACGGGTTAGAATCTCCAAAATCGCATCGGAGAAAACGTACGAGAGCGCGGTGGTTACGAGGATGGCGATAATCGATATAATCAGACGGCTGCGGAGTTCTTCGATATGTTCCAGAACTCCCATCCGCTTTTCTTCTGTCATATTGCCGAATCGTCCTTACATCACGTCGAGTAGGTCAAACAGAAAGAGATGCCAGAGCGGCATCCCCTCCCGTTTCCAATCGCAAAACGATCGACCTGTGTTACTGCGCCGCGCCGCACTCGGGGCAGAATTTCATACCAGCGTTAATGAACTTGTTGCAGCTCTTGCACGCGACCTGGGCGACCGGCTCTTCCTTCCTCACTTCCACCGGTTTCTGGACTTCGTCAGTAAAACCTTGCGTTGCTTCCCTAGTGGCGGATTGGAATTCTTTGAGCGTCTTTCCGACCGCGCGCCCGATCTCCGGCAAGCGCGAGGGACCAAAAATGATCAGCGCGGCCACAGCAATGATGACCAAATGAGTGGGCTGTAAACCGAACGGCATTTCAAACACTCCTTTCAACTCGAACGCGTCTACGGCGACGCGCAACCTTCCATCCAAATTGTATCACATAATGCGTCGCCGCGCAAATTCTGACGGCGAACATCTTGCGCTAGTCGAATCTCTCGTGTTATACTGCGAATATCCTCGGCTCGTCCATTGGACGGTGTCAGCGTTTGTTTTGATCCGTGCTTATTCGTATCGTATCAAAGGGGGGCGGGTATGCAAGAATTGAAAGAGCGCATCCAGAAAGAAGGACGCAATCTCGGCGGCGGCATCCTGAAGGTCGATTCGTTTCTGAATCATCAGATCGATCCTGGCTTGATGACGCGGCTAGGCGCAGAACTGGCGCGGCGATTAGCGTATACGCGCCCAACCAAAGTGCTGACGGCGGAGACGAGCGGGATCGCGCCCGCGCTCGCGACCGCCGCGGCGCTGGGCATCCCGGTCGTCTTTGCGCGCAAAAGCCCGCCGCTGACGATGGACTATACCATCGTGAAAGAAACCTGCCGCTCGCGCACGCACGATAAGATGGTCGAATTGATGGTATCGACCGAGTACCTGACGCCGCATGACCGCGTACTTATCATTGACGATTTCCTCGCGACCGCGCAGACGATCACCGCGCTGGCGCGGCTCGTCGCCAAAGTCAATGCGACCCTCGTCGGCGTTGGTACGGTCGTGGAGAAGGAATTTGAGTACGGCCGCGTGAATGCCAAGGACTTGAACGTGCCGATCGAAAGTCTCGCGGTGATTACGAGTATGGACGACGGCAAGATCGTGATTGAATAACTTCACCTCTCACCTTCTCTGCCCCTCTCCGGTCAAGACGATAGGAGAGGGAGTTGCAGAGTGGATGAGGAGACTAGATGCCGGACACAATCGTCATCCTCGATTTCGGATCGCAGTATACGCAATTGATCGCGCGGCGCGTGCGCGAGCAGCGCGTCTATTCCGAAATCCTGCCGCACGACGCGCCGCGCGCAGAAATCGAACGATTAAAGCCGCGTGGCATCATCTTGTCCGGCGGTCCTTCCAGCGTCTACGACGACGGCGCGCCCGCGCTCTCGGATTTTCTGCTCGACCTCGACGTGCCGCTGCTCGGCATCTGCTACGGAATGCAGTTGCTCGCGCATCGGCTCGGCGGACGCGTCGAAAAATCATCGACGCGCGAGTACGGTCACGCGACCGTTCATATCGATTACGCCGCGTCTCTATTTTCCAATCTTCCTTCTCCAATCTCCGTTTGGATGAGCCACGGCGATCAAATTACGGCGCTGCCGCGTGATTTCGTCGCGCTGGCGCACAGCGACACTTGTCCCTTTGCCGCCATGGCGAACCCGACGCGCCAAATCTACGCGCTGCAATTTCATCCCGAAGTCGCGCACACGCCGCAAGGCATCGACATTTTACGGCATTTTCTGTTCGACGTATGCGGCTGCGCGGCCGATTGGACGCCGGCGGCGTTCATCAGCAGCACGCTCGACGAGATTCGCACACGCGTCGGCGAGGCGCGCGTTTTGTGCGCGCTCAGCGGCGGCGTCGATTCAACGGTCGTAGCGACGCTCGTTGGGCGCGCGATTGGCGAGCGGCTTGTCTGTGTCTTTGTCGATCACGGCTTGCTGCGGGACGGCGAAGCGCGCGCGGTGATCAACTTGTTTCAGAATCGACTGGGGCTGGAGATTGTCGCGGTGGACGCGCAGGCGCGGTTCATCGACAAGTTGCAAGGCGTGATCGATCCGGAAGAAAAGCGCAAGATCATCGGCGCGGAATTCATCCGGGTATTTGAAGAAACCGCGCACTCCATCGCGAGCGCGGCGCCGTTCCGTTTCCTCGCACAGGGAACGTTGTACCCTGATGTGATCGAATCACGCGGCGTCGGCAAAGCGGCGGCGCGCATCAAGACACACCACAACGTCGGCGGACTGCCGGAGGATTTGCAATTTGAGTTGATCGAGCCGCTGCGCTGGCTGTTCAAGGACGAAGTGCGCGCGGTGGGATTGGAGCTGGGACTGCCGGAGGAATCGGTTTATCGTCAGCCGTTCCCCGGACCCGGATTGGCAGTACGCATTCTGGGCGAAGTGACGCGCGAACGACTGGCGATCCTGCGCGCGGCAGACGCCATTGTCCGCGAGGAGATCGAGCGCGGCGGTTTAGCGCGCGAAGTCTGGCAGTACTTTGCGATCCTGACGCCGCTTAAAACAGTCGGCGTGATGGGCGACGAGCGGACGTACGAGCACGTCGTCGCGGTACGCGCGGTGGCGAGCGCGGACGGAATGACGGCGGACTGGGCGCGCCTGCCGCACGATTTGCTCGCGCGCATCGGCAGCCGCATTGTTAATAAAGTGCACGGCGTCAATCGCGTCGTCTACGACATCACGAGTAAACCGCCAGGAACGATCGAATGGGAATGAGAAATCGCTGCCGCCCCATGATCGAAAAAAACCGGCAGACAAAGAATAACGCGTTTGCATCGCGCGGCGATTCGCATATAATAACCGTCGAACCGCAAGGGAGCAGGGGATTCTCCTCTGTTCCTTTCCATTTTCAGGAGCGAAACTATGCCTCCGATACTTCATCGGCTGACCGAAAATATCACGACCATTGATTTGCAGTTTCAAGGGCGGACCGAGGTCATCGCGTCGTACCTTTTTTATGATGGCAACGAAGCCGCGCTAATCGAGACCGGTCCCGCAGTAACGGTGGACAATCTGCTAGAAGGCGTGCAAGCCGCCGGCGTGCCGCTCGAAGCGCTGCGCCACTTGATCGTCACTCACATTCACCTCGATCATTCCGGCGCGGCGGGCATACTCGTCCGACAGCTGCCCTGGGCGCGCGTCTATGTGCATCCCAACGGCGCGCCGCATCTTGCCGATCCAGCAAAACTACTCGCGAGCGCGACACGGCTCTACGGCGACAAACTCGAATGGCTGTGGGGCATTCCGCTGCCCGTGCCCGCCGGAAATCTGGTGGTCGTCAACGATCAAGAAGAACTGCGCGTCGCGGGAACGACACTGCGCGCATTCGATACGCCCGGTCACGCCAAACATCATCACGCTTATCTGGATACGCGCAGCGATCTTTTGTTTACCGGCGATGTCGGGGGCGTGCGGATGCCGAGCGTGCGTTACGTTCGCCCGCCCACGCCGCCGCCCGAACTCGACATTGAAGCGTGGGTGGCGAGCATCGCCAAGTTACGCGCGGTAAAGGCGACGGGGTTGTGTCCGACACATTTCGGATTATTCCGCGGCAATCTCGATTGGCACTGGAACGATCTGGAGCATCGCCTTGTCGCGTGGGGCGAGATCGTTCGCGCCGAGATCGCTCGTGGCGCGAACGACGACGCGGTGCTTGAACAAATGAAAACGCATATCGCAACGGAGATGCAAGCGCAAAACGTTGACGCAACCGCGTACGATGTGGCGGTGAGTTACGAGTCCATCGTCGCGGGATACATTCGGTACTGGAAGAAGAAAACGGAAACCGCATAAAGAGAACTTTTGTTCTACTTGGTCGTATGCGACGCGCTTCCCGAGCGTCGCATTTTCTGTTTGCATCGCGCGGCGTTTGGCGTATAATACAAGCCGGCGTGAAAGCGCACTTCTCCAGGGAAATGAAATGGCTGCTCCGATTTTTCCATTTACCGCAATTGTCAATCAAGATAAAATGAAACGCGCGCTCGTGCTGAACGCGATCAACCCGCTCATCGGCGGCGTGTTGATTCGCGGCGAACGCGGCACGGCAAAATCGACCGCAGTGCGCGCGCTCGCCGCGTTGCTTCCAGAAATCAATGTCGTCGCCGATTGTCCATTTTCCTGCAATCCGTACGAAAAGGATCGCTTGTGCGACAACTGCCGCGCGCGCGTCGCAAACGACGAAGAACTGCCGGTGGCGCGCCGCAAAGTGCGCTTGGTCGATCTGCCGGTCAGCGCGACCGAAGACCGCGTCGTCGGCACACTCGATATCGAAACGGCGATCAAAAAAGGCGAAAAGAAATTCGAGCCGGGCGTACTCGCCGCGGCGAATCGCGGCATCCTCTACGTCGACGAGGTCAACCTGCTCGACGATCACGTCGTCGATTTGCTGCTCGACAGCGCGGCGATGGGCGTCAACGTCGTCGAGCGTGAAGGCATCTCGTTCCAGCATCCGGCGCAATTCGTTTTGGTCGGCACGATGAACCCGGAGGAAGGCGAACTACGCCCGCAGTTGCTGGACCGCTTTGGGTTGTCGGTCGAGATTCGCGGCATCGCGGACGCGGAGGCGCGCGTCGAGATCATCGAACGCCGGCTCGCGTTCGAGCAAGACCCGATTGGCTTTTGCCAAGAATGGTCGACGGCGGAAGCCAAGTTGTCGTCCGAGATCGAATCGGCGCGGCACGCGCTGCATTCGGTCACGCATCAACAAGCCGATCTGTACGCCATCGCCGAACTCTCGGCGGGCTTGGAAGTGGATGGACACCGCGCCGATCTGGTCATCCTGAAAGGCGCGCGCGCCCACGCCGCATTCGCCAGCCACACCGCGATCACCGAAGAAGATATTTTGCTCGCCGCTGAACTCGCGCTGCCGCATCGAATGAAACGCAAGGCGTTCGCGGATGTCGAACTGCGCTTCGAGCAACTTGAAAAGCAGCTCGACAAATCCAAGCAAGGTATGGCAAGCCAGAGCCAGCCCAAAGGCGAGCAGTCGCGCGACGTAAAAAAAAAGCCAGTTTAGCCGCTGACCAGACGGCGGACACCCCGCCCGAACCCAGCGATCAATCGGTGCAGGGTCAGGGACATGAGCCAGGGCAACCGTCGCCGCGTCCCGCCGACCATCCGGTTGATGTTGGCAAAACATTTCGCCCTCAAAAATTACAGACTCCGCTCGACAAACTACCACGCCGCGTCGCCGGCAAACGCTCGCGCACACGCACCGAACGCAAGCGCGGCCGCTACGTTTCCTCACGCCCGATGACCGGCGAAAAGACCGACCTCGCGTTCGACGCGACATTCCGCCAAGCCGCGCCGTACCAGACGCGCCGCGAGCACAAGGACGTCGTCCTGGCAATTGAGCCACACGACCTACGGAAGAAAATCCGCGTCCGCCGCGCCGCCAACCTGATTCTGTTCGTCGTCGACGCATCGTGGTCAATGGCAGCGGCGGAGCGAATGACCGCGACGAAAGGCGCGATCATGTCGCTCCTGATCGACGCGTACCAAAAGCGCGATCGCGTCGGTTTGGTCGTCTTTCAAAAGGAAGAAGCGCGTCTCGTCCTGCCACCTACGTCGAGCGTCGATCTCGCGCAGAAATTGCTGAAGGACATCCCGGTCGGCGGAAAAACGCCGCTGAGCGCGGGCTTGGTGCTCGCGCATCAAGTTCTCGTGCGCGAGCGCGCGCGCGACCGCGAGGTGATGCCGCTGATGATCGTCGTGACCGATGGCGCGGGCAATGTGTCGATGACCGACCTGCCACCGCAGGAAGAAGCGACGCGCGTCGCGGCGATGGTCAAGAAAGCCAACCTGCGCGCAGTCGTTATCAACACCGAACACGAGGCGTTCGACCGCGGACTCGCGCAGGGACTCGCGGACACGCTGGGGGGCGCGTGCTACACCCTCAAGCAGTTGAAGGCAGAAGAGTTGTATCAAAAAGTGCGCGAGGAGATGCGCGGGATTGCGAAGGGTGGAGCCGTCGACAAGTGAAGAACGCGATGACGATCGACCTGGAAGATTGGTTTTGCGCGTACAATCTACGAATCAAGATGCGGGATTGGGACAAGCAAGAACTGCGCGTCGTCGCGAACACGCGGCGGATTCTGGATTTGCTCGAAAAGCACAACACGCGCGCAACCTTCTTCGTTCTCGGCTGGATCGCCGAGCGCGTGCCGGATTTGGTGCGCGAGATCGAGCAGCGCGGGCACGAGATCGCGACCCACGGCTATTCGCACACGGTGTTAACCGAGATGACGCCGGAGGCATTTGACGCCGACCTGACGCGCGCCCTTGATGTAACGCGCGCGTGTGTGCAACAAGACATCATCGGCTTTCGCGCGCCCTCGTTCACGATCACCCACAAGACACTGTGGGCAATCGACATTCTCGCGCGGCACGGTATCCGCTACGACTCGTCCGTTTTTCCGATTGGATTCCATCCCGATTACGGCATCGCGGACGCGGCGCTAGCGATCCATCCACTCGGCGCGCTAACCGAGGTGCCGATGAGCGTCGCCGAAGTATTCGGCAGAAAGATTCCGTGCAGCGGTGGCGGATACTTCCGAGTCATTCCGTACCCAGTCACGCGATTTCTGATGCGACGATGCAATCAGCAAGGCCGCCCCGTGATTTTCTACGTGCATCCATGGGAGACCGATCCGGGGCAGCCGCGCGTCAAACTCTCGCTGTCGAAAAGCTTCCGGCATTACTTTAATCTCGACCAGACAATGCATCGGCTCGATCAACTGCTGACCGATTTCGAATTCACGCCGATCAAACAGGTGCTGGGATTATGAATCAGGATCTGCTAAAGCAAAAAGATTACTGGGACCACCAAGTCAACGATTTCGATTCCATCTACGCGCGCAGCAAAAGCCGGTTCGACAACTGGATCGACGCGACGTTCCGCTGGGATATGTACGTGCGGTTTGATTACACGATGGAAAACGCGGAGCCGATTCACGGCAGGACAATTCTCGACGTGGGCTGCGGCACCGGGCGCTACGCGCTGGAATTCGCGCGGCGCGGCGCGCGACGCGTCGTCGGGATCGATATTGCAGAAAAGATGCTGGCGGTGTGCGAGCAGCGCGCGCGCGAAGAGCATCTGGATGATCGCTGCGTGTTTGTCCACACTGATCTGACCAAGTATCAGCCGGATGAAAAGTTTGACGTGTGCATCGGCATCGGCTTGTTTGATTACATCCGCGAGCCGTTGCCAGTACTAATCAAAATGCGCGAGGTCGTGACCGACCGCGCGATCGTAAGTCTGCCGCGCTTTTGGACGTGGCGCGCACCGGTGCGCCGCGCGCGCCTAGCACTGCGCGGCTGCGACGTTTACTTTTATACCAAAGAACACATCGACGCATTGCTCCGGCAGGCAGGATTTAAGAAATATACGCTCAAACAGGTTGGACAACTGTATTGCGTGACGGCGTTTGTCTAGTGGACACTAACAATCGGTGAAAACTAGCATATTGTTGTATCAGTTTCACGTGCAACATTTACATAAATCAAAGTTTTGTAAATCGTTTACCAATCTACTTGCCACGCTGACCTTCGCCCCGCTGTGGTTGCTATGTTCAAGTTGCGCGCCGGCACCACAATCAACCCCTGTGCCAACGCGCGCTGCCACATCAGCCGCAACGCTAACCGTGACCACGACAGCAACCGCCGCGCCAGCAATCGCGGACACAAGTCCGTATCACTTGAGCGACACGCAACTTGTACAACTTGGTGATTCTACGCAACCATTCGTCGCGAGCCGCAGTGTCGTCTTGGAGCGATTTGCAAATGGCGTGATGCTGGTCTTCGCAAAATCGGACAAGGGATTCGACAATTCCGGCGGTGAGTTCATCTTCGCGCTGACCAAGGACGGTCGCGCCTGGCGCATCGCGGATACATTTGTCGAAACTTCAAAGAATCCTGACAGTTGGTACACCTGCGACCGCAAACCAGGGCTACGCCCAGAGAGATCCGGTGTTCCGTGGCGCGGCTTTGGAAAAGCGTGGTGCGATCACCCCGAAGTGCGCGCCGCGCTCGGCAGCGCGCGCAGCTATGAAGAATCCGACATCGATGCGTCGTTTCAGGCGTACGAAAGAGGTCGCGCCTTCCAACTCTCCGACTGGCGAGGCATCCCTGGCTGGAATAGCGCGAAAGTGTACGTTGTGCTCTTGGACTCGTCTGATCCCAACTTTGCGCCCGGACGATGGGAATAACCGCCGAAGTGAAACCCGAAACCCACACCCACACCTTGTCCCCGGAAATCTGCGATTACGAAAACTCGCCCTGGCGCACCGAGTTCTGGCACGGTCGCGACTACGAAGATCGCGCGGAACGCATTGCCATCGGGCATATGCTGCCGCCGCACGGCGCGCGCCTGTGCGAGATTGGCGCAGGGTTCGGGCGGCTGGCAGGTTTCTACTTGGGCTACGAACGCGTCATTCTGGTTGATTACGCGCGCTCAATGCTCGCCGACGCGCGTGAACGTCTGATGAAAGATTCACGCTTCACCTTCGTCGTCGCCGACCTCTACAACCTGCCACTTGCCGATTCCACGCTCGATACCGGGGTCACCGTGCGCGTCCTGCATCACATCGCCGATATTCCGCGCGCGTTCGCGGAGATTGCACGCGTCGTGCGTCCGCAAGGCACGTACCTCACCGAGTTCGCGAACAAGCGGCACCTCAAGGCGCGGCTACGATACACCCTGACCCATCACGGAGCCAACCCGTCCGCGCTTGAGCCATACGAGTTCGTCAAGCTCAATTTCGATTTTCACCCGCGCTACATCGACGAAGAATTGCGGAAGAACGGATTTGTCATCCGCGACCGCCGCGCGGTCTCGACATTTCGCGCCGCGCTGCTAAAACGAATTGTGCCCGCGAATATCCTTGCTGCGCTCGACGGTCTTGTCCAATCCCCAAGCTCCAATCTCCAGTTGTCGCCAAGCATTTTTCTTCGCTCTCAATCTGTCAAGCCCGGCGCGCCCACACTCAATCCCGCGCTCTGGCGCTGCCCCGCGTGTGGCTCGACCGACATCACAGAATCGTCCGACGCGCTGATGTGCCGCGCGTGTTCGCGCGCGTATCCCATCATCGATGGCATCATTGATTTCAAATCCCAAATGTAGTATACTGTTCGCACGTCACTGCTCACCGTCCACTATTTCCTGATCACTGCTCCACCTGGAGGTTCGACCAATGAAGGTCTCGTGCTTGCAAGAAAATCTCGCCAAGGGACTATCGATCGTCAGCCGCGCGGTCGCGTCACGCTCGACGCTGCCGGTGCTGGGTAATGTCTTGATCGCGACCGATCAAGGTCGGTTGAAACTTGCCGCGACAAATCTCGAACTCGCCGTCACCTGCTGGATCGGCGCGAAAGTCGACGAGGACGGCGCGACCACCGTGCCCGCGCGCGTGCTCAGCGATTTCATCAACTCACTGCCGCCAGAACGTATCGATATGGAGTTGAACGTCAAGACACAGACGTTGCATTTAAAATGTGCGCGGTATGACGCCAACATCAAAGGGATCGATGCAACCGAGTTCCCGATCATCCCGTCGATTGGCGACGGTAAGAAAATTTCGCTCGAACCCGAAACGCTGCGCGAAATGATCGAGCAGGTGACGTTCGCGGCGGCAACCGATGAATCGCGACCGGTGCTCACCGGCGTCGTCACAAAATTCGAGAAAGACAAAGTGACCTTCGCGGCGGCGGATGGCTTTCGACTTTCGGTTCGCCACGCGACGCTGAGCACGCCGATCGATCAGCCGATCAGCGCGATCGTGCCGGCAAAGGCGCTGCAAGAAGTTGGTCGCGTCAGCGGCGATCAAGAGGACCCGATCGAGATGGCAGTGACGGAGAACAAATCGCAAGTGCTGTTCAAGTTGACGAACATCGAGATCGTCTCGCAACTCATCGACGGCGTATTTCCGGATTTCACGCGCATCATTCCGGAATCGCACGCGACGCGCACGGTCGTCAACACGAGCGAACTACAGAACGCGGTAAAAGCATCGTCGGTTTTTGCGCGCGAGGCGATGAACACCGTGCGGGTGCAGATCGCGCCGAGCGGCGAAATGGGCGCGGGTAAAATGACGATGACTGCCGCCAGCGCGGAATCCGGCGATAATGTCGGTGACATCGACGCGACGGTGGACGGCGAGCCAGTTGAGATCGCATTCAACGCACGCTATCTTGCCGATGTGCTGAACGTGCTGCACGCGCCCCAAGTCGCGATTGAAACGTCCGGCTCGTCGAGTCCCGGCGTCATCAAAGCCGTGAACCGCGATGATTTCACGCACGTGATCATGCCGATGCATCTCGGAAAATAGAAAAACGTGGGTAGAAAGCAGAAGGCAGAGGACAGGAAGAAATCCCGTTCTCTGCCTTCTGCTTTGTGCGTTGTGCTTTCTGCTTACTTTCCTTTTCCATCCAGCACTCGCAATATTTCCTCGCCATACGTCTTCGCTTTCCACGATCCCATGTTGCTGACCGTGATTAGCGCATCCAGCGTCCGCGGATTCTTACGCGCCGCGGCAAACAATACATCGTTCGATACAATCACGTCCGGCTCAACGCCGCGCGCGACAGCCCGCTGCTTGCGCCATTCCTTCAAATGCCCCAGCCGCGTCCGTGCATCGTTGTCCAGCGGCGGCTGACCGCGCGACTGCGGGTGCGGTGTCGCGGTCTGCGGCGCGGCGCGCCCGCGCGCCACCGCGTCGAGGATCGCGGGACCGTACCGCTTCGCTGCGTATACAGAAACGCCGCGGACGCGCGCCAGGTCGCGCGGCGCGCTGGGATGCGCCAAAGCCAGTTGCAGCATCGTCGCATCCGACAAGACCTTGAACGGCGGATGATCTTCCTTGCGCGCCTGAGTGTCGCGGAAGCGGAATAGCTCGCGCAAAATACCCAGCCCGCCCTTATCCAGATCGCGCGCGCCGGCAATACTCCAGTACGCGTCAGGGTCGAATCGCCGCGCGGCGGCTTGGACGCGCGTCAACCGCTCGAATTCCTCGCGCGCTTCGTCCATCCGATCCAGCCGGTTCAGTTCTTCGATCTGGACATCACGCAGCGCGAGCAAATAGTGAGTGTCCTCGCGCGCGTAGGCGATCTGCTCCGCCGTCAGCGGACGATGTCCCCAATCGGCGCGCTGCATCTTTTTATTGAGCGTCACGCCGAAACGTTCTTGCAAAATATTTCCCAGCCCGACATTCTTCCAGCCCAAAATCCGCGCCGCGATCATCGTGTCGAAAATGTTATTGAACTCGAAATGATAATCGCGTTTCAAACAGAGAATGTCGTACTCTGCGGCGTGGAAGACCTTTTCGATCCGCGCGTCGCCAAAGACCGGCGCAAGCGCCGCGACTCCATCCAAACCTGCCAGCGCGAGCGGGTCCACCACATAGTCCGCCACGCGCGTCGAGACCTGCACCAGGCAGACTTTTTCGAAATAAGAAAAAAGACTGTCTGATTCAGTATCGATGGCAATCAGCGTTTCGCCCAGTAACCGTTGCCGCATCGCGTCGAGCGCGGCAGGTGTCGCAACCCACACCGGCGCGTTTTCCAAGTCTGGCATTTTGATTTTACGAATGTCTACATAGTTTGGCATCTCTGATTTATCCCACATTTCCCTCATGCGCCGCCCGCCGCACCGTCGCCCATTGCCACAAGCCCAGCAGCGCCGCAAGCACGACGAACCCAGCGTCCACCACCTGGTCGATCCGCAGCGCACCCACGTACACTGTGTCGTCGCCGCGCTGAAAGCCTAGCGCAAGATTCGCCGCCGACGCCGCCAGGAGATACGCGATAAACAACGTTCCGGCGCGCGGCGACTGAAACGCGACAATGACCAACCCGATGAACAGCAGCACAAACAACGCAATCTCGAAATATTGCAGCGGAAAACGCGGCTGCACCAAGCCGTAGAGATCGGGCAGGTCCACCGCGATCTGGCTGTCGCTGACGACGCCATAGTTCGCGCCCTGCGCCAGCGCGCCCACCCAGCCAATCGCCTGCCCCAGCGCCAACCCGATTGCTGCCGCGTCCGCGAAATACCAGAACGAAATTCGGCGCGCCGCCGCGTAGATCACGAGGGCAACCAGCGCGAGGATAAGCGCGCCGCGCATCGCCAAGCCGCCCAAGCCGGGCTGCGCAATCTCGTCGAGCCGCGCGGTGTAATAGTCCCAATGCGCGGCGACGTGGTACGCGCGCGCGCCGATCCACCCGACCGCAAAGACGATCACCGCCGCGTCGAGAAAGACCGGCAGCGCGGAGGCGCGACGCGACCGCGTCCGTAGAAAAAGATACGCGGCGAGCAGCCCTGCCGCCGCGCCGAGCATGATCATCGCGGTATAAACCGGGATTTCGAACCAATTCAAATCAATCGTCGGATGCATGGGCGTTACGCGCGCAACCCTTCGATCAGCCGGACGTACCGGTCTGCCAGCGTCCCCGCGGCTTCGTCAGTCGCGCCTTCAGTGTAGATGTAAAAGACCGGCTCGTCCGCCGCCGGCACGATCAACGCCAACTCGCGTTCGCCCGACCGGATCCGAATGCCGTCCACCTGCTCGACGATGCTGTCTTTGTACTGCTCATTGAGCAACCGCATCACTGTCCCTTTTTGATCCCACGCGCAGGGCACCTGCCGTTGGGCGACGTGATACGCCGGCAGCGCTGCCGCCACATCCACCAACGTCGTCTGCTGAAGCGCGAGAAACTCGAGCATCTTTGCGACCGGAAACATCGCATCAATCAGGCGATGGAACGACGGCACAATGAACTCTCCCGCGCCGCTCAGCGCGAGCATCGTGTCGTCGCCGGCGACCGCCGCCATCAGTGCTTGTGGATCGATCTTGGTGCGGCGCACCTGCGCGCCGTACCGCGCCGCGATCTCGTCGAACAATTGCGGCTGATTCGCCATCACCGCAATCGTGCGCGTCGCGCCGTCGGTCTGCGCGCGCAGCGCGAGTTCGAGGAACGCCGCCGCGGCGGTCGTGCCACTCAATTTCTGTCCTTTGCCATCCACCCACCACACGCGTTCGCCGCTCACGTCCAACCGCACGCCGAGATCGGCTTTCACCGCCGCGGTGATCGCGGCGAGCTGATCGATGCCGCGCTGGAACAGATCGCTTGGCACCGCCATTTTCGTTTCATCCATCCGCTCGTTCAACGCGACCACCGTGCAGCCCAGCTCGCCCAGAATCGTCGGCAGCACCAACGAAGTGGGTGCGCTCGCATAATCTACGACGAGACTAAAGTGCGCGGCGCGAATCGCCTTGACGTTAAGCGCGTTCAGAAATCCTTCAATGTAGCGGCGCTCCGGCAAGCCGGCGACTTCTTCGATTTGACCCAGGTCGTCGAACGAAACGCGCCGGAAATCCTCGCGGAAAAAAATATTCTCGATGCTCCGTTCGCTTGCCTTGCTCAAATTCTGCCCGGCTTTATCGAACAAGCGAATATCAACCACGCGCTGGTCGTACGGCGAGAGGCGTACGTGCACACCGCCCGTCGCTCCGCTGACCGCGGTGTAATATCGCGCGACCGGCACCGGCACTGATTCCAGGTCTTGCACCGAGACGCCCGCCGACGGCAAGCCACTTACCATCGCGCGTTTGATCATTCGCGGCGCGCGGTGCGGATCGCGGTTGATGGTCACGACCGATCCCTTTGGCAGCGTCGCGCCGAATGCCGTCGAGAGCCGCGCCGCGAATTCCGGCGTCAGATCGACGTTGACCAAACCGGTCACGCCGTACCGCCCGAACAAACTGCGCCGCGCCTGCGCGCCCCAGATGAGACTGGACTTGACCGTCGCGCCGGCTTCCACCTCCTTGTTGGGCCACAGTTTGACGTTGGGATGGATCACCGCGCCTTCGCCAACGGTACATTCGTCGCCGATGACCGCGCCTTCGAAGACGACTGATTTGCTCTTCAGACTGCACCGCCGCCCGATGATCGCGCCGCGCAGTTCCGCGCCTTCGCCGATGTACGAATTTCGCCAGACGATGCTGCGGTCGATGTGTACGCGGTTATCGACGATGGTGAACGGTCGGATCGCCGTCGGTCCGTGAATGACGACGCCGCCCTTGATGCGCACACCGGTCCCCAAATAGATAGGACCGAACAGCTGCGCGTCCGGCGCGATGTCCACGTCATCTTCCACATAGATACCGCCGCCAATGTGCTGTCCCGTTTCACCCAAATTCACTTTCCCCGAAAGCAAATCGCCGGTCGCACGCATATACTCGGCGATATTACCCACGTCGCACCAATAGCCGTTCGCAACGAAACCGAACAGCGGCGCGCCGCGTTTCATCAACAGCGGAAATAAATCTTTGCTAAAATCGAACGGCGTGCCCGGCTCGATGTCGTCGAGCACTTCCGGCGAGATCACGTAAATACCGGTGTTGACCGTATCGGAAATGACTTCGCCCCAGGATGGCTTTTCCAAAAATCGTTCGATGCGCCCCGCGTCGTCAACGATGATGACGCCGTACTCCAGCGGCGTCGGCACGCGATAGAGCGTGATTGTCACCGCCGCGCCGACGCGCTTGTGAAAATCGACAATCTCGGTGAGGTTGAAATCGGTCAGCGCATCGCCGCTGATGATGAGGAACGGCTCGTCGCGCGTGAGGTACTTGTCGGCAAATTTGACCGAGCCGGCAGTGCCAAGCGGTCGCGGCTCGACCGAATAGTTCATCGTCACGCCGGCGTTCGAGCCATCGCCAAAGAATTTTTCGATGTCGTCGGCGCGATATTGCAGTGTTGCCACCACGTCGGTGATGTTGTGGCGTTTGAGCAATTCGATGATGTGTCCCATGACCGGACGATTCGCGATGGGCACCATCGGCTTGGGACGATTAATGGTCAAGGGTCGCAAACGCGAGCCCTCGCCGCCCGCCATGACAACGGCTTGCATTCAACACCTCTTGTTTCAGCTGGTTGCATGTTGTGTGAGGTGTTTCAAATTGCTCAACACCATGAAACCATTTGAAACACTGTGAAACGATATTGAACTATTCGTCTTTTCCCGCTTCCACCGCCGCGGTCGCAATCGCCCAGGCGATGAGTCCCCAGCTGCCGCCAGCCAGCACGACCACCAACAAGACCGAACGCAGGTTGATCGGCGTCGCGTCCGCGTTGCGCGCCATTCCAAAAATCGAAAGTCCGATCGCGATGAGCGCGGCGATCACGCCGATGAGCACCGGCCCGTGCAGCACGCCGCGGACACGCGACCAGAGCGAAGCCGGCGGCGCCGCTGGTTTGTTCGTCTCTTCTGTCATCGTTCATTCCTTTCGTGCGAAAGAATTCCCGAGTCGCTGGCGGAATTATACATCACGCGCGTAAAAGACGCAAGAAGATTACCCAATTTTGGAGAAACCTGATATAATCAGCCGCGATTCCAAAGCGAGGACCGCTTAATGAAAATCGCAATCACCGGCGGGCGCGGACAACTGGGGCGCACGTTGGAAACCACGCTCCACACTCGACACCAAATCATTGGTCTCGATTTACCGGAAACCGACGTCACCCAACGCGACGCGATCGACGCCCTCGCCCACCTCGCGCCCGATTTGGTGATTCACGCCGCCGCGATGACCGATGTGGATGGCTGCGCGCGCAATCCGGACGCCGCGTTCCGCGCGAACGCGCTCGGCACACAGAACGTCGCGCTCGCGTGTCAGCGCGCCGGCGCGCCGATGCTGTACATCAGTACGAACGAAGTGTTCGACGGGACCAAGAACGCGCCATACCGCGAACTCGACGAGCCGCGCGCGATCAATCCGTACGGCGCGTCGAAACTGGCAGGCGAGCGCTACGTCCAGATGCTGTTGGATCGATTCTACATTGTGCGCATCGCCTGGCTCTACTCGCCCGGCAACGCAAACACCTTCCCAAGCAAGATTCTCGCCGCCGCGAAACAGAACGACGGTCTCACCGTCGTCGACGACGAGATCGGCAATCCCACCTACGCGCCCGACCTGGCGCGCGCGATCGCGGAACTGATCGAAACGAATCACTTTGGTATTTACCATCTCGTCGGCGAGGGCATCGCGTCACGGTACGATTGGGCGGCGCGCATTCTGCAACTTGCTGGACGGGGGCATATTCCCATCACGCGCAGCAAGCTGGCGGACTATCCACGCGCGTCGACGCCGCCGCGCTACGGCGCGCTCGCGAACTTTGCCGCCGCGACGACGCTGGGTATCAAGTTGCGTCCGTGGCAAGACGCGCTGGAAGAGTACTTTACGTCACACCGTTGAACCGCAAAGAACGCAGAGACCGCACGGATTTTTCTATTTTTCTTGGCGTCCTTTGCGGTTAAATGTTCTCTAAAATGATGACTGTAATAATACCGAACTGGAACGGCTTGCGCCTTCTCCCCACCTGCCTCAACGCTTTGCGTCAGCAAACCTACCGCGATTTTGAAACGATCGTCGTGGACAATGGCTCGACCGATGGCTCGCGCGAGCTCATCGCGCGCGAGTACGCCGAAGCGCGCGTCGTCGCGCTCGATTCGAACCGCGGCTTTGCGCCGGCAGTCAACGCGGGCATCCGCGCCGCGCGCGGCGATGTCGTCGTCTTGCTGAACAATGACACGGAAGCCGATCCGCATTGGCTGGAAGAGATCGCGCGTGCGCTGAACGAGAACCCGCGCGCCGGGATGGTCGCGTGCAAACTGCGCCTGTTCGACCAGCGCGATCACCTCCACAGCGCGGGCGATTTCTACCGCGTCGATGGCATCCCCGGCAACCGCGGCGTATGGGAAGAAGATCGCGGGCAGTACGACGATGCGCGCGGCGTCTTCGGCGCATGCGGCGGCGCAGCGGCGTACCGCAAAGCCATGCTCGACGAGATTGGCGGGTTCGACGAGGCGCTGGGCAGTTACTGCGAGGATGTGGATTTGAACTGGCGCGCGCGACTCGCCGGCTACGCGGTCGCCTACGCGCCGCGCGCGATGGTCTACCACATGGTCAGCGCGACCGGCGGCGGCGCGATCGCGAGTTTTTTCGTCGGACGCAATTTTATTTGGCTGCTGGCAAAGAATTATCCGGCGGCGCTCTGGAGAAAGCACTGGCAGAAAATTCTCGGGGCGCAGTTGCGGATCACCCAAGACGCCTTGGTGAATTTTCGCGGCGCAGCGGCGCGCGCGCGTCTGCGCGGACAAATCGCCGGCGTCCTCGGCTTGCCGCGCTGGTTGAAACGGCGCGGACAAGTGATCCGCCGCGTAAGTGACGCCGAGATCGAAGCGGTATTGGCGCCGTGAAATTATCCATCCTCGAAAACGAAACCGACAACGACAAATCCAAGCGCGCGTTTGCGTCGCGCATCATCTCCGCGTACCCCGGCTTGATCCAACTCTACGCGTTCGTCCGCTTTAAGATCATCCACATTCGCTTCCTCGAAGAGATCGAACAGTACCTGCCCAATCGCGGCGAGATTCTCGACCTGGGCTGCGGCTTTGGACTCTTTGCGATGTACATCGCGCTGTGCAAGCCGGAGGCGCAGATCATCGGTCTCGATCACGACGCGCGACGATTGCAGATGGCGCGCGACGCCGCAGCGAAACTGGGCATTCGCAACGTTTCTTTCCGCCAAGAGGATTTGCGTGCCTGGCGACCCGATCAAGTCATCGCCGGCGCGTACGCGCTCGACGTGTTCCACCACATTCCGCCAGCCAGCGGCGACCGGCTCCTCTGCGACTTGTTCGCGCACATCGAGCCGGGCGGTCGTTTTCTGCTCAAGGATATCGACACGCTGCCGCGCGGGATGCTCTGGTTCACCTACCTGCTCGACGCGCTGATGTCGCCGCGCGATGATTTTCATTATCGCTCCGCCGGCGCGTGGCAGCGGCAACTCAGCGCGAGCGGCTTTGCGCCCATTCACTTACACTATCTCTGGGACATTCTGCCGTACCCGCATATTCTGCTCATTTGCGATAAACCGGCGCGCGAGGGAATAGCGGATGACCGGTAATTCGCGCGTGTGGAAGGTCGCCTTGCTCGCGCTCGTTCTATTCGCGTTCGCGCTGCGGATGGCGCAGATCGGGCAACTGCGAATGTGGGGCGACGAAGGGTTCAGCGTCTACTCTGCCAACCGCGACCTCGTTTCCATTTCGTTCGCCAGCCAAGCCGTCGATCCGCATCCGCCGCTGTACTATTATCTCCTTCACTTTTATCTGCCGCTCGCCGGCTTTTCCGAACTATCGATCCGTTTCTTCTCTGTGTTCTTCGGCGTCGCGACGGTCGCGTTGATCTTTGCCATCGGCAAAACGATGTTCGACGCGCGCGTCGGCATCGTCGCCGCCGCGCTCGCCGCGATCGCGCCCTTCGGCGTGCAGTACTCGCAAGAAGTGCGAATGTACGCGCAGGTGATGTTCCTCGGCGCGCTCGCGCTGTGGTTCTTTTGGCGAATTGCAAATCGCGAATTAGGAAAAACGAAACCCGGACGCGCCGCTGCATCGGACTCGGCTCTTCACCATTCGCCACTCGCCACTCGCAATTCGCTTTGGCTCGGTTTTTTCGCCGCGATGCTCGTCACGCAGTACTCGCTGTACCAGTCCGCTTTCCTCTTCGTCGCGGAAGGAATCTTTCTACTGCCGTTCCTCAAGCGCCGTTTTGGATTCATCGCACGCTGGCTCGCCGTCTCGCTCACGATTGTCGTGCTGTTTCTGCCGTGGCTATTCACTCACTCCGGCAGCGCGTTCACCGACGTGAAGAATGTAGCGGGCGATACCGTGCCGATGAGCTTGCTGACGTTTCTCTGGCGCGGCTTTGCCGCCATCTCGGTCGGTCCCACAATTCCGCTGAACAACGCACTGATGCTCGCCGCGCTGATCGCGGCAGTGATTGCGATCGGGCTAATCGCCGCGCTCGTCACGCGCGCGGCAAAGTTGAACGATTGGCTGCTCGTCGTGTTCGTCATCGTCCCGATGGCATCGCTGTATCCCATCTACTTTTTCGCGCCACTCTACCGCGGACGTTTGTTCGCCGTCTCGTTCGTGCCGTTGATGCTGCTGCTGGCGCGCAGCGCGACGTTGATCGCTTCACGCGCGCGGGTGCTGGCGATTCCGATCGGGCTGCTGCTCGTCGGCGCGTCGGCGTACTCGCTGGACAGTTATTATTTCCATTACGACCGCTACAGCGCGACAGTGGAAGATTACATCCCGGCAATTCACGCGATTGAACAGCGCGCACAGCCCGGCGACGAAGTGCTGTTTCTCGCGTATTGGCAGCAAGGGTATTTTCTCAGCCACTATCACGGCGCGCCGCTGATCTACGGCTCGCTCGACAGCCGCAGCGATCTTCAAGCGGCGGTGAGTCAGCCGCGTAATGTCTGGGCGATCGTGCAGGCGCTGCCGCATCACGCCGCGGAAGATTGGCTGGCGCAACACGCGTTTCCACTCGGCGAGGAAGATTTCGGACAGATGCGCGTGCTCTCGTATCGCGCCGGCACGCCGCCGCGCGGCGAAACGTTCGCCGCGCCGGTGATGTTCGACAACGGGATGCGGCTGCTGGGCGATCACATCAACGACGCGCCGGTCGAGTCCGGCCGCGGCATCGTCACCGTCCAACTCGATTGGCAAGCCGCACAAAAAATCGCGGACGATTATATCGTCAGCGTTCGCCTCACAGATCCGCGCGGCGAGGTCGTCTGGGCGCAGGCAGACAGCCAGCCATCGAGCGGCACACAGCCAACGTCGTCGTGGCAGCCCGGTCAAACCATCACAGACCGCCACGTCTTACTGACGCCCGCCGGCACGCCGCCAGGGACGTACGCGATCCAGGTCGCGGTATTCAAATCGCCGGGCGGCAGCGCAGTGAGTATCGTCGCGCCGGAAAATCGGCGCGGCGCAACGATCACGCTCGGCGACATCTCCGTCATCCTGCCCACGGCTGCGGTTGCCGCGCCGTTGATTCCCAACGCGTTCGACGCGCAATGGAACGAGATCGCGCTTGTCGGTTTTGCCGCGAACGCGGATACTGTCGCGCCGGGCGGTACGCTGCCGCTAGCGCTCTACTGGCAGGCGCGGCAGAAACCGGCGCACGATTATCGCGTTCACGTGCTGCTGATCGATTCCGCCGGCGCATGGCGCGCGTCGAACATCCATCGCCTGGCAAACGACGCGTTCCCAACGCGCGCGTGGACGCCGGGCGACGTCTGGCTCGACAAATTCCAATTGCGCGTCGATCCAGGTGCTGCGCTCGGCGACGCGCGCGTCGTTGTTTTCCTGACGGACGAAGCGTCGGACGAAACGCTGCCGCTCCGAACAAACGCGCCGACGCGCGATCTGGAAATCAAAGGGTTTGTCTCATCGTCGAACATGCTGATCCATGCCGTGCAAGTCACGACGACGAAGATTGTTCCATAGCGTTTGTGTTTTTCATTTTTTCTGATAGAATAAGCCCGCATCTTCTTTTTGGAGTAGCGCGCCATTAGCGAACGTCCATTTCTCTCCGTGGTCATCCCCGCCTACAACGAGGAGCGCCGCCTGCCGCAGACGCTGCAAAGCGTCGCCGAGTTTCTCACGCGCCAGTCCTATCTCAGCGAAGTGATTATCGTGGACGATGGCAGCGTCGACCACACCACCCAAGTCGTCGAGTCGTTCCGCGCCCAGCACCCGATGATCACGCTCATTCGCAACGATCATCGCGGCAAGGGCTACGCGGTGCGTACCGGTATGCTCGCGGCGAGTGGGCACATCGTCTTATTCTCCGATGCGGACTTGTCGACGCCAATCGAAGAAGTCGCCAAGTTACTGCCCTGGTTCGAGCGCGGTTACGGCATCGTCATCGGCTCGCGCGAAGGCAGTGGCGCCAGACGTATCAAAGAACCGTTTTATCGACACCTGATGGGGCGCGTATTCAATCTGGTCGTACGCCTGCTGACGGTGCACGGCATCGAGGATACGCAATGCGGCTTCAAGGCGTTCCGCGACGATGTAGCACACGAGGTTTTCGCGCGCACGCATTTGTACCGCGACGGCTCCCAGCGCGTCGCCGGCGCGATGGTCACCGCCTACGACGTCGAAGTGTTATTTCTCGGACAACGGCTGGGATACAAGATCAAAGAAGTGCCGGTCGAGTGGCGCTACGGAACAGAATCGAAAGTCAATCCGCTGCGGGATTCCTGGCGCAACTTTCGGGACGTGGTGATGGTGCGGTGGAATGACTGGCGGGGAAGGTACGCGGTCAAGTAGGGAACAGTTGCCGTTTCGTCAGACCCTGTTGCGGCAGTGTTTTCTATCCATAGCAAACTGTATGCCTTCTAAAATTCGTTTCCTCTTTTCTGCCCGGCTCGCGTTTCTCGTTCTTCTCTCCTTTTTCCTCTTCGTTCCTGCGCGCGCCGCCGCGCCATTCTTCCAAACCTACGCGCAGCACGACGGACTCGCCGGCGATTACATTACCAGCGTCGCGTTCGCGCCGGATGGCGCGGCATGGATCGGCACAGCGCGCGGCGCGACTCGCGTGCAGGGCAAATACTGGGTCACGTACACCGCGGCGAACGGACTAGGCGACTCCTGGGTCAGCAGCATCGCCATCGCGCCCGACGGCAAGACCTACGTTGCAACGAGCGGCAGCGGACTGACGCTCTTCGACGGCGCGACACGCAAAACGTTCGATACGTCCAACTCCGCGATCCCCAGCAATTTTCTCACCGCCGTCGCGGTCGATCACGAGAACCGCGTCTGGGTCGGCACATACGGCGCAGGTGTCGCGCGGTTGCGCGGCGAAACGTGGACCAAATTCTCACTCGCCGATAACTATATCAACGCGCTCGCGCTCGACGCGAGCGATCATCCCTGGATCGCGACGGACGATGGCGCGTTTTACTTCGACGGTTCGCAGTGGACGCGGTTCGCAAAATCCACGGGACTTGCGAGTAGCCGTGTGAACGCGCTCGCGGTTGCGCCAGATGGTACGGTTTGGTTTGCCACCGACAACGGCGTGACCGCGTACGACGGACAGCAGTATATCTCGTACGATAAAACCGATGGTCTGGCAAGCGACGACACGCGCGCGATTGCCGTCGACGCGCAGCAGCGTGTCTGGGTTGGTACCACGCGCGGTGTTTCGGCGCTGGACGGCGGCGCGTGGACGACGTACGCACGCGCGGATGGACTGGCTGACGACGAAGCGACGACGCTCGCGCTCGATGCGCGCGGCAATCCCTGGATCGGCACGACGCACGGTTTGAGCATCGCCGGCGCGACGCTCCAGCGCGTGACGACGCTGCCGGTGGTTTTGGTGCACGGCTGGCACACCGCGGATTCAGATCAGATCGACGACACCGAGTTTCGTTTCATCAAGCATTATCTGGAGCAAGACGGTTTTAGCGTTTTCTATGCGGCGGGCATCTCGCCGTACCGCACGCTCTTCCAAAACGCGGCGACGCTGCGTGACGACATCGCGGCGGTGAAAGCGCAGACCGGCGCGGCGCGCGTCGATCTCATCGCGTTCTCGATGGGCGGGCTGAACACGCGCGCGTATTTGGAATCGACGCTCTACCAGAACGACGTGCGCCGCACGATCATCCTCGGCACGCCGGAAGCTGGCGTACGCTTGTGGTATCCACTCCTCACACGCGAGATCGAAGACCGTCCGAACGAACCGTCGGCAATCGAACTGACGCCAGAGTACGCCGCGCTGTTCAACCAAACGCACGCGCCCAATCCGACCGTCCCGTACGATCTGCTCGCCGGCGATGCGCGCAGCCAACCGGGTCTCGACCTCCTGAAAATCTTTCCGCCGAGCGACGGCTTGATCGATGCGTGGAGCGCGCTCGCGCTCAACGGTCCGCTCGTTCGCCACATCCTGAGCACCGATGTGCACGCGTGGGACCCCGCGCCCGTACCGTTCAACATCACGTCGTATCTCTACCCCGCTCAAACCTACCAGCACTTTATCCGCAACGCGCTGCGCGACCCGGACGTCCGCCCGATTGGACTCGCCGCGCCGATGCTTGCGCCGGTCGCGCCGCGCAACACGACGCCGCTGAACGTCGATACGCTGCGCGCCGGCGAATCAGTCACGCGCACAGTGACGATCGACGCGAACCGCGCGGCGCGCTTTTTCGCGCATTGGAATACCGGCGACATCACGCTCACCCTGCGCGCGCCCGATGGTACGTCGTACACGCCAACGCAGCCCCACGACGCAACGTACCTGAAAGCCGACATTGCCAGCTTTGCCGGCTACTCGATTCCGCGCGCACAGACAGGCGTTTGGTCGATTCGCGCGACGCGGGTCGATACGGCGACGCAACCGCTGACCATCACGACCTACGCCGATCTCGACGCAGACCTAAAACTGGACGCTTCGACCGACCGCGCGTGGTATCCGCTTGGCGCGCCGGTCGTCATCAGCGCGACGCTGTCGAACCATGCCAGCGGCGCGGACGTGCGCGCCCAAATCGAATGGCTGGGCGATGGAACGACGCCGCGCGGCGCGCCAATTCAAGTTGGATTACTGGAAGAGGGCGCGCCGGGCACGTACGCGAATACGCTTGCCAGCTTGACGCGCGGCGGCTATTACCTCGTGCGCGTCACCGCGCGTGACGCCAGTTTTGAGCGCGAACGCGAAACGATTTTTTCGATGTCGCCCCAGACAGCGGCGTTCGCCGGCACGGCGCACGCACGCGCGGAAGGGTCGGCTGGTAATTACACCGCGCTGACGATCGACGCGCCGGTGAACGCGACGCGCGCCGGCGCGTTTGCCTTGGCGGCGACGCTGCGCGGCGCAAGCGGACAACGCGTCACGTCGATTACCGCGCCGATCACGCTGACCGTTGGCGCGCAGACCGCGTCGATCTCAATTCCCGGGCGGGACATTCGCGCGGCGGAAATCGACGGACCGTACACCGTCGATTTGACCTTGATGGACGCATCGTGGGCAGCCGTGCAGGATGACGCCGCGCCGAACGCGCTGACCACCGCCGCGTATCGCGCGAATGATTTTCAGTAGGGGCATAGCATGCTACGCCCTTACGGGAGCACGCCATGAAAATAAAATCGAATCGCCGAGTACTGCTTGGACTAGGAATCATCGTCGTTCTCGCTGCTATCGTCGCGATCGCTCTCGCGGTCACGTCGCCCAAAGCGCCGCCGGCGAATGTCGCCGTCGTTCGCCGCGGCGACCTGAGCGCGTCGGTAAATGCGACCGGCAAAGCGACGCCGAAGAAAACGGCGCGGCTCTCGCTGCCAGTCTCTGGCATCGTCGCGAACATTGCCAAGCAGGTCGGCGACACGGTGAAACCGGGCGACGTGATCCTCTCGCTCCGCGCCGGCGATGCGGAACGCCAAGTCCAGCAAGCCGAGTTGAACTTGCAAGCGCGGCAACTCGACCTTGCGCGCGCCAAAGCCGCGCCGCCCGACACCAATATCGAAATCGCGCGCGCCAATCTAAACAAGGCGACAATCGCGGCAGCCGCCGCGCAAGCCCTCTACAGCGCCGACCCGAGCGCGCAGAACGATGCGGCGCGCCAAGCCGCGCAACAAGACCTTGACATCGCGCGCGCAAATTTCGATCAGGTCACGAGCGGTCCAACATCGGGAGAGCTCGACGCGCTGCAAAATGCCATTACGAGCGCACAGATCAGTCTGGCTTCCGCCAAGCAAACGCTCGCGCAAACGCAATTGACCGCGCCCTACACCTCGACCATCACCGAAATTGACGTGCATGCCGGCGAACTGATCGGCGGCTTTAATCAACTCGCCGCGGTCGCCGATCTTACTGCGCTCGAGATCGACGCCGACGTCGACGAGATCGATGTAGCGAATGTCCAAGTCGGACAACCGGTCCAAGTCCGTTTCGACGCGTTTCCCGGCGAAACGTTCACGGGAAAATTGACGCGCCTCTTTCCCGCCGCCTCGACGCAACGCGGCACCACAACGTACAGCGCGATCGTCGATTTCGACGCGCGGAATTTCAACGTTCGCCCGGGGATGGGCGCAAATCTGAAAATACTGACGATTCAGAAAACGGGCGTGCTGCTCGTTCCGAACCGCGCGCTGAAAAGTGTGGGCACGCGTAAAGCGGTGCACGTCCTCGCGCCGGGCGCGCCGCGCGACGTGATCGTCGAAACCGGCGTGACGGACGGCAACGAAACAGAGATCGTGAGCGGCTTGAACGAAGGCGACCAGGTGCAACTCCAGTAAATGCGAAACCGTCTCACTCCAGCGCGGCGCACGCGTTTCGCCGCGCGGCTTTTGCTCTGGTACGATCAAAACAAGCGCGATCTGCCCTGGCGGCGCGACGCGCACGATCCGTACCGCGTCTGGATTTCCGAAATACTGCTGCAGCAGACCCAGGTCGCCACGGTGATGCCGTACTATGCGCGTTTCCTCGCGCGCTTTCCAACGGTCCGCGCGCTCGCCGCCGCGTCGCTGGACGATGTGCTTAAAACGTGGGAAGGCGCAGGATATTACGCGCGGGCGCGCCATCTGCACCGCGCCGCGCAAGAAATTGTCGCGCGGTTCGACGGCAAGGTTCCGCCAACGGTCGATGAGCTGCTTACGCTGCCGGGCATCGGACGCTACACCGCCGGCGCGATCGCCAGCATCGCGTTCAACCGTGACGCGCCGGTTCTGGATGGGAACGTGACGCGCGTTCTGTGCCGCTACTTGAACATCGCCGACGATCCGAAAAGCGCGGGGACACAAAAAGAATTGTGGGCACTGGCAGAGGAACTGCTGCCGCGCGGACGAGCGGGAAAATTCAACCAAGCGCTGATGGATCTCGGCGCGACGGTGTGCACGCCGCGTCGTCCGCTGTGCAGCGCGTGCCCGCTCAACCGCAGCTGCGCGGCGCGGCGACTGGGGATTCAAGCGCAATTGCCGGCGAAACACCAGAAGAAAACGCTGCCGCACCACCAAGTTGCGGTAGGGTTAATTTGGAAACGCGGCAGGATTCTGATCGCCAAGCGCTTCGCGAAGGATTTACTGGGCGGATTATGGGAGTTTCCGGGCGGGCATCAGGAAAAGCGCGAATCGCTCAAGCAATGCGTCCGGCGCGAAGTGCGCGAGGAATTGGAAACCGAGGTGCACGTCGAAGATGAGTTTGCGGTGGTCGAGCACGCGTACTCGCATTTTCGCATCACGCTGCACGCGTTCAACTGTCAATGGGTGCGCGGGCGTCCACGCGCCATCGGCTGCGCGGAATACAAGTGGGTGTCGCCGCGCGAGTTATCGCGCTATGCGTTTCCATCAGCGAATCGAAAGATCATTGCGAAAGTGATGGGTGAAAGGTGACGTGTGCCGAAAAACCCATCTTGTCATTTGTCACTCGTCACTTTGCCGGCGGATCGAACGTCTTGATGTCGTACGTTCCCGTTCCGCTCCAGAACATCCAGCCGTAACTCCCCGCGTCAATCGCCGCCTGCCTCTGCAGTCGATATTGCGCCACTCCAAAGTCGCCTCGACCCGGATATGCTTGCAACCACAACCGCACTTTGGTCGATGTCTTTTCCACGGCGTGCTTGTAACTGTTGTAGACGATTTCGTACGGACAGCGCACCGCCTCTGAACAATCGTGGATGCCCAAGCCGTTAGCAATTAAATCGCTCGCGTCAGCCCAGGTGTCCGGATACACCATCGGCGAAATGTAATCAAGGTACGCTCCGAGGTCGTGCAGCCGCTGTCCGGTGCCTTGATCGTCCGTGGTGGCGGTCGTCAAGCCGAAAACGTCCGCCGAGAGGAATACGCCGGTCGGTCGCAACTCTTTCTGTGCGCGCGCCAGAAAGCCGGCAATCGCCGCCACGCGTGTGTCTTCGGTGTTAGGGGTCGCGAAATAAGGACCAACGACGTTACCGGGAAAGCGCACGTAATCGAACTGGACTTCGTCGAAGCCCATGCCGGCAATTTCCTTTGCCAGCGCGATATTGTAATTCCACGCATCGGCGTTGTACGGGTTCGTCCACGACGCGCCGCCGGCATCGACAAAGACATTACCGGCGTCATTCCGGATCGCGAGCTCGGGTCGCGCGTTGGCAAGCAGCGAGTCTTGAAAAACGGCGAGCCGCGCGATGCAGTAGATGTTTTGCGCGCGGCAGCGTGAGACCACCTCGTGCAAGTCGATGCCGCGCGAGGTTGGCGCGCTGATGTCTTTCGCCAGCGGCACTTGCGAATCCCAGCCGATCTGTCCTTTCTCCGATTTCACGTCGATCACGATCGCATTCAATTCAGTCTTGCCGACCATATCCATCAATTCACGCACGCGATCCGCCGGAATGCCGAACGGAATGTGAATGCCCTTGACGAGAAACGGCGCGAGTTTTACATCGCGCCGGGTTGCGCGGCTCACATCGATTTGTGTTTTGCGATAGCCGGGCGCTTTGAAGACGAGCGTTGTTTTCGCCGGCACATGGTCCAGGTGATACGCGCCTTGAGCATTCGTCGAGACAATGACGGTGCCCGAGTAGACCAGCGTGCCGCTGATGGGCTGACCGGTCGCGGCATCGGTCACGACGCCGTCGAGTATATTGGGGCGCAGCGCGATCTGCGCCTCGCCGCCGACGAACGGCGCGCTGCCGTTTTCGTATCCTTGCGCCGATGCGCGGATCACGCCGGGATTGACGCGCTGCAACACCACTCGCCCCATCGCATCGGTGAATGTGATCGTATCGCTGGTTTGAATCCGCGCGTTGGAAATCGGCTGATTCGTGTACTGGTCGATCGCGGTAACCGTAACCGTATTCGGCGTGAGGTTGACTGCAAAATCGCTCGACCCATCAAATATGATGGCGAACGGCTGATAGCCGGGCGCTTGAGCCGAGATCGACGTGCCTTCTTTCACGCCGCGCGTTTCAAAAATACCCTGCGCGTTCGCCGCGATGCTTTTGTCGCCGATCAAAATTTGCGCGTGAGGGAGCGGCGCGTTTGTTTCCGCGTCGCGCACAACGCCGGTCACGCGGTTCGGCGTGAGCGACAGATCGAGCGTGAACGAATGCGCGAAGAGACCATCGCCGTCGACGGTGGTTTGCTGCGGCAAGTAACCGTCGGCGGAAACGTCGAGGGTTGACCTGCCGCGCGAAACGGCAATCGAATAATCTCCTTGCGCGTCGGTCGTCGCGCGAGCTGCGCCAATCTTGACGATTGCGCCCGCAATCGGCGTGTTGGTCGCCGCATCCCGCACGGCACCGTTGAGTTGTTTCGTTTCTCTGATCTGAAAAATCAGGACTGCCGCGAGGAGCACAAGCGCGAGGACGACCACGCCGAGGATTCGTTTGAACATCGCCGTCATTATAGCATATTTCTCTCCACAATCAATGCACACAAATCCGGCGTGACATCCACAACCCTTGTGTGATATAATATCACCAGACACTACATCTGGTAGTTGATCGAGCACGCGTCCTAACGCTCAATCGCCATTCACCGGTTGTCCACAAATTATCGCGCCAAAAATTTTTTCGACGCGAAAAAAATGATCGACGAATACGTTGTGGAGAAATCTTAAAAACTTGGAACGCGATTTTCTTTTTTAAGGTACAAGTATTGTGCGCGCCAGATTCTTCTGTTAGAATGTAGTCCCACGATGAACGCACACGATATCTGGCACGCGACACTCGGCGAACTTCAACTTCAAATGACCCGCGCCACCTTTGATACCTGGGTGCGTCCTACCCGCGCGATCACGTATCAAGATGGAGCAATGGTCGTCGGCGTTCATAGCCCGTACGCCAAAGAGTGGCTTGAGAATCGACTGAACACAACCATCCAGCGGACTGTGACCGGCATTGTCGGCCAGTCAGTGGAGATGCGATACGTGGTGAAAGACGGCAAATCGGCGCGCGACCATGACGACGCGCGCGACGACGAATTCGAACACGGCTTGCTGCGCGACGCGAATCATTCCGAACCCGAACTTCGCGCGGAAGACGAACAGCCCGCCGCGCCGCGCCCGCGCAGCGAAGAACCCACACGTGCGACCGCCTCGCTCAATCCCAAATACACGTTCGAGACGTTCATCGTTGGCAAGTCCAACCAGCTCGCGCACGCCGCCGCGCTCGCGGTCGCCGAGCACCCGGGCGAATCGTACAATCCGCTCTTCCTCTACGGCGGCACGGGTTTGGGCAAGACACATCTCCTACACGCGCTCGGTCAACACACGATGACCAAGGGACGCCGCGTGATGTACGTCTCTTCCGAAACGTTTACCAACGACCTGGTCAACGCGATCCGCAATCAGACCACGAACGAATTTCGCCGTCTCTATCGCGAGATCGATTTACTGCTGATCGACGACGTGCAGTTCATCGGCGGCAAAGAATCGACGCAGGAAGAATTCTTTCACACGTTCAACCACCTGTACTCGGCAAACAAACAAATCGTCATCTCCAGCGATCGGCATCCGCGCGCGATTCCGACGCTGGAAGACCGCGTGCGTTCGCGCTTTGAGGGCGGAATGATTACCGACATCCAGCCGCCGGACTTTGAGATGCGAATCGCGATTCTGCGCACCAAGGCGGAAGGTCTCACCGTCCTAGTGCCGGACGACGTTATCGATTTTATCGCGCGCAAAGTGCAAAGCAACATCCGCGAGTTGGAAGGCGCGCTGACGCGCGTGCTCGGCTATGCGCGGCTGATGAACGCATCGCTCACCGTCGATCTGGCGACGACTGTGCTGCAGGACATTCTGCGCCATCAGCCGATTACGCCAGAGCAAGTGTTGCTCACGGTCGCCGAGTTTTATCGCCTGGACATCGCGGACCTGACCGGGCGCAGCCGCAACAAAGAAGTCGTCGTCCCGCGCCAGATGGCGATGTACCTGTTGCGCGAAGAGACCGGCACATCGCTCCCGCAAATCGGCGAGCTGCTGGGCGGGCGCGACCACACGACGGTGATGTACGCACACGAAAAGATTGCCGAGCAGATCGAAACGGATGACAATCGGCGACGCGAGGCGTTGGCAATCAAAGAACGTCTCTACCAAGAGCCAAAAAGCTAGCAAAAGCGGCTGTTTTCAGCAAGTTATCCAGAAAAGCGAATGGCTTGTGGACAAGTCATTCGCTTTTTGGTTTATCTTTATGTCACTCCCGACTGTGGATAAGTATGGCATATCTGGGGATAAACCAGCCGATATGGGGATAACCGCTATCTTACCTACCGATTTTATACTACAATTTGTGCGTTCGCGCGGTACGACCACAATTTGTTGTGGTGCGTAATTTTGATCGAAAACGCTGTGGAAAACTGACATTTTCCGCCTCACACGATTGCCCCAAAGCAATGAAACAACTTTTGGCGGATCGAGCTAAATCTCGCGAACTAGACCATTCCAGACACAAACTCTAGCGCACTTCCGCACACCCGTTCTCGGCGTGCACATTTCCACAGTCCCTACTACTGCTACAATGATACATTCATTGATCGTAAGATATTGTTCAGATCCAAAGCTGTTCTCTTGGCAAGCTAGAAATCGCTAAAATGCTGGACCATAACCGATAAGAAATTGAGTTGAAACCCAATTTACATTTCTATTTTGGCTCAAGAGCGGTATAATGTGCTCCAAGATCTAGATCGAGATGAATGCTCCTTTTTCAAGTTACGTATTAGGCGGTGTGGTATGGTGCATGCAAACGCGCAAATGGAACGACGTTTCATCATCGCACTCGGAATTTCGTTGCTCGTTTTTCTGGCAGAGTTGTTTGGCGGATGGTGGACAGGCAGTCTGGCGCTCCTGAGCGATTCCGCACACGTCTTTCTCGATGTGTTCGCGCTGGCGATCAGCTACGTGGCGTTGCGCGCGGCGGCGCTCCCCGCCGATGACCGTCACACGTACGGATGGCATCGGCTCGAAGTGTTCGCCGCGCTCGCGAACGGCATTACGCTGCTCGCGATCACGGTCGCGATCTTTTTCGAAGCGTGGAGACGATTGCAGAATCCCGCGCCAATTCACAGCGCGGAGATGCTCGTCATTGCGACCATTGGCTTGGTTGCCAGTTTGGCGACGGCGCGTGTGCTGAGGGAACATCACGCCGACGACCTCAACGCGCACAGCGCGTTCCTCCACGTCATTGGCGACGCGCTGGCATCGCTCGGCGTGATCGTCGGCGGCGTGGTGATGCTGTTGACCGATTGGTACGCGCTCGATCCGATCATCAGCGCGTTCATTGGCGCGATCATCGTCGTCAGTTCGTGGCGTGTGCTGCGCGGGTCGCTGCACATTCTGTTCGAAGGCACGCCGGAGGGGATCGCCATCGGCGATGTCGCGCAGGCGATGGGCAACGTGAAGGGAGTGCAGGACGTGCACGACTTGCATCTGTGGAGCATCTGCTCCGGTTATCCGGCGCTCAGCGCACACGTTTTGGTGACGAATGCCGCAAGCGATACGACGACCGCGCAGATGGCGGTGCTCAAACAAACCCTCGCTGAACGATTCAACATTCGCCATACGACGATCCAATTCGAGACGACCAACTGCGGGCAAGGTACGGTGGTGTGTCAGAACGACTCGTGAGGGATTTGGAGAAGGACAATGCCGATCTTGGACGATTTGCTTGGCGAACTGCGCGTCGACGGCAGCGTGGAGCAGGTGCTCGTCGGCGCGCATTGGACGATGGTTCAAGCGCGCGTCGACGCGTGCGTGTTGACCGGCATGGCGACGACTGTGCTGGACGACGCGCCGCACGGCGAAGCGCCAGTGCGCGACGCGGGACGGCTGCATCTCAAGACCGCGCGCGAACTAGCCGAGTACGCGCGCTCGCCGCGTTCGTTGGAAACGAGCATCGGCGTCGCCGCGCTCAATGCGCTGGCAGCGCGCGATCCGCTGCCCAGCATCGATTTGAACGCGGCAGACTGGCTGGAAACGCACGGACGCGGGCGGCGTGTCGCGCTGGTCGGACACTTTCCGTTCATCACGCGTCTGCGCGCCGCCGCGCAAACGTTGTGGGTGATCGAACAGCGACCGGTGGACGATGAGATTTCCGCCGAGCGCGCTGCAGAATTTCTGGCGCAAGCTGACGTGGTCGCCTTGACCGCAATGACGCTGGTGAATCATACGCTCGACGATCTGCTGCGCGCTTGCCGCGCCGATGCGCGCATTATGCTGTTGGGACCGAGCACGCCATTGATGCCGCGACTCTTTGATTATGGAATTCAGGTGTTGTCCGGCGCGCAGGTGGTAGACGCCGACGCCGCACGGTTGGGCATCGCTCAAGGCGCGAGTCTGCGCCAACTCGACGGCATACGGCTTGTCACGCTGACGCGCGCTGGAAATGACTGAGGGAAGTTGTAGGCACGATGTAATTATTGCGTGGTCTACGCATCTAACAAGTAGATAGAATTGTGTAGATTAAGCGGCATCTCGACGCGCGGCGTCAGAATGCCGCTTTCTAAACGAGTTTAGGGGTTGCTGACGGAGGTTTTTCGATGACGCCGTTTACCGCGGTGATTTACTCGTTCCTGTTCGGATTGCTGCATGGCATCTTGCCGGATGAACATACATGGCCCATCACGTTCAGTTATGCGATTGGCGGCGCGAGCGGCAAGGAGGGAATGAAAGCCGGCCTTTATTTTTCGGCTGCCTTTACCGTTCAACGAATGTTAGTGGCGGAGTTGTCTTACTTGGCGCTTGCGCCATTTCTGCTTTCTCCGATAGTCAATGGCATCGTCTACATCGTCGTCGGGATTGCCATGTCGATTGCCGGTTCCATCGTCTTGCGTCAGAATCGTTACGTGCATCTCCACCTATTGGGGCACCATCACGATGGCGCGCGCAAACCTGAGACGACAAGTCAGGTGCTGGGCAGTCGTCACATCGAGCCGGCGCACGCCGCGGTGGCGACGCCGGCGCGCTGGACCATTATTCACGGCTTTATCGCCGGATTTGGTTTTGGTGGATTTTCGATTTTTGTGAACACGGTCGCCGCGCCGGCGATGACCAGTCCGTGGCTGGGATTCTTGCCCGGGCTGGTCTTTGGTTTGGGAACGATGCTCATGCTGGTGATCGTGGGCGGTCTGTTCGGCGCATCGTTACGCTGGACTCACGCCCTCTCCGAGCAGGAGATCAGACAAATCGGCGGACAGACCGGCGGACGCACGTTGCTCTTTGGTGGTTTGCTCTTTGGGCTTGCCGGCGTCGTGAGTTTGCTGGGCTGGGATCGTTTTTTGCCTATCGACATGGGGTACGCCTTGGTCGCCTTGTTCCTGATCGCGATTGCGATTCCCGCGTTCGTGTACTCGGTGAGACAAGTTCTATCGGTGCGAAAGCAGTCGGCAGCGAGTTGAGCGAGGAAGAGCAAATTGTTAGCGGTTAAGCACGCGAAGCACGATATTCAACAGCACCGTCAGCACGATGCTTGTACAATTGAACGGGCGTTCTTTCGGGGAATAGTTCGGACTGTTCCATCCGTTTTCCCCAGAATACACGTGATCGTATAGCATTTGTTTTTGATTGTGACTTTTACTCTCAGGGACTCGAGAATTCGCCGCTTGGTACCGTAATCCGGATTCTGGATACCCTCTTGCACATCGCGTGCATACTGCATTATCTCTTGGATTGCCTCGTCCGTCAAACGTTGCGAGCCAAGTTCAGCGATTAGGTCCTCGCGCCGTTTGATTTGACCGCGATATAGTTCATTCGTCTGGGCAACCTGTGCCATCATTTTCTTCGCCACTACCCCATCAGGGTCACTCTTTGTCAGAATTGACAATGTGCGTGTCAGTTCTTCTGCTTCTTGTTCGGTTCGCTTGATATTGGCATCGAGCGCGGCAAGTTCTTCCCTTATGGGATCTTGCTGGTGGAGTTCGTCTTGTTGCGCCTTTCTCAATTGTGACGATAGGCGGTCGAGGTCTGAAAAGAGTTTTTCTATCTCTTGCCACACGTCCGCTTCGATCGCATCGGCGCGGACGTACTTTTCAGGACAGGTCTGTTCTATTCTTGCGTGGTGATTGAACATCAGATTGCACGCATAATGCCGATGTCCATTGGGAAGAGTGCCGACCATTTTGCGCCCACATCCACAGAAAATCAAACCACGAAGCAGATACTCATGCTTTCCGTTTCTGATTGCCATGTCCTTATTGTACTTCCGTTGTGCTTGGGCGCGTTCCCATATGTCATGGTCGATGATGGCGGGAACATCGACTACGGTCGCTTCTTCTAACGGTCGTTTCTTCTTTGCTTTTCCCATCCGCCAGCCGAAGCGCCACACTCCAGCATAGACTTCGTTTTCGATGATTGAGAGCACTCCGCGAATATTCCACATTCCAGCGCCTCTTTTGCGAAAGTAACCGCCGCGCGCTTCGCTCGGTGTTGGTACGCGCATCTCCGAAAGACGCCAAGCAATTTTATGTGCTGACAATAACTTGCCGTTTTCGTCACCATGCACATACCATCGATAAACTATCCGTACGATTCGTGCTTCTTCTTCGACAATTGCGAAGGAAATGACTCGACCCTTCTCATCGCGCAGATAAGCAAAGCCATATGGCGCATGTCCACAAACGACAACTTTGCCCGATTGCGCTTTTGTGCGCTTGCCGCGCATAGTTCGTTCGACTATCTTTTTTCGTTCATCGGAGCCTTGCCAGCCCTTGATGACCAACAGGATATTGTTCTCATCCTCAATCTTACCGATGTCGCAAGTATGCACTTCGACACCTGCCCGCAGCCATTGCCGAATGCTGACTAACAGGTCAACGTTATCCCGAGAAAGCCGATCAACTTGATGACTAATAATAGCGTCCGCAGCGCGGCGTCTTAGCATTTCCATTAACCGCTTGCCCTCGGGACGTTCTGCAAACGGTGTTCCGCCGCTGAAGTCCTCGCGGAGTTCTTCAATAACTGTGAACCCATGTTGCTCGGCGTACTTACGGCATGAGTCTAACTGACTGGGCAGACTGTAGCCCTTGTCCGCTTGCTCGTCTGTTGAAACCCGCGCGTACAACACCGCTCGTTTACTCATAATGACTGGCCTCCTGTGATTTCTGCAACTGTCCCCGCTCTGTGCCGATACACGCGGGGACAGCTCGCTAACGTCTAGCCGTGTGCAATGACTTCTCCTCTGCCGATACTTTCCCCGTCGCTTCGTTCTGCTTCTGCCGATGATGCCCCAGTCGAAACGCCGCGTGTGTGCCGTTATTGGTCAGGATATAATGAGCGTTCGGAACAAAAAGCCCAAAGTGCCGCCATCATCATTCTCGGCTTTCACTTTCATACCCTCCAACTGGCAATAACGGACTGCGCTCTCCAGTAGTTGCAGCGCTTCGTGTGTCGTGATTGTTCGCGGCTTGGGACATTTCGCGCTCGGCGCGCGCTTTCCGCATCTGTAGTATTTCCTTTCCTTTCTTGCGTCTCTTTGGGTGATCGCAGTGGATTCCATCTCTATTGCGTTTTCCTCGCTCCGATCGAATCCAAATTCCTTCAGCCATTTAGTTCATCGATTCAACGCGCCGGCTGATGACCATCACCTCACATGCCCCCCACCGCGAGCAACAAGAAACGGGCGGCCCGCCGAATGTGGCAGACCGCCCGCATGTGTGTTATAATGCGTTTAGCCCGCTCACCGCCAATCTCGGTGGGTTGGGTTAGTGCCGTGTAGGTGTTACGAGCACTTGCGCGGCACGATTTAGAGCATCAAATCTTGTAACTTACATATATTGTAATATATTTCGTACTCTAAGTCAACTCTTCGGTTTGCGTCCTCTTTTTTCCCCCCTCTTCGCTTGCTCCTGAAGATAATTCAAGAGGCTTTTTCGGCTGACAAGCCAGACTATGACAACTTTGCGTCCCGTGATCCTCCCATCGCGAATGAGTTCGCGGATATGCTCAGCGTGATAGCCTGCTAGGTTTGATGCTTCTTTTACTGTGATCCAATCGTCAGCCATGGACGAGGTGCCTCCCACGTTTGATTTGATTCTACAACATTTGCCGCGCGCATGCAATTGGCACGATTATGCGATGGTGAAATTGTAAAAGTGCTCGGAGTACAGCAGGATCGCGACCTTCTGCATCTTGAAGGGAAGTGTGCGGCGCAGTTCGCCTTTGGGCAATTACCTATTTGAACACACTTGGGAGGAAGAGGCGACCTCACCGACCATCAATGTTTGGAGGAGCTTATCTTTCTATGTTATGGCTCGCGACCCATTTCATCAGTGTTTGGCTCGCGATCAAGTAGCCCCGAAACGCAGGGTGCGTTTTCAGATGCCCGCTGTACATTGGCTAATTTCTCGCGTTGTTGGCGGAGGGCGCGCCCGCGTGCTGCAAAGATGCGCAGGCATGCAACGATGGCATCTTCAATTTCGGCGTCCGTTATTTCAGGGGGCACTTGCACTTGTGATCCTCCTCACCGTCAGTCATGTCCATATGTTGCATTACAATTGAAGCCAATCTCTCAGGTACGTGTTTTTGAGTCACCCTCGCCTCCGTCCACGACGATGGTAGCCACGATTGAGAACGTGATTTACGAACGCGTCCACTTCTGTGCGTCAGAGCCATGTGTCCTTGCCACCGATCCCACCTAGAGCGAATTCCAATTTGATTTACGGTCGAAATGAGTTACACTGATAGCCATG